>JAEEGL016444245.1_pt1 | contig 19162 bp, 16 predicted proteins | sample 9134231 | NCBI WGS metagenome assembly JAEEGL01 (sample SAMN16246548, study PRJNA631951) | gut metagenome | biome: gut microbiome; feature: rumen; material: fiber-attached | host: Bos | place: Iran: Karaj | collected 2018-10 | reverse complement strand
TTGCGCGTCTCATCAACCCGGGAGTACAGAGTCTGAAGGATGCGGACCCCGCCCAGCGGCCGAAGATGCTCCAGTTCGTCCCGCAGCGACTTCGGCAGGTTGGTCATTTCATCGAAACTCGCTCCCTGAGCCAGCCATCTGCAGAACTGTTCCGCCCGAAAGCGCGGCAGCTCCAGCTCTGCGAACACTTCGCGGATCTCCTCGTCACGCATATCCATCCAGGCTCTGGCCAAATCGTTTCCTCCTCGGGCGTCGTTACAGACTCCCCCTTCTTATCATATCAGTTTTTCGGTCTCATCACTAGCTTTTTTTCATTTTTTCATCTGCATTGCCCTTCGAAAAGCACTGCTTTCGAAACAGAAAAGATCCCGGCGGAAAGCCGGGATCGCTGATCGGCAGTACAATCAGAGCCTTTTCATTCTTTCGGCGATTTCTTCCGCGCGCGCCGTCTGTGTGGCGAGTACGAGCCTGAAGAAGCTGCCGTCTCCGAAATCGGACCCGTTCGTCACGATGACGCCGGTCTTCGCACGGATGTGGTCGACCAGCTCCTTGCCGGACAGTCCCAGGCAGCTGCCGTCGACCCAGAGGATATAGGTGCCTTCGGGCTTTGCGCACCACAGTCCTTTTTCGAGAAGCACGGGACGGACGGTCTCAATGTTCTTCTCGATCACCTTCTTGAGTTCTTCCAGCCATTCTCTTCCGCCCCTGTAGGCTCCGTTCTGGGCAGCCTGTCCGAAGATGTTGGGGCCGCCTGCTCCGGTGTTGGAGATCAGGCTGCGGATGCGGCCCAGGGTCTCGGCGTCCCGGCAGATGACGGTCGACTGATGCAGGCCCTGCAGATTGAAGGTCTTTGTCGCGGCGATCAGCGTGATCACGCGGTCGGGCCTCCGGTCAATGGAAGCGTATGAAATGTGACGGTGTCCGTAGATCTCCATGTCCCCGTGGATCTCGTCGGAGATCACCCAGACGTCGTAACGTGCGGCAAGATCCGCGATCTTTCCGAGTTCTTCCCTCGTCCAGACCCGGCCAACGGGATTGTGAGGCGAGCAGAGAAGGAAGACTTTCGCACCTGCGCGGAACTTGTCCTCCAGATCCGAAAAATCCATCCTCCAGCCTTCGTCCGTCCTCAGCAGATGGTTGTCCGCGAGGATGCGTCCGTGATTCTTCACGGCGGAGAAAAAAGGCGGATAGATCGGTTCCTGCAGGACGACGGTGTCACCCGGAGCGGAGACGGCCAGGACGGACGCGACCTGCGCGGGGACCACGCCGGCGCTGTAGCAGGCTTCTTCCCTCGTGAATTCCAGATCATGCCAGCGCTTCCACCATTCCTGCTGGAGACGCCAGCCTTCGGCGTCGTCGGCCATATAGCCGAAGATCCCGTGATCCAGGCACTTCTGCATCGCTTCGACGGCGGAAGGCGGACTCCGGAAATCCATATCGGCCAGGAATGCGGGGATCTCGTCCTCGCCCACACCCTTCCATTTGATGGACAGGGTGCCGCGGCGGTCCGTCAGTTCATTGAAATCATACATGAGGCATACCTCCTGTTTCTTTCGTGAAAACCATCGTCATTATAACAATTCTGCAAACCACCCGCAAGCAGGGTTGACACGGGTACTGTATCGTGTATGATAGAGAGAGAAGCTCATCTTCTGAACGTATCATCCTGAATCAATCCGTACCGAAAGGAGAATCCCATGGAACTGAAAGGCAGTCAGACCGAAAAGAACCTGCAGACCGCTTTCGCGGGCGAATCGCAGGCACGCAACAAGTATACCTATTACGCATCCCAGGCGAAAAAGGACGGTTTCGTCCAGATCGCCCAGCTGTTCGAGGAAACCGCCGAAAACGAGAAGGAGCATGCAAAGCTCTGGTTCAAGCTCCTGCACGACGGGAAAGTCCCCACTACAACGGAGAACCTGCTTGACGCCGCGGAAGGCGAGAACTATGAATGGACCGACATGTACGCCGGGTTCGCCGAGACCGCGGAGGCTGAAGGCTTCACGGAGATCGCCCGCATGTTCCGCGGCGTGGCCGCGATCGAGAAGGCCCATGAAGAGCGCTACCGCAAGCTGCTCGCCAACATCGAGGGCGGACTCGTGTTCTCCCGCGACGGCGACCGCATCTGGGAATGCAGCAACTGCGGCCACATCCACATCGGGAAAGAAGCTCCCGAAGTATGTCCCGTCTGCAGTCATCCCCGGAGCTACTTCAAGCTCAGAGCGGAGAACTACTGAGAAACGGACCGCGGAAAGCCTTCCGCTGAGCAAAAAAGGAACGTCTGCCGACGTTCCTTTTTTTGTTTGCGTTCATCCGGTTCAGGCAAGGATCTTCAGGACTCAGATGTCGTGCTCCTGCAGGACTTCTTTGATGATCCCGACCGCTTCCTCGATCAGCGCTTCGGTATGGGTCGCCATGAGGCTCGTCCGGAGCAGGCATTCCGAAGGCGCTGTCGCCGGCGGCAGGGAAGAATTCACATACACGCCGCGGTCATAAAGCTCCTTGGCGATCGTGAGCGTCGGGATGACCTCATAGGTATAGATCGGGATGATCGGGATGATGTTCCCGTTGGAGGGGCGCATGCGGATCTCCGCCTCTTCCAGTTTCCTGCGCATGAAGAGAGCTCTGGACTGCAGCGTCTGCGGCAGTTCCGGATGATTCTCCAGGATGCGGAGTGCCGCCAGGGCGGAAGCGCAGCTCGCGGGGGTCATCGAAGCGGAGAAGATGAAGGGACGGGAAGAATGGCGCACATAATCCACGACACGCGCGGACGAGGCCATATAACCGCCCAGAGAAGCCAGGGACTTGGAGAAAGTACCCATATAGATATCGACCTCGTCTTCCAGTCCGTAGTAACTCGCCGTGCCGCGGCCGCCTTCGCCGATCACGCCGAGGCCGTGCGCGTCGTCCACCATGACCCTGGCCCCGTATTTGCGGGCCAGCCGGCAGATCTCGGGAAGATTGGCGATATCGCCTCCCATGGAAAACACGCCATCCGTCACGATCAGGGCGCCCGCAGTCTCGGGCACGGCCTGGAGACGTCTTTCCAGTTCTTCCATGTCGTTGTGGGTATAACGGACCATCTTGCCGTAGGACAGGCGGCAGCCGTCATACAGACTGGCGTGGTTTTCCTTGTCCATGATGACGTAATCGCCGGGTCCGACCACGGCGCTGATGATCCCCAGGTTGGACTGGAAACCCGTGGAGAAAGTCACGACGGCTTCCTTGCGGAGGAACTTCGCCAGTTCCGCTTCGAGTTCCAGGTGCATGCGCAGCGTACCGTTGAGGAATCGGGAACCGGAACAGCCTGAACCATACTGTTCGAAGGCTTTGATCCCGGCCTCGATCACTTCCGGATGGGTCGTCAGTCCCAGATAGTTGTTGGAACCCAGCATGATCCGGCGTTTGCCTTCCATAATGACTTCCGTGTCCTGCCTGGATTCCAGCGCGTGGAAATACGGGTAAATGCCCTGCTCTCTGGCCTGGTCGGCCATGGACGGCGCATAACACTTGGCAAAAATATCCATGCTCTCTCCTATTCTCCGGATCTCTCCCATCCATGTGAATCCGGCGGTCTGTATGCTGTTCATTATACATACTTTATCAAGATGCATCAACCTTGACGAAGAAAAAACGACGGCGCTCCGACGGAGTGCCGTTTGTACTGTATGTTTTCTTTTATCCCAGTCTGTTCTCGACCTCGTAGAAACGGAAGACCGACTGCCAGAGCTCCCTGTCTTCCTGACTGAAACGTCCGCTGTCGGCGGAAAGGGCTTCTTTCTGGCCCGGAGACATGAACGCGTAGCAGATGATCCTGTCACGATCGCCGTCGAAACGGCCGTCCTTTACTTTCTCCTTCGTCCGCTCGGTCCATTTCTCCCATTCGCCGATCCATTTCTTCGCGAAACGATACCGGTCCAGGGCTTTTTTGCGTTCTCTGCTCCCGTATGCGGCGGCGGTGAAGCCGGCAGCTGCCCATCTCACGGTCCTGACAAGCCCCATGACGAGACCTCCCGCATAATAGAGCGCCACGATGATCCTGATCCACAGTTCGAGATGGACGGTGTCTATTCCGGTGTTGAAGAAATCGATCCCGAACTCCGCCCCCGAAAACATCCCGATGATCACGACGCCCGCTATGGGAAACACAATAAAACCGACGGCCCAGAAGATCCTCGCAACGAATTCCCCCACGCCCATGGATCCAATGCTGGCGAAAAGCAGGCACGACAAAGCGATCAGGATGAACACGGTCACGGCGACGGCCGCCGCAGGCGGCAGAAAGACGCCGAGGATCTTGGGAAACGTGACTGCCGCCCCGGCCATGAGCCCGATCAGCACCAGGGGAAGCGAAGCAAACACGGTCACGATACACAGGACGGCCCCGACCGCCCCTGCGAGCGGGATGCATCTGAGGATCAGATCCCTGACGGGGATCAGCGGGGAAAGCTGAGGGAAGAGCGCGCCGAGAAGGCCCGCCAGCACTATAACGGATATCAGGGAAAGCAAAGAAGCGCCTGTCCCTGTCAGGAGATCGAGGATCACGCTGTACCAGGACGGGGCGCTGCTTTTCAAATCATCCAGATAGTGTTTTTTTTCGGAAAGGAAACAGAAATCCCCGATGTTTGCCGCAATACGGGGATCGTTGTTCATTCGGGCCGCGATTTTCGCGGAACTCTCGAAGCGATCCGAGAACCATTCCTCCGGCAGACCGTCTTCCCTGAACCTCGTGTCCATCGCCCGGCCTACTTTCACGGCGGTCCCGCGCCTGATCTCATCCAGGATCCACGAGACCGGTCCCCCGTTCCCGGTCCGGACGCACCAGCCGTTCGAAGCGGCGTCTTCAAACACTTCCTTCAGGCTGTTTCGGACGGTCCTGCGATAAAAGCGGATGTCTCTCATCAAACGGCTTTCCATAGGCTGCGTCCTTTTCGTGTCATACGAACCTGCGGCAGCGGCTGTTACAGATCGCCGTCACGCTTCGCGGCGTTCAGGAAAAACTGCTGCACCTCGCCTGTGATGCGTTCCTTCTCGTCGTTGTAGCTCTTCGACGGGTCCAGGGTGAGCGGTTCGCCCACGTCGAGCACGGCATCATGATAAGGCGCATAGATCGGGATGAATTTCAGCGGTTTGCCCGTTTTCTTATAATAAGTCCTTCCAAGATGGAGATAGCCCATATACAGGTCCCCGACTTCCGCGGAATCGCTCGAATAGGCGATGTCCGGGAAAATGATGAGGCTTTCGCCCTGGAGGAGATACTCCATCGACTTGTTCATCGTCTTCAGGATGTCCCTGCGGCTCCTGTAAACGGGCACGACCTCCATATCACGCATGAGGCGCGTCAGAGGGCGGGCCAGGAACGCACTCACGGCTTTCGTGAACCAGGCGGGCCATTTCGGATGCCGGGAGGGGAAGGTATAGGATGAAAACTGTTCGTAGCACTCCTTGTAGTCGACAAAGACGGAGAGCGCCCATACGTGGGCCTGCACAGGAAGATAAGCCATGGTGCGGATGGGACCGTGCATGTCCATGTGCCGGCTGATATAAATCACGCCGTCCTCCAGGTTCTCCGGATGCTGGACCTCCCTCGTGCGGGTCACCATGCGGACGACGAAACGCCCGAAATGATACAGTCCCTTCAGGTACCGTCTCGGTTTTGGCAGTGCTTTGTTCTCCATGGCCGACCTCTGAAATGATGATTTGGAACGGACATGTCAATTATACTTTGTCCGATTCTTTCTTTCAAGAAAATCCAGGAAATCCGCCTGACCTGTAAGGAGCGGGTAGTCCTTGCGCATCCATTCGGACTTCATGTGTTCCAGCAGAGGGGATTCCGCTCGGATCAGTCCGTCCAGGATCTCATAGGCTTCTTCTCTGCGTCCGGCCCCGCACAGGGGCTCAAGGCTTGCCCATTGAAGCGCTTCCTCCGATTCTCCCAGTTCTCCCGCCCTTTCGATCTGCGCGAGAGCCTCGTCATATCTGCCTGCTCTCGTCATGACCGCAGACCGCGCCAGATAAAGCGCCCCGCTGCGGGGAAAACGCAGCAGTTCTCTTTCGCAGATGTCCAGTGCCGCCTCGGTGTCCCCCCGGAGCAGTGCGATGTGCGCCTTCTCCAGCGCCGGTTCGTAGTCATCGGAAGAAAGGGGATTCACCTTTTCCAGTTCCTGCTCGGCTTCGTCGTAGGATTCCAGCGCCTCCAGTGCCGTGACTTTCGCCCAGAGTGCGTTCTGATCCTCCGGATCCTCAAGGAGCGCCTGCTGAGCATATCCAAGGGCGCGGACCGCTTCCCCGTCCTCCAGACTGTACCGGGAACGGGACGTCAGGAGCTCCACGTCATGCGGAAAAAGCTCCAGGCCTCTGTCCAGCGCCCAGCGCGCGAGACCGTACTGGCCGTCGGAGGAAAACAGGTAGCCCAGCTGCGAAAAGACCCAGGGGTCTTTGGGCCGCGCACAGGCGGCCAGGGGCATGAGTTCCGCCCTGGCTTCGTCTTCCTCTCCCATGTACATGAGGCAGGTCGCAAGGTAGCAGTGCGCCTCGTGATCTCCCGGATAGCGGTCCAGGATCTCCCTGCAGACCCGGGCCCCCTCTTCATAACGCCGGGCCGAAAGCAGCGTGTCCATAAGATCCAGGTCGAGCCTGGTCCTGAAATTCGGACGTCGGCGCTGCGGATCCGTATGGATCCTTCCCGCTGCGAGGAACAGGATGACCGTGCCCAGTCCCAGGCACAGGAGCATCCAGATCGTAGAATCTTTCATGTATACTGAGTCCAGTCTATCGCGAAGCGATCGTTCTCTTCCTTCATCCACGCCGCCAGGGTCTCGGCGGCTTCCTGCACCGTGCCCTCGTTCACGAGGCAGCGGCTGCAGTTCCGATAGAGTTCTTCCCTGTCTTCCCAAAGCTCCTGCAGAGTCTCGTCTTCCAGCGTCGGATAGTCCGTGCCGTTGAGACGGATGAGGCCGGGATCCCGGAGAAGGCTGACGACGAGTCCCGTCTTGTTCATGGTGACCCTGTTGTTCTCCCAGATGAGAGCGCCGTCGCTCACGGCGACCACAACGGAATCCATATGCGCGAGCCTGAGGATCGCCACGCGCTCCCGGAACCGGAAGCCGTCCTCTCCTTCGGCCTGCCACAGTGCCGATGCCGTGGGAAAATCAGATCCGAGGATGTCTTCCAGGGATTCCACGAAGGTATAGCCCAGAAGTTCGGCTGTGAGACGGCCCACTTCCGTCTTGCCCGAACCGGGCAGACCCGTCAGATACAGATTCCTCATGTTCCTTCCTTTCCGGCCCAGGCGGTGAACCTCCCTGCCAGTTCCGCGATCTGCGCTCCTCCTTCTCCCGTCAGGCACTGGTGCCTGGCCTCGGGGATCACGATCGCTTTGGAGCGGGGGAGCGTTTCGGCCAGCGTCACGGCCGCCCGGGGATCGCTCCACTGATCCTGTCCGGGCACGAGGATGCGGGAAGGACAGCGCACGCTGCCCAGATCCGCCCTGACCCGGCGCGCGAGATCCAGAACGGCGGAAAAGCCCACGGTAGGCAGGCCCTTGTCTCTTGCGCCTTCCGGCAGACCGTCTCTGCTGTCGCCGTGTGCCTGATAGGGGCTGAAACGGGCGATCAGCCGGGAAAACAGCACGATCCTGTCGGGCAGGGAAAGCGTAGGGGCAGCGAGGAGCAGTCCCTTCACCGGCAGTTCCTCCGCCATCTGGATCGCCAGGAGCGCTCCCATGCCGTGACCGAACAGACAGATTTCCGCGCAGTCGGAAAACAGGCCCAGAGCCGCATCTCTCACGGCTCTCACGAGATCGCTTCCGGAGATCCCGGACCATGCGGCGGGCAGTTCCCCGTCACCGGGGAGTTTCGGTACGACGACCCGGCACCCCGAATCCGTCAGTACAGATTCCAGCGCAGCCAGCGACTGCGCCGTGTATCCGAAGTCGTGCACGAGCACCCAGCCCACAGGACCGGCGTTTCCCTTGTTCACCATGACAAATACGCTCCTTTCTTCCATTATAGACGAAAACGTCCGGTCAGAAAAGGCTCCCCGGACATTCCCTTCCGGATACGGTCCGAAGCCGGCTGTCCGGTGTTTGCCGACATCGGAAGAAATCATTTTTCTCTCAGAATCCGGTCCTTCCGATCCGTCTGTTTTCCGTCTCTTTTTCTTGCTTCCGCATAGGCTTTATGGTATCATGATTCTGAGTTAACAGCCTTGTACCGATACGGGACAGCACCCTTTTCACAATGCCCTCCGTTCGGGCGGGGACATGCGGGATCGTGCCCGTGCCGGAGCCCGCCAAGGCCTTTTCTCACGAGACAACGCACCGGAAAGACACTCTCCGGAGAAGGAGCCGCACATCATGGAAAAACTGATCCAGTTCTGGCAGTCCGTACGTCAGATCGGCAGTTGGATACAGCTTCGGGATATCCTCGATATCCTGATCGTGGCGTTTCTTCTCTATCAGCTGATCCGCTTCACCCGGGACACCCGGGCGAATCAGGTCCTCAAAGGCATCGCAATCGTCTTCGTAACGGCCCAGATCGTTTCCTGGCTCGGTCTGAGCGCCCTGTCTTTCCTCATCAGCATGATCATCAACAATATGCTGATCGTCTTCGTCATCCTTTTCGCCCCGGAGCTTCGCCAGCTTCTGGAACGCATCGGCCGGAACTCCATCATGACGGATCTTTCCTCCACGCTATCCGATACCCAGAATTCGGATCACGCCTGGGTCGTGGACGAAGTGGTCAAAGCCGTGCAGAACATGGCCAAGACCAAGACCGGCGCGCTCCTCATCCTGCAGCGCAAAAGTCCCCTTCGGGACATCCTGGAATCCGGCACCGAACTCAACGCCATGATCTCCCAGGCGCTCATCGAGAACATTTTCGTCGTGAACACTCCACTGCATGACGGTGCCACGATCTTCCGCGGTGACAGGATACTTGCAGCCGGATGCTTCCTTCCCCTTTCCGCCAATCCGGATCTCCCGCAGACCGTCGGAACACGCCACCGAGCCGCCCTTGGCATCTCGGAAGCCACAGACTGCCTGGCGATCGTCGTGTCGGAAGAAACGGGCATCATCTCCATCGCCGAAAACGGGAAGCTGGAACGCTACATCGACTCGGCCCAGCTCCGATCCATCCTCATGAAGGAGTACAGCTCCTCCGGTCACAGCAGCCGGCTGGAAGCCATCTTCTCCAGAAGGAGGCACCATGAATAGTCAGATCCGGAACCTTTCCAGCAGATTCGGACAGTTTCTGAAAAGGACCTTCCTGCACAACTGGGGAACGAAATTCGTCAGTCTCATCTTCGCCGTGCTTCTCTGGCATTATGCCGTCCTCACGCTGAATACGAACCGTGCCGTGATTGTGAACGACGTACCTGTGACCGTATCCTCCTCATCGACGCTTCGTGCGCGCGGCCTCGTTCTCAGCCGCTCTGTCGAGGAATCCCTGACTCCGGTGCGCGTCACGGTCAATACGCCCCTTTCCAGCGCCGGCGCGATCAACGCCGAACAGATCAGCGTGAACTGCGATCTGTCCTCCATCACTTCTTCCGGGACCTATACCCTTCCGCTGCAGGCCCGTACGAACTACGGGACAGTCGCATCCGTCACGCCGAATTCCGTGACGGTCGAAGTCGAGGCCACGGCCACCCGCAATCTGCCCGTCGATCCCGTCATCCAGGGCAGCCCCGCGGAAGGATGCGTCCTGGGTGAGGTCGGTCTGTCCGCCACGACCATCACGGTGACCGGACCCGAAGCCCTGATCTCCACTCTGGATTCCGCGAGCGTCACGCTGTCCGTGGAAAACGCCGACGGCGACATCCGCAGATCCGTGCCCATCAAGCTCTGGGACAGCGACGGCGATGAGCTTTCGTCCCCCCTCCTGTCTCTGAGCCAGAAGGACGTGATCCTCACGATCCCGATCTCCCACACGTCTTCGCTTCCGATCCTTGCCTGGGACGCCGTGATCGGCGCGGACACGATCCCGGACGGCTATGAAGTGACGGCGATCGAATCCTTCCCCGAGTCCCTTCAGGTCATGGGATCTGCCGCCGTGCTGGATTCCCTGGCCGAACAGGGCGGTCTCACCCTGTCCCCGATCGACGTCACAGGCGCTTCCTCCGACGTCAGGAGCTACTGCACGGTCTCTCTGCCCGATGGTGCCACCCTCGTACAGAACCGCTCCATCCTCGTGATCGTGCGGATCCAGCGGAAGATGACGACCCTGACCTTCGACAACGTGCCTGTGGAGATCCGCGGCGTCGATGCCGACAGCTTCACCGCACGCAGTACGATCACCGCCGTACAGGTGACCGTAACAGGACCTGAGAGCAAGATGCAGAGCTTCACCGCAAGCCATCTCCAGCTGTATGTGGATATGTCGGACAGGAACGCCGGCACGTACACGATGCCCATCCACTGCCTCATCGATGACTTCTATGAAGCGCAGACGACGCTGTCCTCAGAGACCGCAGACGTCACGCTGACCGAGGTCCTCCGGAACCAGGAATAAGGCCATGATCCGTATCCGCCTTTCACTGAGCCCGGAAGAGACCGGAGATCTTGCCCTCGCGGCTGCAAAAAAACTGCGGATTTCCCCGGAGGAAGTCCGCTTTTTGACAGTCGAGCGGCGTTCCGTCGATGCCCGCCGCCAGGTACGTCTGGACTTCACACTTCGCCTTGACGCCGGCGCGAGGGAAAAAGACCTGCTGCGCCGCGGACTGGCGGAAGAAGACCGCGAAAGCGTTCTTCCGGCCCTGTCTTTCGGAGATATTCCGCTTCCGCACCGGCCGGTCATCATCGGCGGAGGACCGGCCGGCCTGACGGCCGCCTGGCTTCTTGCCCGCGAGGGCTATCGGCCTCTGCTCCTGGAACAGGGCCAGCCCGTGGAACAGCGTGTCCTTGACACGGAACACTTTTTTGATACAGGCGAACTCAACGAACGGTCCAACGCCCAGTTCGGCGAAGGGGGTGCCGGCGCCTTTTCGGACGGCAAACTGAATACGCGCGTACGGAACCCCCGCTGCGCACGTATCCTGAAGACCTGGGCCGATCTTCTCGGCGCTCCGGAGATCGCAAGCGACGCCCGGCCCCACGTGGGCACGGACCGTCTCCGCATCCTACTCCCCAGACTCAGGAACGAGATTGTCCGTGCAGGCGGAACGTTCAGATTCGGCTGCCGTGCGGACCGGTTTCAGATCCGTGACGGTGAAATCAGTGCGGTCGTTCTCGAAAGCGGCGAGACGATACCCGCAGAAGCCGTGATCCTGGCCCCGGGCCACAGCGCCCGTGACCTGCAGCTGAATCTGCTGGACCAGGGGATCCTTCTGGAGCCCCGTCCTTTTGCCATGGGTGTCCGGATCGAACAGGATCAGTCCTGGCTCGACCGCCTGCAGTACGGACGGTACGCCGGACATCCCGCGCTCGGAGCGGCATCCTACAGCGTATCCTGCCGGGTCGGGGACGTTTCCGTCCATTCCTTCTGCGTATGTCCCGGCGGACAGGTCGTCAACGCAAGCAGTGAAAACACGCGTCTCTGCGTCAACGGCATGAGCAACGCCGCGCGCGATTCGGGGATCATCAACGGAGCGCTCGTCGTATCGGTCAATCCTCCGGAGGGTGCCTCTCCGCTCTGGGGCGTCGATCTGCAGCGCGCCGTCGAACACGCCGCCTATGAGGCAGGCGGCGGAGGTTTCAGAGCCCCCGCACAATCGGTCGGGGATTTCCTGTCGCACGGACAGGGACGCCCCTTCTCGGGGATCCTTCCCTCCGTCAGGCCGGGAGCCGTTCCCTGTGACCTGCACCGGGTCCTGCCGGAGTCGCTGACGGGTCCGCTGGAAGCCGCACTCATGCGGTGGGATTCCGCCATGCCCGGATTCGCGTCTCCCGATGCAGTCCTGACAGCCGTGGAAGCAAGGACCTCCTCTCCCGTGCGGCTTCCCAGAAACGAAGAAAACGGACAGTCTGTCCAGCTGTCCGGTCTTTACCCCGCTGGCGAAGGCGCGGGTTATGCGGGCGGCATACTTTCTTCCGCCGCCGACGGATATCTTCAGGCCGAACGGCTGATGACACGCTTTGCCCGGCCGGAAAGGAGCAACGATGTGGGATAAGATCGCGGAATTCTTCAGCAGACTCCTGCCGGAATCCTTCCTTCAGGACCTGATCGACCGCTTCACCCGCCGCCTGGCCATGCGTGCGCCAGGCGCCCTGGCCAAGGATCTTCTGAAAACGGCCCTCGTCCTCATCGTTCTGGGGCTTCTCGTCGACGCCTGGCTGTACTGGGCCAAAAAGGAACGGCGCGCCCTTCTGGCCCGCCGGTTCCGGAAACTTGCGGCAGTCTGCCGCTTCGTCTGGGAGAAGATCCGAATCCTGGGTCTCCGCATCAAATACTTGGTCCGGAAGCTCTATCTCCGGATACGCGCCCGATTCGTCAAACCCGATCCCGAAGCAGAGCTTCGCGCTCAGGAAGAAGCGGAATCCTTTTCCCGTCTCATCGTCCTGGATGCCCAGCTGGAAGAGGCTGAACAGAACCTGACCCAGATCCTGGAAGACCATCCTGAATCCGAGCCTCCGGCTCCTCCCCGGGAAGAACCGGAAGAAAGGCCCGGTTCCCCGATCCCCTCCGATTACGTACCGGCCGAAGTCAGCAGCCGCCGCAGGCCTCTCCCCTTCATCGAAGAAGAGGATGAGCCTGCTTCACCGGACAGCGAACCGCCCGCGGAAGGCGTGACGGAGAACCGGAACGGTTTTGCCGGAAGGAACAAGCACGAAGAACCTGAAGACGAAGGCCCGGTCCCCGAGCCCAGCGCCGCCGAACGGTTCTGGAACGGCGGAGGTCCCCACTCATGACGATTCCCTCCGTTCTCAAATGGACGGGCACAGCCGTTTTCGCACTCTGCGTCGTTCTCGCCGTCCTGTATTCCGTCAAAAAGCCGGATCGTCCTCTCAGGCCCCGCAGGACGCAGCCCAGGCAGGCCTTGACGGTCTTTGTCTCCGCGCTTGCGCTTCGTGTGCTTCTTCTCGCACTGACGCTCTTTCTGCGCTGGCTGATCGTGGACAGGGCCTATATTCCGGGTCTCGGCGACGCTCTGAACCGCTGGGACGCGCCTCATTATCTCTGGATCGCGAACAATCCCTATCAGGCCGTCACGCCTGATTCGGACGGTCATCTGTTCATCGTATTCTTCCCGCTCTTTCCCTGGATCACGGGACTGCTGGGAGGCACGGTAAGAGCCGCCGTCATCCTGAACGTCTTCCTGTCCGCTCTGGCTTCGGTGATCCTCTATCTGTGGACGAAATCGAAGGGCGAAACGGAGGAGACGGCCCTGTTCGCCGCATTCCTCTGGCAGATCTTCCCTCTTTCGGTCTTCCAGATGGCGCCGTATACGGAGAGCCTGTTCGTCGTCCTGACGGCATCCTGTCTCTATGCGCTTCGGAAAAAGAATTTCCTCGCCGCGGGCATCCTTGGATTCTTCGCCTCCCTCACGCGCAACGTCGGCGTCCTGCTCGCGGTCCCCTTCGTCATCGAATGGGCCCTGGACGCCAAAAACGCCGGTTTCGACAGGAGTTTCCGGCGTGTGTTCGCCCTGGCGCTCATCCCTCTGGGAACGCTCGTCTATCTGGGCCTGAACGACGCCGTCTACGGCGATCCCCTTATGTTCATGCAGATCCAGAAGGAACACTGGTATCAGGGTTTCGGCTTCTTCGGCCACACGATCGAATACATCACCCAGCTTTTCCTCGGCGCAGAGGACGCAGGCGTCAAATGGTATCTCTGGGGTTCGGAACTGACCGCCATCCTCCTGACGCTGGCGGCTTTCCCCTTCCTGCTCCGGTACATGAGCCCTTCGGAGAGAGCCTACAGTCTCATCTACCTCCTGTTCATTCTCTCGCCCACCTGGCTTCTGAGCTATCCCCGTTATCTCATGGGGATGGCGACCCTGTATCCGGCTCTGGCGCACATGACTTTCTCGGGAAGCAAGGCGCGTCACGTGTCGGGCATCCTTCTGGCCCTGGCGTTCATCGCCGCCCTCGTCTGGGTGACGTTCGGATTCCTGTCCGGCCAATCCGTCGTCTGACCGACAAGGAGATCCCATGGAAAACCAGCCTTACTGCCCCCGCTGCCCTCATCCCACTGCGGATCAGGATATCCGTGAAGTCATCGCGTCCGTACTCGCCGCCTTGCCGCAGGAACAGCGTACGCCCGAAGAGGAATACCGGCTCCGCCTGGAAGGATGCGAGTCCTGTCCCGGACAGAACCAGGGCATCTGCCGTTACTGCGGATGCTACGTCGAAGTCCGCGCCGCCAAGAATTTTATGATCTGCCCCAATCCCAAAGGTTCTCTCTGGCCGGAAAATGCGGCCGCACCGGAGGACGAGGACGACGACTGGTAAAATAATAAAAGGCCTGTGCAGACAGGCCTTTTCCTTACGATCAGATATCAGTAGAACGTCTCCCGCATGTCCCGGAAGAACGAGCGCAGCAGCCGCGCGGACTCCTCGTGGAGCAGCCCTCCCTCGAATCGGATCCCCGGTGCCAGCGGAGTCAGATCCACACGGCTCCCGCAGGCTCCGCCCTCTCTGTGGAAGGCGGCGAACACGACCCGGTCCGGCCTTGCGGCGAGGACCGCGCCCGCACACATGGGACAGGGTTCCAGCGTGACGTACAGCGTACAGTCGGAAAGGTTCCTGTTCCCCTTTCGTTCCGCACCCCTGCGCAGGGCAAGCATCTCCGCATGGGCGGTGGGGTCTCCCGAACGTTCCCGCTCGTTTTCGGCGCAGGCGATCTCCTCGCCTCCGCAGACGAGGACCGCGCCTACGGGCACCTCCCCCGCCTCTCCGGCGCTCCGGGCCAGTTCCAGGGCACGCTCCATCCAGAATTCATCCGTTCCCGTCCCTTTTCCCACGGTTCTCCGTCCCTTCTCCGGACAGCAGTCCCGCCTGCCCGGCTCTCTTTTCTTCCTCCATCCTAGCAGACCGTTCCCTCCCGGTCAAGGAAAAGCGCTTCCGACCCTTCCATTTTCCCTTTCACGTTCAAAAAGCCTTTTAAAATATCTGACCTCTTCCCGTGCGGGGGTATCCGTACCCGGATTTCCGAACGATTCTAGGGGCATTTTCTTGCCAAATCGCTTAATTTCATGTATAATATATAGGATTGGAGAAGTATGTCTTTCTCCGAGAACGATCCATCATCTGATCTTTGAAAGGGGTCTCTATGTCTCAGCCCAATCAGGAATACGAAGCGGATTCGATCCAGGTCCTGGAAGGCCTGGAAGCGGTGCGCCGCCGCCCCGGTATGTACATCGGTTCGACGGATACCCGCGGTCTGCATCATCTGCTCTATGAAGTGTCCGACAACTCCGTGGACGAAGCCATGGCCGGAGCCTGCGACAAGATCGTCATCACGCTGAACGAAGACGGTTCCGCGACGGTCGAAGACAACGGACGCGGCTTCCCCGTGGAAAACCACCCGAAGATGAACCGTCCGGCCGTCGAAGTCTGCCTGACGGTCCTTCACGCCGGCGGCAAGTTCGGCGGCGGCGGATACTCCACCTCCGGCGGTCTGCACGGCGTCGGCGTCACCGTCGTCAACGCCCTGTCCTCCCGTCTGCAGGTCTGGGTCAAGAAGCACGGCAATCTGTATACCCAGAGCTATGTACGCGGCAAACCGGACGCCGATCTCGCGATCATCGGAAAATCCGAGGAGACCGGCACGACCATCACATTCATGCCCGACGCCGAAGTGTTCGAGACGCTGGAATGGGATTATTCCACGCTGCGCAAGCGCTACCAGGAACTGGCCTATCTGAACGCGGGCCTTTCCATCCGGCTCATCGACAAGCGTCCCGGCAAGGAACAGGATCACACATTCCACTATGAAGGCGGCATCACCTCCTTCGTGGAATACCTGAACCGGACCCGCACGCCCCTCTTCCCCAAGCCGATCACCCTCGTTCAGGAAAAGAACGGCTCCAAGGTCGAAGTGGCGCTCCAGTACACGGACGACTACGCCGAATCCGTTTTCTCCTTCGCGAACAACATCCCGACGCATGAAGGCGGAACGCACCTCATGGGCTTCCGCGCCGCGCTGACCCGCGCGATCAACGACTACGGACGCAAGACCGGCCTCCTCAAGGGGGACGACGCCGCCCTTCCGGGCGAGGACACGCGCGAAGGCCTGACGGCGATCATCTCCGTCAAGCTCGCCGAGCCCCAGTTCGAAGGCCAGACCAAGACGAAACTCGGCAACTCCTTCATGCGCTCCCTGACGGATTCCGTCGTCTACGACGGCATGCGCACCTTCATGGAAGAGAACCCGGCCGCGGCCCGCTCGATCCTTGAAAAGTGCCTTGCTTCCGCCCGCGCCCGTGAGGCCGCCCGCAAGGCGCGCGACCTGACCCGCCGCAAGAGCGTCCTCGAATCGGCCGCTCTCCCCGGCAAGCTCGCCGACTGCTCCGAAAAGGATCCCAAACTCTGTGAGATCTTCCTTGTGGAGGGCGATTCCGCAGGCGGCTCCGCCAAAGGCGGACGCGACCGCCGCTTCCAGGCGATCCTCCCCCTGCGCGGCAAGATCCTGAACGTGGAAAAGAACCGTCTGGACCGCATCCTCGGCAACGACGAGATCAAGGCCATGATCACGGCCTTCGGGGGCGGCGTCGGGACAGAATTCGACGTCTCCAAGCTCCGCTATGACCGCATCATCTGCATGACCGACGCCGACGTGGACGGATCTCACATCCGCACGCTGCTCCTGACCTTCTTCTTCCGCTACATGCGGCCCCTCGTCGAGGAAGGCCACGTTTACATCGCTCAGCCGCCTCTGTACAAGACCACGCGCCGGAATCAGGAAAACTATTTCTATTCCGATGAGGAACTGGCAGCCTATATGGAACAGTACCGCGGCGAGAACGTCGATGTCCAGCGTTACAAAGGTCTGGGTGAAATGAACCCGGAACAGCTCTGGGAGACCACGATGAACCCCGCTACCCGCGTCATGCTCCAGGTCACGATCGACGATCTGGTCGCTGCGGACGAAGTCTTCTCGGTCCTCATGGGCGAAGCCGTACAGCCCCGGCGTGAATTCATCGAACAGAACGCCCATCTCGTGGCGAACCTGGACATCTGATTCGGAGGAAGCATGGAAAATCAGGAATACGATCTGCACCTGCAGAAACTCAAACCGATCGACCTGGAAGGGGAGATGAAGCGCTCCTTTATCTCCTACGCCATGGCCACGATCATTTCCCGTGCGCTGCCGGACGTGCGCGACGGTCTCAAACCCGTACACCGCCGCATCCTCTATTCGATGTACGAACTGGGCGTGACGCCGGACAAGCCCTACAAGAAGAGCGTCCGCATCGTAGGCGACGTTCTCGGCAAATACCATCCGCACGGAGACACCGCGGTCTATGATTCTCTGGTCCGTCTGGCTCAGGACTTCTCGATCCGGCTGCCCCTGGTGGACGGTCACGGCAACTTCGGTTCCGTCGACGGCGACGGCGCAGCCGCCATGCGTTATACGGAAGCCCGTATGGCCAAGGCCTCTCTGGAGATGCTCCGCGACATCGACAAGAACACGGTCGATTTCGGGCCCAACTTCGATGAATCCACCTCCGAGCCCCTCGTGCTCCCCTCCCGTTTCCCGAACCTTCTCGTGAACGGTTCGGACGGCATCGCCGTCGGCATGGCGACCAACATCCCGCCCCACAATCTGGGCGAGGTCTCCCGCGCCGTCATCGCGATGATCGAGAATCCGGAGATCACGACCGAGGAACTCATGGAATACGTTCCCGGTCCCGATTTCCCCACAGGTGCCCTGATCATGGGCCGCGCCGGGATCTCCCAGGCGTACCGGACCGGCCGCGGCAAGGTCATCATGCGTGCCAGATCCCAGGTGGAAGACATGGGACACGGCCGCAGCCGCATCATCGTGACCGAGATCCCCTACCAGGTGAACAAAGCCCGTCTGGTGGAAAAGATCGCCGAACTGGTCCACACCAAGCGCGTCGAAGGCATCTCCGACCTGCGTGAGGAATCCGACCGTCACGGCATGCGCATCGTCATCGAACTCAAGCAGGACGTCAATCCCGACGTCATCCTGAACACGCTGTACAAGCATACGCAGCTGCAGGAGACCTTCGGGATCAATATGCTGGCCCTCGTGGACAACGAGCCCCGCATCCTGTCCCTGAAGCAGGTGATCTTCTACTATCTGGAGCACCAGAAAGACGTCATCACCCGCAGGACGAAGTATCTGCTGGAGCAGGCGGAGGCCCGCGCCCACATCCTGGAGGGCTACCTGATCGCCCTGGACTTCATCGACGAAGTCATCAAGGTGATCCGTGCTTCCCAGACCGCCCAGGAAGCCCGCACCGCTCTGTGCGACCGTTTCGGCCTTTCGACCAAGCAGGCCCAGGCCATCCTGGACATGCGTCTGCAGCGTCTGACCGGCCTCGAACGCATCCGCATCGAGGAAGAGCTGGCCGCCCTGAAAGCTTCCATCGCGGACTATAAGGAGATCCTCTCCCAGGAATCCCGCCTCATGGGCATCATCCGCGACGAACTGAGCGAGATCGTCAAAAAATACGACGAACCCCGCCGTACGGAGATCCAGGATGATCCTGCGGACATCGACTGGGACGAACTGATCCAGCGCGAAGACATGGTCGTGACCATGAGCCGCCAGGGCTACATCAAGCGGATCTCAGCGGATACCTACCGCACCCAGAACAGAGGCGGCGTAGGCATCCAGGGAACCGCAAACCGCGAAGAGGACTTCGTCGAGCATCTGCTCGTGACCTCCACGCACGACTGGATCATGGCCTTCACGGACCGCGGACGCATCTACCGCATCCGCTGCTACACACTGCCGGAAGGTTCCCGTCAGGCGCGCGGAAGCTACATCCGCAATCTGCTCCCCCTCGAGGAGGGCGAGAGGGTCTGCACTCTGATCCCCGTCAAGGAGGATTACGCGACCCAGGATATGGAAGGCCGCTACCTGTTCATGACGACCCGGAACGGCACCGTCAAGCGCACGGCGCTTGCCGAGTTCTCCAACCTCCGCAACGTCGGCCTGAAAGCCATCAACCTCATCGACGGAGATCTTCTCGTATCCTGCCTGCTCACGACAGACGATGACGAAGTGCTCCTCGGCACCCATAACGG
>JAEEGL010900493.1_pt1 | contig 19162 bp, 18 predicted proteins | sample 9134231 | NCBI WGS metagenome assembly JAEEGL01 (sample SAMN16246548, study PRJNA631951) | gut metagenome | biome: gut microbiome; feature: rumen; material: fiber-attached | host: Bos | place: Iran: Karaj | collected 2018-10 | reverse complement strand
TAAATTGTATCAAAGAAAGAATTTCTATAAATAATCCAATATGGCAAATCTTTTGAAAAGATATATTTCTGATTCTGATTCATTTCAAGATGCTTTGTTAAAGATATTACCTTTGTATTTTTTGCAACAGAATTATTATTTACAAAGATAGCTATTGTTTCAACTAATACACCTTTGAAACCTTTTTCACCAAAATCAATAATACACTCAATTGCTTTTTTTGATAAATAATCTCTGCTTTTAGTAAATTCTGGAGTATTTAATAAGAACTTAGGAAAAACTAGAGCTACATAATTTGCTATTTTTATTGTTTTTTCTAAGAAGAAAGAACAAAGATTATTTGTTTCATCATTGATTACATCTTTCTTATAACGTTTTAAAAGAGACGGTTTAATATTTGTCTTTGCAAATGGAGGGTTCCCGATTGCAAAATCATATTGTTTATCGAAATCGTGTAATAAGAAATCATCATTGATATATCTTATAGAAACATTATTTCTAATATTCAATTTGGAAATAAGCAGTTTAGCAATTTCAAGCGAATCAGGATTTATATCCACTAAGTCCAGGTTTATTGTTTTGTCTTCAAACTTTCTAAGCAAAAGAGGAATAAAATTTCCTACACCAACGGATGGCTCTATTACTGAAATTTCATCTTTTTCGATTAAGGGTAAATTTTTTATAATTTCAGTAATTAAAGACTTGTTTGTAAAATAAGCTGCATTTTCTGTACGCTGCGAATTACATAATTCAGCAATTCTACCAAGCGCTGATATTGTTAGATTCAGCGGATTGTTCGTTATAAACAAAATAAGATTTTTTTTTTCAGCCAATTCATATTCATCAATTATTTTGTTTATTTCAGCAGTATTTACCAGATTATGAGAAATAGCGTTTTTTATATTTATAGCAACCTTATTAAAAATCTGTGTAGGTACAGCTTCGCCCAAAGATTGTCGTATCTTTACAGCTTCTTTTTTCAACAAGGCCTTTTTTTCTTTTTCTGGCAATGCATTCAATTCATCGAGTGATTTATCAACCCATCTGAAATCATCAGGAATTGTCATCATTCTCATTAATTCACGAATTGAAAATACTCTATCATCTGCAGGATGAATTGTATTTTGACTTGCCAACTGGTCATTTCTTGTATGAACACAAGGTCCAACTTTATCCCAATATTGACGAGTATATTTATCTGCATTTTTTCGGGTATTTTCTATTATCTTACCGTCAACCACTTGATGAGGTCTTTTTTCAATATCCTCATTATCAAAAGCTGACTGTCCTTCTTGTAAATCATGAATCCAAGCTCTCATGTGTTCTGGATATGTTCTAAAAGCATGATAGAAATCATTGGAATCAATTTCACCAAATTCAAGAGATTTTAAATCTCCTATAACCTGGCGTAATGTTTTTTCTTCTTCAATCTCAGGGTAAAGTTCAATTGGAGATATTTCATCTGCAAATTCTCTTGCAACACCAATTACAAGAGTTCTTTGACGACTTGAACATGCACCATAGTTCTTAAAATTGATGACCCTTGAAATATAAGAGTATTTTTCTCCCAGATTATTTTCTATTGCATCAGATATTGGTTTTTCATTTCCATCAATATCTGTACAAATAGTTTTCATGAAAGCTGGTACATTCTCAAAAATAAAAAACTTTGGATTAATTTCTTTTATGATTTTTATAGATTCAACAACAAGAGAATTTCTTACTATTTCATTTTCAGACTTTTTGTGGTTTGCAACTGACATACCTTGACAAGGTGGAGTTGCAATTAAAACGTCAACTCTTTTTAAGTCTTCTTTCTTTTTCCATAAATCAATTTGTGAAAAAAGAATGTCTTTTGTTTCTTGTTTAGTTATATCTCCACAGATATAACCAGTATCATATTTGCATTTATTATTGAATTTTTGTATTTCTAGTCTACGTGGGATAATTTCATTTGTAGCAATACATTCAAAGCCAGCTTTCTTGAAACCATAACAGCCAACACCTGCACTGCTAAAGAGAGTAATATAGGTTAATTTACGATTTTTAATAGTTTCCCCACTCATAACGTTAATTATAGCAGAAAACCCCAAAAAAATCTATAATTAATGCAGGAATGAAAAAATATGACATATAAGCAAAAAGAAGAAAGAACGATTTTAGTTATTGGTTTGCCTTGCCATTTACACCTTGCCGAAAACTGTAAAGATATAATTGAAGTAAAAAGGAATTCAATTAGACATAGAAAAAATATGCCACGTTCTGGTAAATATAAAGGTGAACTAAGGGAACTGAGTGTTCCTGGAGACGCTTTTACTGAATGTGAAGTAGAATTTGTTGATGGGAAAATATTAATAAAAACAAAGCAGGCAGAAGCCGGATTAAATGAATTTATGGATTTACGAGTTTTTAATATAAGGACAAAATAATGAGTAAACACATTCAATACGGCAAAACATTTGGTCTCTTTTACGATGCATATAGAAAGTTCTGCAAAGAAAACTCCCAAGATGGAAAGCCTAATTCTGAAACACCTGAAATGTTCCGACAGTGGTTTATATCTAACTTTGTTTCAAGTATGGATGATGCAACTTGCTGCCAACTATTTCTTCGAGATCTGAATCACGAACTTACTCACATATATCTTAAAGATGAAAACTTATTAGACTTCTTCAAGGCGGTAGAAATTCGAGACTTAGAAGGAATAAAAACTTACATAAAAGAAAATGGCAATAGCGTAGTTCTTAATAATGATGATCTTCTTGAAAATCTTACAACAGGAATAAACTTTGGAATCTGTTTGCATATTCCAAAAAAATCTCAAGGCTATGTTTTTGCTTACTCTCTTTATGATACATCTAATGAGCTTCGCATTTTTGTAAATCATGGAATGGAGCAATACCATATTTCCAGCAATGAAATTGAAGATAAGAAATCCATAGTTTATACAGATCAGGAAATGAATGAAATCACAAAACTTGCAATCAATCTGCTTTCATACATTTATTGTTTTCCAGATTGTCTTGTAGATGGTGCTCCTCATGATGTAAAAACTGAAAATAATCATTATCTGAATACATCTGAAAAAGTTGTTGATGTTACTGAGAAAGCTGCCGCCGGTGTTGTTATTCCTCACTTCCGCCGCGGCTATTTTAAGCGATTAAGCAGCGACTTTTATAAGAATAAAAAAGGACAAATTGTTTTTGTTCATGAGACCATTGTAAATGGACAAGCAAAAACATTAGAAGAAAAATAAAAAAAAGGAAATAAAAAATGCATTTAATTGGAATTGAACTTCTTGATGGGAAAGACTCAGTAATAAAAAATTTAAAAGATAAATGGTATCCTTTCGTTTTTTGTGAACAACTAAAAGAACCACCAACAATTGATACAGAACTTGATTTTGAAACATTTGATAATTTTTATACTTATAATATGAATTCAATTCCTAAAGTTTCCATTAGTTGTATTGTTGGCGAAAATGGTTCTGGTAAATCTACACTTTTAGATATTTTATTTAGAATAATTAATAATTTTTCTTATTGTCTTGATAAAAAATTATGTAATGTAGATTATGCAAAAGGATTTCATGCAAAATTATATTATTCTAAAAAATGTGAAATTGAAGTTGAAGGAAAAACAGTAATAAAAGAAAAAATAGGTTTTGTGGAATCCAATGCAATGAATGAAGAAATTGATTTAAAAATTCAATGGCCAAATTCTACAAGTCCTGTGCAAATAAAACAAATGGACTCTATTAGTGTTTCTGAATTAGAAAATTTTTTTTATACAATAGTAACAAATTATAGTATATATTCATTTAATCCTGATGATTATATTATTGATAATAAAGAACAAAACTTTTATATAAAAGAAATATTTCAAAAAAATGATGCTTATGTAACACCAATCGTTATCTTACCATATCGTAATGAAAACGGAATTATTGAAATTGATAATGAAAGACATTTAGCAGTTCAAAGAATTATAGCAATGTCTATATATTTTTATAAAAGATTTAATACATTACTTGTAGAGAATCAAAAACCATCCTCTGTAAAATATGAAGTAATACAAAATTATAAAAATGATAAATTAAAAAAAGAATATCTTCTGAATAATATTGACCAAATTAATTTCTTAGAACAAATCTGGAAAGAATATTTAATAATAAAATATAATATTATTGATACTATTAATGGAAATACAGAAATCTATAACTTATCTTTATTTTATTTAGCATATAAAACAAAAAAAATATTAGATAATTATGGTTTTCTTTACGAGGCTGGTATTTCTAAAGAAAAAAATACAGACGAAATTATTAATCTTTTACAACAAAATAAGAAAGATAAATGGAATGATAAAATAATTCAAAGTTATTCAGAATTTTTTATTGAAACAATTATTAATGACACATCTTTTATGACTTTAAAATTACGACAAACTTTATACTTTGTTGAACATCCATTTGTAAATTTAGAAAAAGGTGAACTAATAATTAATGATGAATTTGATAACACATTAAAAATTATTGATGATACTTTTTTACGTTTGCCACCGCCTTTTTATTCTTTTGATTTATATTTTTCAGATAATGTAAGTAATAAAACTGCTATAGATTCTGATGGGTACAGTTTATCAAAACTTAGTAGTGGCCAAAAGCAAATTTTATATAATTTAAGTTATGTTTTATATCATATTAAAAATCTGGATACTAAAGACGATAAGTGTACGCAACAAAACATTAATGCTTATCCTGTTTATGAAAATGTTTTAATGATTTTTGATGAAGCTGAACTTTATCTACATCCTGAATTACAAAGAAATTTTATTTATACACTTTTATATACTATTAATATTTGTAATTTTTCAAAAATTAAAAATATTCATATAATTTTTGCAACACATTCTCCATACTTATTAAGTGATGTAATAAAAAATAATGTTTTGATACTGGAGAATGGAAAAAGAAAAAATGAAACATTTGAACAAACTCTTGGAGCGAATATTTATAGCTTACTAAATAATCAATTTTTCTTAAAAGGAGTAACTGGTAGTTATTCACAATCTATAATGAATGACTTAATTACAAAAGCAAATAAAGAAAATAATTTAATATTAACAAAAAATGAATACAATACTTTTGATTTATTCATAAAGCATATAGGGGATCCTTTTCTTCATGATTCACTCACTTATTTATTAAATAAATTTGAAGTTAAGAAGGACTAAAAATGTATAAAGTATATCCAGATAAATTTGATTTTGACACATATGATAAAGATTACCAAAAGGTTTTTAAAATTAGACAAAATAAAGATGGAACAAACAATAAAAATGATTTCAAATTAAATCAATTACAAAATGAGTTTATGGTTTTCTTAAATTTACCAGAAACTCAAAAAATTAAAAAAAATATTTCAAATTTTCCTAAAACATTTGATGAGTTATTGGTTTTAAAACCGTTAAATATCTCTGAAATATATTTAGAGTTTAATAAATTACAAGATTATGAAAAAAATAATATTAATTCTATAAAATTTGATTATGATGACATGAAAGCAAGAATAACAAATTTCTTTATAAGTAAAATGAAGTTATTACATTTTAATACATGCTTTTACTGTGATACTACATATATAAACTTTTACAAAACAAAAACTGGTATTATTAAAAAGCAATTTGCATTGGACCATTTTATACCAAAAGGTAATTGTAAAATATTTTCATTATGTCTATATAATTTAGTGCCTTCATGTACTAGTTGTAATTCAGGTTCTAAAGGTAATGATTTTTCTTACATAGATTTATCTTCTTGTAAAACTCCATCAATTTTGGCTAAAGCTTTTCCAACATCAGATTCATATGAATGGCTGGAATTCATGAAATTTAAAATTTTACCAAAAGATTTAATTGCAATCTCTGAATTATTATATTCTAAAAATTTTTCACATTTTAATATCGAATTAGAATCTAAAAATGAAATTTATGAAAAAGAATCGGATATTTTTGAAATAATTCCAAAATATAATTTTTTCATAAAACAATTTGTAACTCAAATTGATAAATATAGGATGTATGACAAAAATTTCTTTTATTTAATTTCAAAGAATTTTCTTAATAATACTGCACAACCTTTATATGAAGCACTTTTCAATGAAAAACTAAGAGAAAGTAATCAACTACCATTTAAAAAAATATATACTGATATTCGTAATATATTTAAATAATCTTAATCACATCTTTACTCAGTCAATCACATCATTAAAGTTAGTTAGGTTTATACTGTAAACATAAAAATACAGGATAAAGACTGAACGCTGACTATTTCAATATAAGTCAATCATTTCTCTTAAAAACTCAAAACATTATCTACACTTTTCAAAACCTTAGTGGTGCTACAATTTTTGTATGAAGATACAAGGCAGAGACTGCACACTGACGGTATTAAAAGACAATGAATTTATTCCATTACCATACAGCGAGGAAACTGTAAGATTAGCGTCCAAAGGCTATAAACTGCCATCTTGCATAGGCAGAAGAAACAGAGAGATTTGTATAGAAACAGGAAAGATGATTCAGGGGTGTTTTGTTACACGGCTTGAATACCTGTGTACAAAAGCTTTGTTTCTTCTGCTGTTTTATAACGAGCAGAGTTTTGATTTATATGCAGACCGTATCTTTGAAAAAATCATTTATAAAAATGCAGTGATTAAAAGCTTTGAGCTTCGCGGTGATAATGAAGAAGCTTTTAAGCTGCGATTTGATTTAGGAAGCTCGGAAGATTCTTATACAGACAGCTGGCCGGTAAATATTCCTTCTATGCCCTGGACCAGATGCCGGACTTATTATTTTGACGGACACAAGGTGACTGTAGATTTAAAAGTGCTACCGCTTGTTTACCGATTTGAACTAATCGGAGAATTTAAAGAGACCAGTTCTTATAAAATAAAATTGTACTTTCCTTTAAGTGAGGAACAGTATCCTGTAAAAAATAAAATTGAAAAAGTTTCCCTGGTCCTTGATATAAAGGACGGAGTGAGTATTGATTTATATGACCTTGAACCTGATGGCGAAATGGTTGATATAAACTGTGCGGACACTGTGTTATGTAATCAAAGCTTTAATATAACAGGTCCTGTTGTATTTAATGTAAGAAACGAAAAAGAATACCTGCAGATCGTTTTATAGAATCTCTTAAAAAAACAAAACATTATCTACACTTTACAAAACCACTTAGGGCTTAAACTTTTACTATGAAGTTTTATGAAGTTCCGCCAGAGGTTGAGAACGCAATCAGAAATACAGAAAGTCGCCCCTTTGTAAGAGTTGTTTTTGAACTTGCCGACAGTGATGTTTATATCCGTGATTCTGACATTTTAGAATGTGTGATGACTTCTTATAAAAGTGAAGACGGCGGAATTATAAATCTTGGAGAACTTCTTCTTGATAACTCTCATAATGATTTTGATTTAGAAAATAATGACGAGCTTGTTCCAGGTCTTGGTGTTCAGATCTGGTATTGCTTTGGCGAGAGAACTAATACTTTCTTTCGCTTTCATATGTTTGTGGATGCAGACGGCTTTCAGATTCAAGAGACAGGCTATTCAAATAAAACCTGCAAGGTAAAGCTTATAGACCTTTCTAAAAAACTTGATGATACAAAACTGCAGAGAAACTGGACTGATGCTCAAGTGGTTGTACACTCGGTTGTTTGTGACAGAACGCATCCGGAGAATTCTCTTGTTCATATTATTGCGGCACGCGGTGGAATTGGTGCCAATGAGATAAACTGTGGAACTCTGAATTTTGATATTCCTTATGTTGTTGTTGCAGGCTCTGCCTGGAAGGAACTTTGTTCTCTGGCTAAAGCTTATAACGCTGTTGTGGAATGTGGTAAGGATTTGACGTTGAGCTTTATTGAAAGTCCTTATGACTTACAGAATGAATACAGCGAAGAAGTCTGCTTTAGTCTTAATGAAAATGAGATTACACATTTCCGCTTTTTTAATAACCGCGATAAGTATGCAAATAATGTAAGGCTTAAATATACCCGTTATGTTCAGACTGAACGCCAGGAGCTCTGGTCTTATTCTGATGCGCCTGTGTGGTACGACGAGGATATGCAACCTTATTATCCTTTTACTGATGATTCAAGAAAGATTATTTCTGACAATGATTACCAGGCTATTTACACTGCGAAGAATGATGAAGGAAAAACTCGTAATGTTGTTTATGCTGATTCGATAGACAGTGAGCAGGAATTCTTAGAGGCAATGGAAGTTACCGGCGAGGATAAGCCTGTTGTGATTCAGTACGACACGACTACTTATAAAGACCGCGCAATTATCCAGCTGGGCCGTGATGGAAATCTTATTGGAGTTCGTAAAGCTTCTATCACTGGCCGGGCAATTATAAGTGAAACTAACTACAGCGTATTTGTAAAAGATGATGAGGAGATTGCTGCTCACGGACAGATTGTTCGAAACGTTACCTCTAAATATTTGAGTGATGATTTATTTGAGACTGAACCTTTTTGCGAAAGACGTGCAAAGGATCTTCTTAAAGAATGTGTGAACTGCAAAGGTGCTTATTACCTTACAACTTATATTCCTCTTATTCATGCGCGTGTTGGTGCTTTTATGGAAATAAGACTTAACGGACAAAACGGATTTAGGAAAGTGAGAATTGATGAGCTTACTTTCAGGTATAAAAAAGAAGAGGCTTTCTCTTCTGAGATTTGGGTTACTCGTGTTTAGGGAGGTACACAATTAACGATAGTGAAAAGTTGATTCAGGCGATGAATGGATTACAGGTTGAGCTTAGTGGCTTTAGGGCTGAGATGAAGGAATTTAAAAAGACTGTTGAGAAGCGTATTGATTCTATTGATACGAAACAAACTCAATGCCAGATGAATCCTGCTACCTGCTCTAATGCTAGAAGACTTGAAGAACACTTGAAAAATGATGCAGGGAAACAGGGAAAGATTACTGCGATTATTGCCTGCATTATTTCGTGTTTTAATTTTGCGGTGATGATTATTAAGGAGTTTGCAAATGGACAATAACAATTTAAGAATGAGGCTGATGCTTGAAGCTGAAAAGGAAATTGTTGAAGGACTTAGCGAAGCTGAACGCTACCGCTATTTTCTTGGGCGTATGCAGTTTCTTCGTTATGAAAGCGGAAAGGAAAATCTTATAAGCTCGGACTGTTCGGGCTCTGTTTGTCTTGCATTGCTGCTTGCAACCGGATGTGCAATTCGTGTTACTGCAGATGCATTATTCAAAAAGTATTTTACAAAAAGAAATCCGGACAAGAACGATATACAAGCTGCATTCTTTATGACGCTTTATGACAGAAAACTTGGGCCAAGACTTTATAAGGAAAATGAAATCTGTCATGTGGCCGGAGTTTGCGGCCGTGATGTTGTGCTTAACTGCGTTGAACCTTATTCAGAGCTCAGAAGTTTGAGCGATATGAAACCCTGGTATCAGGCAAATGATTACCGCATTATTGTTCGTGGTCTGGACCGTGAAGTTTTGCAGAAAGCAAGTGATGACAATGTGGATTTGTTTGGAGCTGACTATCAGTTTGAACAGATTCGAAATGCAATTGACGGAGCTCGCGGATGATTAGATTTAGATTTCAAAAACTTATTGAAAAACTGCTTAGCGTGAAGTTTGTAATCTTTATTGTTGCGACTGTACTTCTTTGCTGTGGTGTGCTTGGCGGTGCTGAATGGCTGACTGTGGCTCTTACAGTAATTGCCGGAAGAGAGATTCAGAAGTTTAAGTTTCAAAGGAAGGTAACAAGTGAAGAAAGTTTGGGAAGTGATTAAAAAGATTTTCATTTGGCTGGGAGCTGTATTTGCGGCAATATTTGCAGTTCTCTTTGTAAAAGAAAGACAGGTGGTTTCGACAAGCTCGACCACCACGAAGGAGGATATTGATGAAATCAATGCTAAGGCTGCGGCTAAACGGGAAGAAGCGATTGCTCGTATTGAGCGTGCTGATGCTCGCCAACTTGCAGAATCTTATGGCTCAGTCTGCGACGCAATCAGCGACGGAAAAGAAAGATTCCGAAGACGTTGCCAGCGAACTGACAATTGAGGAAGTTATGGAAATTGCAGAAGAAGAAATTGAACGAACGGCTCAGGAGGCTGTTAAGGCTGCTTTACTGGAAGTTGGTGGTGATCTGGCTTTTGAAAAAGAGAGAGCTGATGAACTTGAAAAACAGAAGCTTCTTTTGGAAGCGGAAAATAAAAGATTAAAGGAAGAAGCACAGAAAAAAAAAGACCAGTTTTTTTATGGTGCTTTGATTGGCGGGACCGGTGGCGTTATTGTTACGTCTCTTGTTTTTGGAATTATTATGGGAGTATGTAAATGATTAGTTCAAAAGGAAAAATGAAAGGTATGGTTACCATTACTGTTCGCGATGCCAACGGTAATATTAAATATTACAAAAATGGATTCTTGCGAAACCTTCTTAGGATGAAGGAAAAGCCTATGATTACAAAGCATCACAATACCATTACTACAATCGGCGACAATCTGATTGCTGATTTGATGATTAGTAATCCTACTCAGAACAAGGTGGATGCAACTAACGGCTATATGATTGTCGGGACCGGCTGGACCGGAAGTACTCCAAAGAACAATACTTCTGTAAATACTGCAACAGGTACTTACAAAAAACTTGATTCAAGTTATCCAAAAATCAAAGGGACTTTTGGAGCTGCAAATGGAAATGTAGTTTTGTATAGAGCTTCCTTTGCTGCAGGTGATTTGAACGCAAACGGAATAAACGAAGTTGCTTTAATGAATGGAAATACTGCACAGGCTAAATGCCTGGCTTATGCTCAGATTACTCCGAGTGTAAACGTGACTTCTGCAGACAGCCTGCAGATTGACTGGCAGATTACTGTGAGCGGTTCATGATATGAGTAACTCGATTGTTGGAAATACTGGAACACCTCAAGAAATTCTTTCCTGGTATGAAGTCGAAGTTGATGATGATGTATACGAGGAAATGGAAGGTGAACTTATTGATGAAGAATCTATTTTTGCCTACAGAGGAATTATTCCTAAAAACTCAAATTCAACAACCGTTACAATATACTTTTATTATTATGCTCCAACTTCTTCATGGTACTGGGATTATTACTATGGAGATCCATATAAACCAGTAATACCTATTGTATTTGCTGCGGATTCAAACTGGCGGCTTACTCAATGTCTTAATGCTTCTTTTACTGAGATTTCGCTCAATGGACAATCTAATGGCTGGAAAGCCTTGAATGTAACTTTGACTAGAAAGCTTATCCAAGGTGAAAGAATTGTATTTGGAGTTTATTCAGATTTACATGGCTATACAGGAACAGGAGAAGTAGAAGATCCTGATACAACGATGAGTTACTTTTACTGGAGCCGTGCAAGTCGCAGAGATTATGCTTCGGCAATTGCTTATTTAAGTTCACCGGATTATATAAGCCAGCAGAGATGTATTTTTTCTGATTTTGAATTATGTCTTTATCTGCAATATGAAAATGAGCCGGATGGATTTTTATATACAAGGTCTGTGATTGGGAACGTGGGAGCTGTAGGAGTATTTACCGGGCGAAGTCTTGGTGTAAAAAGAAATATTATAAATACTGCAGCTTTGTCTGATTCATCATTACGAAGACTTGGAAAAGTAATTTTAAAAACTGAAAATGTCGGCTTAATTGATACGGTGCAAAAACTGCTTTTAATACTTCGAAGCTGCTTTAGTGGTTCGGGGGCATCTGATTCTTTAGAGCCTAAAACAGATTATAAAAGAACGATTGATATCTTTGTTGAAAATGAAGAACACGTAAGCCGGCTTGGAGAAAGCTTGCGAAGTGTTGAAGATGAGGTTTCTATAGATGAGCTTCCTTTTGCTTCTCGTCTTTTCTTTCGTGCGGTTGAAAGTATTATGAGTTTTTGGGACTGGCTGCGCGGAAAAATCAGAGAAGCAAATAATGTAGTGACTTTGTTCTGTCCTATTGCGACAGAGATAGAACTGGAGTGCAGGATATGAAAAGGATTTATAAAAACAAATCAAAGCTTCGTTTGATGATTGATACTAAGTGTGATTTATCGGGATACGAGACAGTTTTGATTATGGCAAAAAAGCCGGATGACACTGAGGTTAGTTTTCCTGCAGTTGTAAAAGATATAGAGAATGGAATCATCTTTTATGATATTCAGACTGAGGATGATTTAGATTTGGCTGGCTGGTGGACCTTCTGGCCTTCGGTAACTTTTGATGATGACAGGACTGCCTGTGGTCGGGCTGTGAAAGTGTTTGTTTATGATGAAGGTAGATGATTATATTCCCATTGAATTGTGTCACGAAGCAAAGGACTTCATTAAAGAAATTTCGGGTGATGTGCTGATTTTTAATCAGTTCCGGAAGCTTGAAAAAAATATCAGCGAAGAAGCTTTAAAGTTTGCGGCCTGGTGGGATTTTGCAAAATATCTTGATAACAGACATTCGCTTGTCTTGTTATATGAAAATATTATGACAATTTATGAAACGGTTGGAAAATACGAAGTTATGAATGGATTTGATCAGCTTCAGTTCAAGCTGATTTTATTTTACAGGCTTCTTAAGAAACACGGGATGATAGATGAATAACAAAGAAATATCTGACAAAGAACAACTCGCGATAGAAGAACTCAGCCGGGACCTTAGAGCCAATAAGTTTGTTACCGGTGAAATGCAGTTTACCGATGTTACGAACTGCGACTATTTTCTCAAAGCTTATGGCGATATTATCCGCTACTGTATTACCTGGAACAAGTTTCTTTTCTGGAATGGGACCAACTGGGATATTGATACTCGCGGCCGTGTTGCTGAACGCTGTAAAAAGTTTGTTCATAAGATGTACCGAGGTATGCGTTATATTACGGACCGGCAGCTGGAAGCAGCTTTTGAAAAACATCTGATTAAAAGTGAAAGCTTTCGTCGTATTCAGGCCTTGGAAGGACTTTTGAAAATCAGTGAGGAAATCAAGGTTGAAGATTTTGAGCTGGACCGGGATAACTATCTTTTTAATGTTGAAGGCTGGACTCTTAATCTTAAAAACGGAAGATCCAAGGTTCCTAATGCAAAAGATTTGATAACCAAGAAAAGCCGATTCATCTATGAAAAAGATGCAGACTGTCCTGTATGGAAAATGTTTTTAATGCAGATATTCAACAAGGATTTACAGCTTATCCGTTTTATTCAAAAAGCTATGGGCTATGCTCTAAGCGGTGATGTAAGCGAACAGTGTCTTTTTATTTTGTGGGGAACTGGTGCTAATGGTAAATCAACTTTCTTGAATGTTATGCTTGAGCTCTTTGGGGACTATGCTTTGAGTACAGGTATTGAAACTTTTATGAAAAAAAACTCTGAACAGAGTAATGATATTGCACGTCTTAAAGGAATGCGCCTTGTTACTACAAGTGAAATTGAACAGGGCCGACAGATTAGCGAAAGCCTTATAAAAATGGTTACCGGTGAAGATGCCCTTACTGCCAGGTTCTTGTACGGTGAGTATTTTTCTTTTAAGCCGACCTTTAAGATTTTTATGGCAACAAATCATAAGCCGAAAATCCGAGGAGCTGATAACGGAATCTGGCGCCGTATTAAAATGATTCCTTTTACCGTGACTATTCCTCCTGAGCAGAGAGATAAGAACCTGACTGAAAAACTGATTGCAGAAAACTCCGGAATCTTAAACTGGCTTTTAAAAGGCTATGCAATGTGGAAGAAGGAAGGACTTGAAGAGCCTCCGGCTGTAAGAGAAGCAAACGAAGAATACAGAATGGATATGGATAGCGTTGGAACTTTTGTGACTGACTGCCTGGAGCTGGATGCGTCTTTACAGTGGCGGCTTCCTACAAATATGCTTTATCAGACTTATATCAAATGGTGCAACAAAAACAATGAGCGTGTGATGAGCCAGAAGTGGCTTGGTATGAGAATGAGTGAGAAAGGATTTAAGCGTGTTATTACAAATGGACAGCGACTCTGGTGCGGGCTGGCTGTGAAGATGCAATGGAAATAGCTTATTGCGAAAGGCTCTCCCCGAAGCAGAGGGTGTGAGAGTTGGACATCGGAGAGAGTTTGGAGGCTGATTACAAGTGGCAAAATTTATTATTTACCTTTTTTATGATATAATTACTTGAGGTAAAAAATGAAAATTCAAGATCCAAAATTTAATTATTTAAAAGTTGATTTTTACTCAGCTACTATACGTAATATTCTTAATTGTTGTGTTGTTAATTTATTTATGCCTGCACTTATATTAACTATGTGTTGCATTGATTATATAGGCATACCCTTATCTGGAAATACAGTAAATACAAAATCTACTTTTAAACAATTCCTTAATGACTATATGTCAGCAGCAAATCCAAAGTATAAAGATAAAACAATTCAAGATATAATATATGCAATAAGGTGTTCTTTAGTACATACATATGGTGATGCAAAAAGCTTGCAAGATTTAAATATACAGCCTATATTTGATGTAGGAAATGGATGTAGTAGAAATCATTTATTAATTTATTATGATGAAAATATACATTCGAATTGTATCAAAATATCAATTTTAGATTTTGTTAGTGAAACGATTGGAGCTGTTGAATTATTTTTTCGAAATATTAATGTTTCAACTATTCTTATTGAATGGTATAAAAATTTATTTGTTATGAGTGATGCTTCTGATGCATTTAATAAACTTTTATGTGTTCAAAATGATAAAATTATATACAAAAATATTCATAATTTTTTAGGATACTTAGATTCAAATGAAAATTGCGATATAGAAGAATTAGTTACTACGTTAAATAAAGAATTACTCGAAGAGTATAATAATCCAAAAAGTTTAAGAGATAAGGAATAAAAAACGATACAAATTATCCAATTTAACAATGGAGTTTTCTCTTTCCGATTTAAAAAGAAAATTATCGGAATAGATAAATTAAATATACCTCCAAAGAATTATGTGTTAGATTTGAAGTTCGGAGGTATATTTACAGAACAATTAATTAGGAGAAATAAAAGGTAATAAACAACAAACTCTATAATAATTTTTTGATACTAAATTATCATAATTAGATGTACCTTTTCCAAAATTATAAGCCCAGGCAAACGAAATTGATTTTTTACTCTTAGTAGAAGTCCAATATACACCATAATAATTATCATCATAAATAGGATCACCTCCTATAGCTTGTAATTGTTTATTTAAAATGGCTTTTTTAGAATAAATAGTTCTACATTCTGCAACAGCAGGCATATACCAACCATTTCTATAATTACTTGGCAAATTATATTTTACACCATAATTAATGGCATAAAAGAATGCTGGTAAATTAGTTTCTATATCTTGTGCTAACGAAGAAGACGAAATTACAGTCCAATTATCTTGACCATTTGTATTGCCTTCAAGTTCGGTAAAAGAACAATCTTTTGAAGACCATTGAAAGCCTGCAGGTTGATTGCTATTGGAGTTATATTTTCCTAACCATGCATAGGGAACTGCATATTCATTAAAACCGATTAAAACACCAATTGCCATAGATTTTTGCAATTCTGAGAAATCATAATTTGAATTTCCACAATGTATTACTGAACCATCATTTAATAGTACATCACCAACAGAATACATAGTAAAATCTTGAGCATTAAAGGTAGATGTTATGTAATTTGAACCATATTTGATTTTAATGGTGTACTGACCTGGTGCACCAGGAATATATAAATTTACTTCTAATTCTGTATCGCTTATTTTATTTATTGATGGATTTCTAACAATACTTGGCATTTCGTTACAAGAAATTTCATAATTAGAAACATCAACAAAAGGCATGTCGAAATTTTTTCCTGTAATTGTAGTTTTGATTACGTTATCTTCAAGAAATGTATTTACTAAAGGTATTTCAAAATTTGTAAAAATCGGAGCATCTATTTCTTCATCAAAAATTTGAAATGAAAAAGATTTATTTAAAATACTTATATAAAATATACCAACAACTTTAGGAATAGGAATATCAAATTCAAATGTATAAGAGGAAGTTCCTGATTCTGAAGTCCATATAAATGCATTAGTGTCTATTACTTCTTTGAAGTAATTTACGCCTCCGGAAGACATAGATAAACTTAATACAGAAGTTGTAAGATCTAAATTAGAACCATAAACAACTACATGTGCGATAGTTTCTGATGATACATCATTTATAGATATTCTATTTTTATTATCCATTTTTTCAATTTGTGCATTTATACTAGATATACTTGCGTTAGCAGTAATTGCAAATCTAGTTGTGTGTTCTTCATCAGGAGATTCATTACCTATTTTGCACATAACTATATATGTACCAGTTTTATTTTTTGGTAAAGGAATTATAGCAGTTGCAGTACCTGAGTATTTATCCACAGTTGCAACATAACTAGTTACATTTGCACTAGGATCTTTTACCTGGATTTTTACAACTGTATCATCATCTAATAAATATGCATTAGAAATATAAGCTGTTGCAGTAACTGTATCATTAGTTTTTGGAGGTCCAAAATGATATTTGTCTAATAAAACAGATTGAACACTAATTACATCAGAAGGTATAACTCTAGAATTTTGAATAATACTTATATTATTTGCTCTATCTATTGTATAAACAGAAAAGATGTATTCAGAATCCTCTATTTCAATATTTTCCAGTATATATTTATTTCCAGTAATAATATAATCAGAAACAACATCAATACCATCTTTTTTATAACTTAATTTCGTATGAAAAACATCAGAGTCAGTCGGATTTTCCCAAGTTACTTCAATTTTTTTTGTTTCTTTATTATAAATAGCTCGTAAATATGAAACTGGACTTGGTGGAATTTTATCAATATTTGATATAATTTCTTGTGTACAAACTACAAAACCTTCTGTATTTTTGGCAACAATTGTATAACAACCATTTTTTTGAGCTTGTATTTTATAATGATTTTCATTATCTAATGAAATAGGAACTAAATCAGGATTATTAAGAATTAATTTAGCATTAATAATGTTGAATTGATTTGATGTATAAATATACCCAATTTTAAGAATATTTTCTTTTGTAAGGTTTACAGAAATTATAACATCATTGTTTGTTAATTCTTCTGTACTTACAACTGTTGCTATTGCAAAATCCCCTTGTGATGACAAACTTCCATCTGAACCTGCACGAGCAAGAAGAGTCCAAGTCTCACCATCATAAATATATGAGCAACCGTCTGTTGTATTATAATATGCATCAAGGTAAACAGGATTAATAATCTCTGCTGCAGAAGAATAACTACCTAGCCAAGTAATACTAATACCATCATTACCATTAGTACCATCTTGCCCATTAGTACCATCTGTTCCATTAGTACCATCTGTACCATTAGATCCATTCATTCCAGAACGAGCTAATAAAGTCCATTTTGTACCATCATAGATATATGAACAACCATCTGTTGTATTATAATATGCATTTAAATACTGAGGATTTGAAATATATGCTGAAGATGGGAAAGAACCAAGCCATACAATGCTTGTACCATCATTACCATCGTCTCCTTTTAATGCATTTATTAATTCTTGACTTGTATAATTATTCACACTCAAACTAGTACATTCATTTGCAGAAACATTAACATTTGCATTAATTGAATGTATAACTCCATTTTTTGTAGCAACTACTTGATAACCTTTGCCGGCAGGAACACCAGATATCAAATAATTACCTAAATCATCTGTAATAGCCATATAACTAGTTCCTGCTACAAATGCGATAAAACCAGTATTACCATTGCTATTATTATCTATGGTAATTCTTCCCTTTATTGACCCGGTAGCAGTGAGCGATAATGTTTCTGCTAATGTTGTTTCTGCAGCTCTGACAACAACATTTGTAAATACAGCTTTTTCGGTTGAATAAGAACAGCTTGCATAAATTGTATATGTACCTTCCTCGAGGTTTTCAAAAATATATGAACCATTCTCGGATGTTACAGAATTGCCTATAACGCTCCTAGAAGAATTATCATTTTTCAATCCACTAATTGAGCGATTTATAGTTGCGGTTCTAAGACCATCAGTTTTTTCCAATGATACAACAATACCGGCATTTCTATTATCTTCAACATTTGAAAAAGTTACTTTACCTGATATTTTTCCAAATGATTTTGTTTCAATTTTTGGATCTGATTCTGAATTAGTTTTAATATCATATGAACAAGAGCAAATTAAAACAAATATAAAACTAATAAATATAGAGTGTATAATTTTATTTTTTAAAAACATAAAAACACCTCCATTAAATGCGGGATATATATATACTATTATATATCTTTTTTTTAAAAAATAAAGATTATGATAAACGATATTGATTTTTTTTATTATATTTAAGATATAGAAAATAAATAATATGGAGGATAAAAATGAACTTGAGAAATCAAACAATTGATTTAATTATAACAAATAAAGAAGGAGAAAAATCTTATACAAAAGGATTTCCTCATGATAATAAAATTTATATTTATGATTCAAACGCTGTGATTGATAATGGATATCTTATTGATTATTCATTGGAAAATGGATTAAAAAAAACAGTTGTTGTAATTAAACCAGGATATTATGGTAATTTCAAAAACCATAGTCAAAACTTTCCCGATTATCAATGCGAAGTTCAAGATATAGAAGAATATAATCAGGCTAAAATAAACAAGGCTCAAAATATAACTATTGAAAATAAAAATGGTTCAGTGATTATTGGTAATGTTACAAATTCACCGATAACAATAAATACTTCGATATCTGAATTAGAAAAAGAAATAAATGAAAAAGGTGGCTCCAATAAAGAAGAATTACTTGATTTACTTGAACAAGTTAAAGAACTTTGTGAAAACATGGAAAAAACAAAATCTATACCGAAGAGTAAATCATTGATGAAAAAAATAACTAATCATATTTCAACAAATAATTGGTTTTATAAACAAATTGTTGAAATAATTGGAGCTGTTGTAATAAAAATAATGCAAGGTAATTAAAATTTCCCCCGTGCCCCCAATAGCGCTACGCTTCTAAGCGTTGCAGGGAGAAAAAGAAGAAGCGTAGCTTTGT
>JAEEGL010630710.1_pt1 | contig 19162 bp, 15 predicted proteins | sample 9134231 | NCBI WGS metagenome assembly JAEEGL01 (sample SAMN16246548, study PRJNA631951) | gut metagenome | biome: gut microbiome; feature: rumen; material: fiber-attached | host: Bos | place: Iran: Karaj | collected 2018-10 | reverse complement strand
TTTTTCAACTTTTTTTATTTTTTTACTCTCTCCCGTTTTTTCCGTTTTTTTCATCTTTTTTATTTTTTTTACTCTCTCCCGTTTCTCCCGTTTTTTTTCAACTTTTTTTATTTTTTTACTCTCTCCCGTTTTTTCCGTTTTTTTTCGGCTGCGTTATCCGCTCCCCCTCTCCCTTATGTCAAAAAAATCCCGCCGCGTTAAAAAGCGGCGGGACAAGATGCGGTATCGGATTATTGTTCATTTGCCACATTATCAGCGAAGCAGCCTCTTTATCAGTTCGCCGTTCGTACCGAGAAGCAAAAGACTGTGTCTGTCGTTTCTTACGCAGTCTATAAGATCAAATATTGTATTCGCTCTTTCCGGAAGAGCAACGGACGTATAGAACTTCATAGGCCCGCGATGATTGTCGGATCCGGCCATTTTTTTCAGACCGTAGCTTTCACAGTAGAAACATGCGCGTTTGTCAAAATCATACCATTCATTTTGAAAATGAGCGGCGTTGAACGCCTCCGCTCCCTCGCAGGAGTACGGAAACAGCCGTATCTGCCTTATCCACGAAGCCTCCCTGAACGGATGAGCGTGTACGGCAAAACCGCCGTCTCTTTTTACCAGCTCGCCATATTCATCAAGATCCATATGCTCCAGTTCCGGTTTGTCGTAAAGCCAGTTTTCGTCAAGACCGTATGTGAGAAATTCGGTTCCTCCGCAATTGAACTCCCATCCCGGGAATACGTCCAGCCCGATTTTTTCCCCCTCTTTCTTTGCGTCTCTGTAGCCTGCAAAAAACAAATGCACTCTGTCGTTCCATGGCAGATCTTTGGGAACAGCGCTGTTTCCGTTTAAAAAATGATCTGTAACCACAATCCCCGTGTGGCCTATGCTTTTGTAATGTCTTGCGATATCGCGCCCGCTTATGCTCCCGCATTTGCTCGATTGTAAAGTATGGCAATGTGTTTCGTATCTGAATTCAGGCATTTTACCCTCCCGTGCAACAAAAACATTTTTTTAAGCTGCGCATATAATTATACCTCTTTTTTGATGCTTTGTCAATCAAAAAACGGATTTTTAGCTTTTTATTTAATAATCCGGCAATTCATCTTGACTTTTCACAGCGAAAATGATATAATATACATTTGGATGAGTACATAATAAGTGAAAGCAACAGGGATTATTATGAAAAAACTGCTTAATTTCATCGACCGCTCTCCTTCACAGTTTCATGCGTCAGCCACGGTTGCCGCAATGCTTGACGGGAACGGCTTCACGGAAATAAACGAATGCGAAAAATGGGACCTTAAGCCGGGCGGAAAATATTACACTGTAAGAAACGGTTCGTCCCTTATCGCCTTTGAAATTCCCGCGGGCGCTGTACGGGGGATCATGGCCGGCTCCGCTCACACCGATTCGCCGGCATACAGGATAAAGGAAAATTATCTGTCGACCGAAAACGGATACAGTATAATCAATACCGAGCCTTACGGGGGAATGATACGTGCGTCATGGCTTGATAGACCCCTGTCGGCTGCCGGCAGGGTCGCCATCAGAGCAGACAGCGGTATAGCAGAAAAAAACGTCCGTCTGCAGGAAAATCTCTTTATTATACCGTCCGTTGCCATACACATGAACCGCGACTGCAATTCAAACGCGAGCTACAACAATGCGACGGACATGCGCCCGATATACAGCTCATCCGACGGAAAAACGCTGAAGGAAAAGATATCGGAAGCGGCTGGATGCGGTTCAGAGGATATTCTGTCGTTTGACCTCTGCCTTTACCTGTCCGGAGGGACCGTTATCGGTGATTACGTCTGTTCACCGCGTCTCGACGATCTTCAGTGCCTGTACGGCATAACGGAAGGGCTCATACAGTCGCCGCGTTCCGAAGTTCTTAAGCTGCTTTACGCCGCAGACAACGAGGAAATCGGTTCTGGCACAAGACAGGGAGCGGATTCCGGCTATCTGTGCGATACCGTTCGAAGGATATTCTCAACGCTTTCCCTGACGGAGGAGGATTACCTTATTGCGGCAGAAAACGGGATAATGGTCTCGGCGGACAACGCCCACGCGATACACCCGAATCACCCTGAATACTCCGACAAAAACAATCATCCGGAAATAAACAGGGGAATCGTAATAAAATACAACGCAAGCCAGAAATACGCCACGGACAGCATTTCTTCATCGATCTTTAAACTCATATGCGAGCGCGCCGAGGTGCCTTACCAGACATTTGCAAACCGTTCGGACCTTGCGGGCGGTTCAACAATAGGCAGCATCTCGTCAACGCATTTCCCTCTTCGCACGGTTGATGTCGGACTACCGCAGCTTGCCATGCATTCGGCGTTTGAAACGGCAGGTGTAAAAGACACGGAATACCTGATCAGAGCAATGACGGAGTTCTTCGGAACGCAAATTGAGAAAAAAAGCAACGGATACAGAATTATAGAATGAAAAGAGACAACTAAAAATGAAAAAACATCTGAACTCAAAATGGATCGCGGTATCCGACAGCGTCAGACCGGGAAAAATCTCCGGAATGGAAAAATGGAGCGGCGGACAGAAATACGATTCTTTCCGTTTGCCGAACGACGACCGTGGACTGTCATATTTCGCGCGCGAATTTTCTGTTGAGAGACTGTCAAGAGCATTCGTTTCGGCAAGCAGTCTCGGCGTGTTTGAACTGTACGTAAACGGGATTCGCGTCGGGTGTGATATCGAAGGTGAAACCGTATACGACGAACTCAAACCCGGATGGACCGATTACAGGAAAAGAGTTGCGTATTACACTTATGACCTGACCCCATATGTTAAAGAGGGAAAAAACCTTTTTGTCGCCGCTGTCGCTCCGGGATGGTATAACGGAAGAATCTCAACGCAGACCTACGGCGCGAATAATCATGTCGCGTTCATTTCGGAAATAACGATTGACGACGCCAACGGAATGAGAACAATCGGGACCGACGGCGAATGGATCGCCGGCTTCGGGGGAGCGGTAAGGACCGCTGACATATGGGACGGAGAAATATACGACGCCTCTTTTGCATCACCGGAGGAAATTAATCCCGGCGTTTCTGAATTGAACTGGTCCTCTGCCGCCGAGGAAGAACACGAGATTGAAATAACCCCGGCAATCGGACCTTCCATAAGGATAAGAAAAGGGATCGCGCCTCGTCCGGTCTCTGTAAACTATATCGACAGGATCGAAGACAACGGAACCGATTTCGGGAAGGGCCATATTTACCGCTCTGAAATCACCAAAGAAATATCAGTAAAAGAAGGGGAACGCGTTGTCGTTGATTTCGGTCAGAACCACGTGGGGTTCCCGACCTTCACGGTATCGGGAGCCGAAGGAACGCAGCTTTATGTGCGTTTCGGGGAAATGCTTAACGACAGCGGTATGCTGTCGCGCGGCAACGACGGACCTGAAAACACTGTATATTCAGAGAATTACCGTTCGGCCGCCGCAAAAATCATAGTCAGACCAAACGGAAAAACAGTTGAAATGCGTCCGGTAATGACATTCTTCGGTTACAGATATGTCGAGTTCACTTCAGAAGGCGACGTACGTATATCCGAACTTGAAACAAACGTTGTAGGCTCTGATATTGAAGAAACCGGACACATCGAAACATCACATCCGATGTTGAATCAGTTACTGTCCAACGTCATCTGGGGACAGCGGAGCAATTACGTGTCAATCCCCACCGACTGTCCGCAGAGAGACGAAAGATTCGGATGGACAGGAGACACGCAGGCGTTCTGCTCCACTGCCGCATATAATGCAAACGTGCTTGAATTCTTCCGCAAATGGCTTCAGGACGCCCGTGATTCGCAGCATGAGGACGGTCAGTATACTGACGTTATCCCGGAAGTACGGATCGTAGGCAGCGGCGCAACCGCATGGTCGGACGCCGGAATTATCGTGCCGTACACAATATGGAAACTCTACGGTGATATAACGATTCTGGCTGATCACTACTCTTCGATGAAAAAATACATGGACTGGCTTGATTCAAACGGTTTCAGAGGCCCTCTCGACCGTTACGGAGACTGGCTGGCCTATGAACCTACCGATCAACCGTTCATTTCCGCCGCTTTCTATGCGCTTGATACACGATACATGCAGGAAATGGCCCTGGCTCTGGGAAACATCTCCGACGCGGCAAAATACGAAAAAAGGCTTGCGGAGATTATCGGCAATTTCAGAATGACCTTCTGTGGAGAAGACGGCAACATTCTTGAAAAATACCGCACACAGACCGGTTACCTCATTGCGCTCAAATTCGGTCTTCTATCTGAAAATGCTCGGCGCGAAGCCGCTGCCGCGCTCGCAGATAAAATCAAAGCAAACGGCTGCGTACTCTCGACGGGATTTATCGGCACATATCTGCTCTGCGACACACTGGCGGAAAACGGATATAACAATCTTGCGTATTCTTTGCTTCTGCAGACCGAATGCCCGTCGTGGTTCTACAGCATTCTTCAGGGAGCAACGACCATCTGGGAACGCTGGAACTCGTATACCATAGAGAAAGGCTTCGGAGACGTCGGCATGAACTCGTTCAATCATTACGCCTACGGATCGGTAGTCGAGTGGATATACAGTAATGTGTGCGGCATTCAGAACGCGGAGGGATGCGTCGGATTTGAAAAAATAAGGCTTTGCCCAAAACCCGATCTGCGCACCGATGCCGAAATACCGGCAGGACAGGAACGCGTCAGATACGCTCACTGCACTTTCAATTCCGCGTCGGGAAAAATCGTTTCCGACTGGGACAACTACGGCGAGGGCATATGCTACCACTTTGTTTCTCCGGTCAGCGCGACGATCGAACTACCGGCCGTCAAAGAGCATTCGACAATAACCGTCAACGAAATGGAGCGTTCGCTGACAGATACGGAAAAAAGATCCGGCGTAATCTGCTTCCCTGCAGAACGCGGTGAGTACTTTGTTGTAACGCAATAAACGAGAGAAAAACGAGCTGAATTAAAAAGCTATAAAGCGGCACACGGCACGATACCGTTCGACGGAACAGAAAAAAAGCATATAAAAAGACCTCGGCAAAAAACTGCCGGGGCCTTTTTATTAGGTGAAAAGAAAATTTCCGTTTCGAAATTCTTTAAGACTTCATCATAAAAGCATGCATAATCGTAATAAATAAACCCGGGAACAGGCGGTACGGCACAACCGCTTCAGAGCCTGTCTCCGGGTTTAAAAGGTTATTGTTTCTTTTTACTGCAGGAGCATCCCATCCCGCATGTCGAGCAGTTTCCGGTACATCCGCCTTTTTTGCTCTTTTTATCTCTTATGACAGAGAACACGGCAATGCCGATCAAAGCAAATATGATTAATATAGAAACAATCGTCACCGCATTGTCTGCGATCCATGCAAACATGATATATATGCTCCTTTACTTTTCTTTCAATTCTACACTTTTACCTCATGTGTGAGCTTTGTCGCTTCTTCATACTTTTTGAAGAACAGCATGTAAATCATCAGTCCGAACAGCGCGAACGCAACTGCAAGACTGATCACGTTCACAACCGTTCCAGCACCCGTGCCGAGACTGCCGGTGAAGAGATTGCCGAACTGATTGATCATGAGTGCGATCGCATAAGCGAAGCCGCATTCATAAAGAATCGCAAACCACGTCCAGCCCCTGTTGTTCATCTCACGCTTGATGGCGCCGATGGCCGCGAAACACGGAGCGCAGAGCAGGTTGAACACCAGGAACGAAAAGCCCGCGATCTTTGTTGCGAACGACGCGGAGATTCCCATCCAGTCGCCGTAAAGAATGCCCATTGTTCCGACGATGTTTTCCTTAGCCACAAGCCCGGTAACAGAAGCGACGGCGGCTTTCCAGTTGCCCCATCCGAGAGGCGCGAAGAGCCATGCGAACGCCTTGCCGATATAAGCGAGGATGGAGAATTCCATTTCCTCCTCGGCGAGCACGCCGAACTTAAACACACCGTCGACCCAGCCGGAGAAGGACGCGAACCAAACAACGATCGTCGAAAGCAGAATGATAGTTCCTGCCTTCTTGATGAACGACCAGCCGCGCTCCCAGGTAGAACGGAGGACGTTTCCGAGAGTGGGAAGATGATATGCGGGAAGCTCCATGACAAACGGCGCCGGATCGCCCGCAAACCTCTTTGTTTTCTTAAGCATAACTCCGGAAACTATTATTGCTGCCATTCCGATAAAGTATGCGGAAACGGCGACCCACGGAGATTTGCCGAACAGCGCGCCCGCGATCATCGCTATGAACGGAAGCTTTGCTCCGCACGGGATAAACGTTGTAGTCATGATCGTCATGCGGCGATCACGCTCGTTTTCTATGGTCCGGGACGCCATTATGCCCGGGATTCCGCAACCGGTGCCGACGAGCATCGGTATGAAGGATTTGCCTGAAAGACCGAATTTCCTGAAAATACGGTCAAGCACGAACGCAATACGCGCCATGTACCCGCAACCCTCGAGAATCGCAAGAAGGAAGAACAGTACGAGCATCTGAGGAACGAATCCGAGCACGGCGCCGACACCGGCGACTATACCGTCCATGATAAGGCCGTAAAGCCATTCGGGAACTCTCGGATTTCCGTCGCCATCGAGCAATGCCTTGTCGAGCAGCGCGGGAATTCCGGGCACCCAGACTCCGTCATCGGCAGGGTCCGGCTCATCAAAGCCGTTTGTCTTGAAATAGTCCACGGCTTCCCTGAACGTCATGGCGTTTGTTGATTCCTCGTCAGCGTCATCAGGCACTTTGTCGAAATAAACGGTCACCGTTGAAACTTCAAGCGTTTCGTCGTCGGTAACGTCAACGGTTGCCGATGCCTCGTCCGATGTGAACGATTCCAGCGAGCTTATAAACAATTCGGGGTCGAATGTCTCGTCTTCGAGATCGAATTCTTTTCCGAATGCGGCGAGCGCGTTGACCGCCGCGTCATAGTCCTCGGCCTTCGCCTCATATTTTTTCGAGCCTATGCCAAGCAGATGATAACCGTCTCCGAACAACCCGTCGTTGGCCCAGTCGGTAGCCATTGTTCCCGGTGCTCCGGGAGCCATCGCAAGAAAATAAACGAGGAACATAACAATAGCGAAAATCGGCAGACCGAGCCATCTGTTGGTTACTATCTTGTCTATCCTGTCGCTTTTGGTGAGTTTCTTTTCGGATTTCTTTTTATAGCACGCTTTTATGACTTCGGCTATGTAAATATATCTTTCATTTGTGATAATGCTTTCGGCGTCGTCGTCAAGCTCCGCTTCGGCCGCTTTGATGTCATCTTCGATGTGAGACAAAACTTTCTCTTCAAGCTTGAGCTGTTCCAGGACCTTTTCGTCCCGTTCGAAAATCTTTACAGCGTACCATCTCTGCTGCTCTTCAGGCAGATCGTGAACAACGGCTTCCTCGATATGAGCCAGCGCATGTTCGACAGGACCCGAAAATTTGTGCTGAGGAATCGTTTTACCGTTCTTCGCCGCTTCGATCGCGGCCTCCGCCGCCTCGGCAACGCCGGTTCCCTTCAATGCCGAAACCTCGACGACCGGGCAACCGATCTGGCGGGAAAGCTCGTTCAGGTTAATTTTGTCGCCTTCCTTTTTTACAAGATCGATCATGTTGATCGCGACGACTACCGGAATTCCGAGCTCCGTCAGCTGAGTTGTAAGATAGAGGTTTCTTTCGAGATTGGTTCCGTCAACGATGTCAAGTATCGCGTCCGGACGTTCTCCGATAAGATAATTTCTCGCCACGACTTCCTCGAGCGTATACGGAGAGAGCGAGTAAATGCCCGGAAGGTCGGTGATTATCACCCCGTCGTGCTTTTTAAGCTTGCCTTCCTTTTTTTCGACTGTAACGCCCGGCCAGTTTCCGACAAACTGATTTGAACCCGTCAGAGCGTTGAACAGCGTTGTTTTGCCGCTGTTGGGGTTGCCCGCAAGGGCAATTCTGATGTCCATATATTTTGCTTCCTTTCTGCTCGTCTGAGCTTTGAACGATTAGCAGAGGCTAACCGCCATCTGAAAAAAATATGCAGATTCTTATTCGACCTCTATCATTTCCGCGTCTGCTTTACGGATTGACAGTTCATAGCCTCTTACGGTAACCTCGATCGGGTCTCCGAGCGGAGCGACCTTGCGCACGTAAACGGGGGTGCGCCTGGTGATCCCCATGTCCATGATGCGCCTTTTTATCGCGCCTTCACCGTGAAGTTTCACGACAGTTGCGGTTTCGCCGATCCTGACGTCTCTGAGTGTTTTCAATGCTATTTCCTCCTTGCGGTTTTATTACACCATAATTTTTCTCGCCAGCTCGTCGCTGACGGCGACCCGGCTTTCCTTTACCTTGACGATAAGGTTTTCGCCGAGCGAATTAACGATCATCACTTCGCTCCCGACGTTGAAGCCGAGAGTTTCAAGATGCTGTCTGATTTCGGGATTTCCCCCGATTCTTTTTATGATCAGCATTTCCCCCTGATCTGCTAAACAGAGCGGTATCATACTTGTCCTCCGTAAAGCGTGCGACCGGCAGCTGCCGACCGCGCGGTTTTAAATCCGGTTAGCGGCCTCTAACTGCGTCTCTTAAAAAAAGGCCGAATTTTTCTAACCGTATAATATTATAGTTAGCATTCGCTAATTTGTCAAGAGGTTTGGCAAAATTTTTTTTAAAAACCCTATTTTTTTGCGATTTTCCGGTCGCAAAAACCTTTTCTGGCGCACAAGCTCCGCCTGAAACGGATCAAGGCTGACGCACAGAAAGCAGCGCCCCGCCTTTTCGCTTTTCCAAAAAATTGCCGCTCCGACCGGATTAAAAACCGAAATTACCCGAAATTCTTCCGGCAATATATTGACAAAATACAAAAAATATTAATGTCTAATTTATGCCCGCGAAATCAAGGATAAACTAAAATAGCGATCGGCAGCCCATTTTTTTAATTAATAACAAAAAAATGTTCCTCCGCACGAGCGCATAGGTAATGATTCACCGGGAGATGAAGTTCCTGCACTTTATACGTTTCTGTTTCAGGAACGCGTATCGTGATATCACAAAGGCGCGACAGAGCGCTTTCGTCTTTTCCCGTCATGGCAATAGTAGTCAAATCAAGCGCTTTTGCAATCTTCGCGGCGTTGACCACGTTTCGTGAATTTCCCGACGTTGAAAGGCAAAGGAGCAGATCTCCCGGACGACCGTATCCGTAAACCATCTGCGCATAAACCATTTCGGGATCTACGTCGTTGGCAAAGGCCGACAGCAGAGCCGTCTGTGAAGTTAGAGAAACGGCGGGAAGAGCACCCTGGAGTTTACCCGTCATGACGGTTGCCTCGTATGCATCAACGCCGATTTTTTTCAGCTTTTCGGTCAGTTCTTCGCCGACCGGTCTGCGTAACAGAAACCCCTTCATCAATTCTCCTACGATATGATCGCTGTCAGCACTGCTTCCACCGTTGCCGCAGATCAGCAATTTACCGCCCGTTTCAAAACAGCGGATCAAAGCCTCCGCCGCGTCCTCAATGGCAAGCCGGCAACACTCCAGGACAGGATAGCGTTTGTAAATCATTTTTCCTCCCTTAACGTGGCCGCTACTGAAAGTGCGGCATAATCTCCGATCCGTTCTCCGAGTGCAGCGGGAACAACCCGACAGGACCGGCAGGAAAACGGCAGACATTCAGCCTTCAAGCGCTTCTCCATAGAGTCCCGTAAAAGGTTCTCACTCCGCGCAAAAACGCCACCGATCACGATACATTCGGGGTTCAGCAGATCTATAAGGATTGAAAGTCCCCGTCCAAGCATATCGCCGCTGATTAGATAAATCTCCCGCGCGTCTTCATTTCCTGCGTCAGCGGCATCAGCGATGCTTTTTGCCGTTATAGTGTCAAACGATGCGGAAAACGAGCAATATGAAACCGGCAATCCCGCCTGCCGTTTCTCCATCGCCTTCATGCGACCGAGCGCCGCGATGCCGTTCCCGGAACAAAATCCCTCAAAGGAACCGGCCTTTCCGTATCCAACGGGACCATATTCGGATAATCGGATATGTCCCGCCTCACCCGCCATATCGCTGGCCCCGTAATAAAGAGCACCGTTCAGGATCAATCCCGCGCCGAGTCCGCTTCCGAATGTGAGAAAAATCATATTACGGGTCCCTTTTCCAGCTCCGTACTTCCATTCCGCCACGGCGCAGGCATTAGCATCGTTCTGCAGTGCGACGCGGCCACCGAGTTTTGTCTTCAGATAATCACATATCGGTACATTATCCCATCCCGGAAGGTTGGGAGGTGACAAGATCACGCCCTTTTTAGAATCGAGCGGCCCGCCGCAGGAAACACCAACCCTGGAATAATCATCAGTCATATCAAAAGCCAAACGACACAATTCATCAAGAATACGAAACGGAGATACATCGTGATCCGTCGGGATCACCCGCTTATCTTGCAGAATTAACCCGCCTTCACGCTCTTCTCCCACGCAGACGGCGCATTTCGTTCCGCCAATGTCAAAACCGATCATGATTTGCTGTCCCTTATCATCTAAAATTCAGTTCAATAAAAGAACCGGCTTTCATCGACAGAATCCCGTCACGAATGTCAGGCGACACCGACTGATATATTTTCCCTTCTTCAGTAACAATAGCGTCCGCGCCAGTCAATTCGGCACCAGCAACATCCAGCCTGATTTTCGCGTCCTCTGTTCCAATATTGGATATAATAAGAACTTTTTTGCCCTTTGCAGCAGCTCCGCAAACATATATTTCATCGTTATCGGACGACGTTAAAACCTCATTTTCAAGTTTATAAAGACTGTTGAAAGATTTAAATGCGTAATAATTGGGATACGGTTTCCATGAATCCGGATTAAACATCCCGCTGTAAACGCTCGCTCCGATACGGGCGTCATAATAACACAGAACCGATGTCGACTGCTTCTGCATTGCGAGCATCATCGCAATAGTGTTCGCCGCTGCCGAAACGGTGCCCCTTGTCTCGACCGTGTGACAGATGTTCCACTCGTTCAGATGATCCTCGATATTTGAAAATCCGAATTCATTAAGAGTTTTCCTGCAGTAATCCGCGTGCCTGACGGCGTCTTTCACACCGTTATAGCAGTGCCACGAAAAATAGTCGATCGGCGAACGGTGTTCTTCAGAACCGATATAGCTCAGGAAATCTTTAAAAAATGAAATAAAAACAAAATCACGGTCATCCGAAACAGACTGATTAATTGCACGGAAACCTATCGAGCCGTAGCCGCCGACTTTTATGGAGTCCCCGAAGCATTTTTTAAGGTGGTTTGCTGTTACTTCGTACAATCTGAAATAATCCTGCGGAGTTCCGAGCCACATAAATCTTACTGTAAGACAATCGTCGGGCTCGTTCCAGATCTCCCAATATTTAATGCCGTAATAAAACCCGTTCGCCCATCCTTCGTTGTAATGTCTTACAACGTGCTCGCAGATGCGTGCCCATTTTTCAAAATCTTCAGGAGGGTAAATTCTGTATGCCTTTACCGAACTTGCGTTTTCTATTGTAACGCCAAGCCTGAAATACGGTTCAACTCCGTTTTTGACCAGTTCTGCAATAAGCAGATCAGTAAAGGCAAAATCGTAAGAATCAGGGCTGTTTTCGTCTGCATTAAAGTTTCGAAACAGGTTTGGAATATCCACGTATATTCCGTTTCCGTACCATCCTCCGACATCATGAAGACGAGAATAAGGTATCCCCGCTTCTTTAAGGTAGCTTAAAAGCTCCATATTTTCATTGTAAGCCGGCGGCTGCCCCACGCCGTGCATAGGCTTTATTTTACCAGTAATTCTGTTGAAATCAGCTACTATTACCATAATGAATCCCTTAAAACGAATAATTAATCAATTCCCCGCTTTCTGAGAAAAAGCGGGGTAGTTTGTAATTCTGAAATTATTTCAGCGCTTCCTCGACCGCGACGGCGCAGGCGACAGTCGCACCGACCATCGGGTTGTTTCCCATTCCTATAAGTCCCATCATTTCAACGTGGGCTGGAACGGACGAAGAACCTGCGAACTGTGCATCGCTGTGCATGCGTCCCATGGTATCGGTCATACCGTATGAGGCGGGGCCGGCGGCCATATTGTCCGGATGGAGCGTACGTCCCGTTCCGCCGCCGGACGCGACGGAAAAGTACTTTCTGCCGTTCTCGACCGCCCATTTTTTATACGTTCCGGCAACGGGGTGCTGGAATCTTGTGGGGTTGGTCGAGTTGCCGGTGATGGAAACGCCGACATTCTCCAGCTTCATGATGGCAACGCCCTCGGGAACGTTGTCAGCGCCGTAGCATCTGACCGCGGCGCGCGGACCCTTTGAAAACGCCTTCTCCTCTACGACCTTAACCGTTTCGGTATAAGGATCGAATTCGGTCCTGCAGTACGTAAAGCCGTTGATGCGGGAAATAATGTACGCGGCGTCCTTGCCGAGACCGTTCAGAATAACGCGCAGAGGCTTTGACCTTACCTTGTTTGCGTTGAGAGCGATCTTTATAGCGCCCTCGGCAGCCGCAAAGGATTCGTGTCCGGCAAGGAAGCAGAAGCACTCGGTTTCCTCGGAAAGAAGCATTTTCCCGAGGTTCCCGTGCCCGAGTCCAACCTTGCGGTTCTCGGCGACCGAGCCGGGAACGCAGAACGCCTGCAGACCAACGCCGATATTTGCGGCGGCCGTGGCTGCCGATCTGTCCCCTGTTCTCTCCGATTCCTTAAACGCTATCGCGCATCCGACGGTGTACGCCCATTTTGCGTTTTCGAAGCATATCGGCTGCGTCTCCTGGGTTATCGCATAAGGGTCGATGCCGTGCGAGAGGCAGATGTCCCTGCACTCGTCTATTGTTTTAATTCCGTAATTCGCAAGTACGCCGAGGATCTTGGCCTCGCGTCTCTCGTAACCTTCAAACTGTGCCATAATTTCCTCCGTTACTCCTTGCGCGGGTCGATATAACGGACGGCCTCGTTAAAGCGCCCGTAGGTTCCCTTCGCCTTCTCGTATGCCTCGTTCGGCTCGATTCCCTTTTTGATAAAATCAGTCATTTTGCCAAGAGAAACAAACTCGTAACCGATGACCTCGTCGTTCTCGTCAAGAGCCATTCTCGTGCAGTAGCCCTCGGTCATCTCAAGGTAGCGGACGCCCTTTGCGGTCGTGCCGTACATCGTTCCGACCATGGAGCACGTGCCTTTGCCGAGGTCCTCAAGCCCCGCTCCGACAAGAAGACCGCCCTCGGAAAACGCGGACTGCGTTCTCCCGTACGCGATCTGAAGGAACAGTTCGCGCATCGCTGTGTTTATCGCGTCGCAGACAAGGTCAGTGTTAAGCGCCTCAAGAATTGTTTTGCCGGGCAGTATCTCGGCTGCCATTGCGGCCGAATGCGTCATTCCAGAGCAGCCTATTGTCTCGACAAGCGCCTCCTGAATAACGCCGTCCTTGACGTTAAGCGACAGCTTGCACGCTCCCTGCTGCGGGGCGCACCAGCCTATGCCGTGCGTATAACCCGAAATATCGGTTATCTGTTTAGACTGAACCCATTTCCCTTCCTCGGGAATGGGAGCCGGGCCGTGATCACAACCCTTTTTGACGTTGCTCATCTTCTGGACCTCAAGGGTCTGTGCGTATGGACACTCGCTCATAATTACCTCCTGTAGTGTATCGTCTTTTTTTTAAGCTATAATATTATACTTCATTTTTATGTTTTTTTCAAGTGGGTTGGACGTTTTTTTGGATAACAGTACATAAAATATTTCGTATTTAACAACCGACAGGGTTTTCTGTGGGAACTGGAATATAGAAAAAACCGGATTCCCATCAAAAATAACAGGAAACCCGGCATTACTCTTGTTCCTTTCCCCTTTAAGGGAGATTTATTCATAAATCACTTATTACAAAGCAGATTTGTGAATAAGTTAATTAATTCGATTTTTGCACGTTTGCTCAGGGTCGTCGGTTTTATATCCTGCATAAACGTAACGGATGTATTCATAATCGGATTTTTCTGCCCTTTTTGACATTATCTCAAAAACTCTGTCGCGAAGATCCTTTACGGCGTCTCTTCTGCACATTGACAAATCCGGATAAACGGGACCGTCGATATATGTCGTTACCTTAGGTCTGCGTGAAAGCGAAAACTTTCTTTTACTGAAAGTGTTCGTCATCACATACACGGGAGAGTTGAATTTGACAGGATAACTGAATGAAACGTCCTTGAAAGGCCTGATTCCGGTATAATACGGCCAGATATGCGCCTCGGGATAAATTGTCACGGTACTTCCCTTTTCCACGTCATCTTTAATTGCTTTGTAAAAAGAGCCAAAACCTTTTGCAGACGAAGGGACGGGAACAGCACCGAATAGTTTTACAAGCCATTTTATACCGCGTATCGATACGGCGTCCGGTCCAACGACTATATAATTGTATTTCGGGCAGACAATATTCGGTATAAACGCGTCTCCCGCCATCATCGTGTGGTTTGAATAAATGAACGCGCCGTTGTTCCCGATGTCCTTTATGCTTCTGCGATTTACAAATTTCTGTCTGTACCAGACCTTTGACGCGATAAAAACGACAGGTCGTCCGATAAAATTGTAAATGAAATATTTGCAGATTCTGTACGGAACGGATTCGTTTGAATATTTGTAATCGGCTGGAATCTTCTCGGGTTTTATACCCGTACCGGCAAAATCATCGTTCAGCGGGTCAGTGTAATAAAGCGTTTTTCTCTTCATATGCGTCAACCATGATCTGCCTTGTTTTTTTCATGCATTCACTTTGATCGAACTGCTTTGTAAAACCCTCGTATTTTTTTGAGACGTCTTTTTTAAGTTCGGGATGTTCGATCCAAAAGTCGATTTTTTTCGCAAGATCCTTGGGATTGTTGCATTCAAAAAGATTGTTCTCTCCAAGTGCAAAAAATCTGGTAGCCGAACGGGGGGAATCAGAAATAACCGGGACAAGGCCGCAGCGTATCGCTTCAAGGCAGCTGATGGCCTCAATTTCTATTTCCGCAGGATGGCAGTAAAGATCGGAATAGTTAATGACATCAACAAGTTCTTCCCTGCTGTAAAATTTAATAAGCGGCGGGTTAATTTTCAGCCTTCTAGCACATTTCATTACTGATCCGGCTTTAGGACCGCTGCCGGCAAAAAGCAACTGGATCTTATCGCTGTATCTGCTGTATTTAACCGCCTTTACAAGAACCTTGTGCGATTTTTCGCGCGAAAGTCTTCCTATGAAAAGAATTACGAATCTGTTTCTCAGCCAATCGGGTTTTTCCACGCCTTTTTTACGGTAAATATCGTTTACACCGTTTGAAACGACAACTCCGGGCGTGGATTTACGTACGGAATTTTCGAAATACTCTTTTATAAAAAGAGTAGGATAATGAATTCTGTCGACATGTCGGTAAAAACGGTTATATATTCCCCGATAAAAAGCCTTGTTTGCCAGTTTCGAATTTATAAGAAAAATATGGCTTGTAAAATTCTCCGCCTGACAGTGAAATCCTGCGGTAACCGGAATACCCATGGCTTTTGCCATCTTAAGCGCGCCGCGCCCCAGACCGAACGGGAGCATAACATGGCATACATCCGCTCCTCTCAAAGCTTCTTCAATGGTGATTTTATCATTTTTTGCAAGGCTTACCCCGTTTTTTTCAACGACTTTATCTAAGAAAAAACCAAGGCGAAGATTGGGAACAATAAAAAAACCATCCTCGCCTTTCCTGCCCTGATCAGCGCAAAGAACCCGAACTTCATCACCGCATTCGCGCAGGTATCTGATAAGATTCCAGCATGCGATTGTCGTCCCGTTGTTTTCACTGCCCAGAACATCAGCAACAACCGTAATTGTCATAACACTCACACAACATTCTCAAAAGATTAAAATTAACAGGCCGGTAAATATTTTTTTACACAACTGTGTAATAATATTATACGCTATTTTTTCAGAAAAGTCAATGGGCAAAGAACCGCATTGTGAGTATTAATAATCAGTCTGCTGATATTTGTATATTAAATTGTAAAAATTATTGAAGAAGCTTTGATTTTAAATTTTCTGAAATGCTGTTCAGCCGTCCGCTGTTTTCTGCAATAATATCGGTGCATTCCTTGAGGTAACTTCTGGAAATATCGCTAATCTTCGCGCTGAATTCATCAACGATCCTATTTTTTTCAACTTCCGCGTCATAAATGATCGTGCCTGCCTTTACGTTTGCTTCGGCAATGATCTTTCCGGCTTCGTTTCTGGCGTTTTCAATGATTTTCTCGGCGTTATCACTTGCTACAATAAGAATATTCCCGATTTTTGAGCTGTTTTCGTCGGCCTTGAGTTTCTCTGATCTCAATGTTTCATTTTCGTTTCTCAGAGCAATAAGTTCTTTTTCAAATGGATTTTCGCGAAGCGTTTCGTTCTCGCGCCGCAGAGCGATCACCTCGTCTTCATACGGATTTTCACGCAGCGTTCCGTTTTCCTGAAGCAACGCGGCGTTTTCCGCTTTAAGAAGTTCGATTTGCTCTTGTAATTTTTGCGTGTCGGAATCATTTTTTAACGCATCGCCGTTTTTGAGCGCATCAATTTCTTTTTTCAACTCTTCTTCGCGGCGGTTGAATTTCTGATTTATCTGTTCGATATATGAATTAACGTCAGAACGGTTATATCCGCGAAACGATTCCCTGAATCTGAATGTCATTTTTTTCTCCCAATATTTATATTTGACGTTTGTTATGCCTCAACCATTTCGTATGCTTCAAGAACATCCCCGATCTTGATGTCATTGAATTTTTCAAGTCCGATGCCGCATTCATAACCGGAGGCAACCTCTTTAACGTCATCCTTGAAACGTTTGAGAGAGGAAATCTTGTCTTCAAAAATTACAACGCTGTCGCGAAGGACACGAATCGAAGATTTTCTGGTAACCTTTCCGTCGGTAATATAGCTGCCGGCTATGGTGCCGACGCTCGGGACATGGATTGTCTGACGCACCTCCGCATGGCCGAGCAGCGATTCTTTAAACACGGGCGCAAGCATGCCTTTCATCGCCGCGGATATTTCATCAATGCACTCGTATATGATCCTGTAGGTTCGAATGTCGACTTTCTGCCTTTCAGCAGCGTCGAGAGCGTTTCTGTCCGGACGAACGTTAAAGCCGACAATAATCGCGTTCGATGCAGAGGCGAGCATGACGTCACCCTCGTTTATTCCGCCGACCGCGCTGTGAATAACCTTGACCTTGACCTCGTCGTTGGAAAGCTTTTCAAGAGATTGTTTAACCGCCTCGGCGGATCCGACGACGTCTGCCTTGACGACGATTTTCAGTTCCTTTGCGCCTTCTGAAATCTGTGCGAACAGATCGTCGAGCGAAACCTTTGAAGAGGCGTTAAGTTCTTCGTCGCGCTGCTTCTGGCGGCGCTGTTCCGCGAGTTCCCTTGCCATTTTTTCGTCCTCTACGGCGTTGAATTCATCGCCTGATACGGGAACGTCCGACAGGCCGACGATCTCAACAGGGACGGAAGGACCTGCTTCCGACACTGTTCTGCCCGCGTCATCCTTCATGACACGCACTCTGCCGACCGAATTTCCGGCAATTACCGTATCTCCGGTGTGAAGAGTTCCGTTCTGAACCAGAACGGTGGCAACCGGACCGCGGCCTTTGTCAAGCTTCGCCTCGATGACAATACCTTTCGCGCGACGCTCGGGATTGGCGCGCAGCTCCTTCATTTCCGCGACGAACAAAACGTTCTCAAGAAGCTTTTCGATTCCAACTCCCGTAAGCGCGGAGCACGGAACGCATATAACGTCGCCTCCCCATTCCTCCGGAACAAGGTCATATTTTGTAAGCTCCTGTTTGATGCCGTCGGGATTTGCTCCGGGCTTGTCCATCTTATTTATCGCAACGACAATATCCAGATTTGCGGCCTTTGCGTGATTGATTGCTTCGACAGTCTGCGGCATTATCCCGTCGTCGGCTGCAACGACAAGAATGGCAATATCCGTTGCCATTGCGCCGCGCGCGCGCATTGCGGTAAAGGCTTCATGTCCCGGAGTGTCAAGGAACGTTATCGGCTGCCCGTTGTAATTTACGCGATACGCGCCTATTGCCTGCGTGATTCCGCCCGCCTCGCCGCTTGTGACGTTTGTTTTGCGAATCGAGTCAAGTATTGACGTTTTACCGTGGTCGACATGGCCCATTACAACGACGACGGGGGCTCTGGAAACAAGCGATTCCTCACTGTCCTCTGTGTTGTCGAAAAGTTTCTCTTCAATCGAGACCGAAACTTCGTGCACAACCTTTGCGCCCATTGCGTCTGCAATATATTCCGCGGTAGCAAAATCGATAATCTGATTCACTCCGGCCATTATTCCTTCCATCATGAGACGCTTGATAACGTCAGACGCGGAAGCCTTCATGCGTGTTGCGAATTCACCGACGGTAATCTCGTCGGGAATTGAAACGGTAAGCTGAAGTTTTCTTGCCTTTTCAAGTTCCGCCTGCTTCTTTTTCTCGGCAAGATTGTCTTTCTTTTTGTCGTTTTTGCCGATTTTTGGCGCGAATTTGATGTTGGTCTTATCCGTCCGATCGCTCTTGACATTCTGCTTCTGCTGTTTGCCGGACGTTTTCTTTGCATCGTTCTTCTGACGCTCGCGTCCATCGTCAAAGCTTTCGAGCTTTTCATCGTATTTGCTGAGATCGACCGACACGGAGCGCGTGTCGATCACTCTTATATTGTTTCCGACACGGCTTACGTCCTTGTATGCAGGTGATCTGCCGTCCTGATTGTCGGCAGACGGAACCGGAGAGAATGATGTCTTCTTTTCCTGACGATCCTGGCGATCTTTCTTTTTTTGCTGTTCCTTTGCGTTCTGGCGTTCCTTGATCGAACTGAAATCGGGCTTTTTGTCAAATCTGTTTGCGGCGCTTTCCCTGGAATTAATCGGTTTGGATTCCTTTCTGGCGGACTCGCTGTCTGTCTTTTTATCAGCAGCTCCTGCTTTTTTGGAATCGCTTTCTTTCACGGGCACAGCAACATCCGATGTTTCCGCTTTTTTCCCCTGTTCATCAGTCGAGACATCCTTTTCCGCGGATTTTTCCGCCTTTTCAACCGGTTTCTCAACGATTCTGACAAGCCTCGCCTTCCCGCTTGTATACTCATCGAAGT
>JAEEGL011321387.1_pt1 | contig 19163 bp, 14 predicted proteins | sample 9134231 | NCBI WGS metagenome assembly JAEEGL01 (sample SAMN16246548, study PRJNA631951) | gut metagenome | biome: gut microbiome; feature: rumen; material: fiber-attached | host: Bos | place: Iran: Karaj | collected 2018-10 | reverse complement strand
TCAGCTGCTCTATCTGGATTCTCAGGGCACCGGTCCGATCGAGATGTACATCGATTCACCCGGCGGCAGCATTTCCGCAGGGCTTTCCATCATAGATATGATGGGAAGAATAAAACGTGAGGTCAGGACCATCTGCTGTGGCCAGGCAGCCAGCATGGGTGCGGTGATCTTCAGCTCGGGTGCACAGCGGTTTATGCTTCCGCACAGCGAATGTATGATCCACCAGCCCAGTACCGGTTTTGAAGGCAAAGAATCAGACATCAGGATCGTTGCCGACTACATTACCCGTAAGAAGGAGGAGCTCATCGATATTCTGGCTCAGAACTGTAATCAGGCCCGTGAGACAGTAAGGAAGGAAATTGAGTGCGATAACTATATGACTGCAGAAGAGAGCGTAGCGTTCGGGCTTGCGGATAAGATACTGAACTGATCCGGCAATGAGCATTCCACCGGGGCAGCGATGCCCCGGCGGATAAATGCTTAAGAGATGGAGTTGGCTGCAGCAAAGGCGGTCAGAAAGAGACTGGAGGTATAATCATAGTGAGTATTTTATATACCGCCGATTTGCATTTCGGACACGAGAATGTGATCGGCTTTGATGGCAGACCGTTTAAGGACGGCGACGAGATGGACAGGTGTCTTATCGAGCGCTGGAACACCAGAGTCCGGCCGGAAGATACCGTATATATCATCGGGGACTTATGCTGCCGGAACAAGAAGCCCTCGGAATGGTATCTTGAACAGCTTTCGGGGCATAAGATCCTGATTCAGGGAAATCATGACGGGACAACGCTTAAGAGCCCTGAGGCCATGAAGCATTTGGAAGGCGTGGAGCGTATGCTCCATATCCGCGACGGTAATAACCACATACAGCTTTGCCACTTTCCGATAGCGGAGTGGAACGGGTACTACAAGGGCGCATGGCATATATACGGCCATATCCATAACAAAAAGGGCGACACATATGAATTCATGCGAACTAGGGAGAAAGCCCTGAACGCCGGTTGTATGATAAATAATTATGTGCCGGTATCGTTTGATGAACTGGTAAGTAACAACAGGCTGTTTAAGGAACAAGAATGAACGCGGGTAAGGAGACGGAAAAAATATGGCAAAATAGGGTTGCTATTCGATAGCAGGAGGTACAGTTATGATCTTTATTACCGGAGATACGCACGCGGATTTTGAACGGCGGTTTAATACTCAGAATTTCCCGGAGCAAAAAGAGCTGACCAAAGAAGATTATGTCATCATTTGCGGGGATTTCGGCGGTGTCTTTGATGTCTGTTCGGAATCTAAGAATGAGAAACACTGGCTTGACTGGTTTGAGGAACGTGCGTACACACTTCTCTTTGTCGACGGGAATCACGAGAATTTCGACAGACTGAACAAATATCCCAAAATAGAATGGCACGGCGGAAGGGTTCATATGCTGCGGCCGCATGTCTTTCATCTTATGCGCGGTCAGGTATTCGAGATCGACGGCAAGACGATCTTTACGTTTGGCGGGGCGAGCAGCCATGACACGCAAGGCGGGATATTGGAGCCCGATGATCCGGATCTCGCAAAGAAGAAAAAGAGACTGGACCGTGAATGGATACCCTACCGCGTTAATCATGTCAGCTGGTGGGAGCAGGAACTGGCATCACAAGAGGAAATGGCCGAAGGCACGAAGAATCTGTGCAGGCATAACAATACCGTTGACTATATAATCACGCATTGCTGCTCGACCTCAACGCAAAAACTCATTGGGGACGGATTATATCAACCCGATCGGCAGACCGATTATCTGGAGGTCATCAAGAATGATGTTGATTATAAGAAATGGTTTTTCGGGCATTATCATGATAATTGTAATATCTCCGATAAGGAGATCCTTATATACGAGCAGATAATAAGGATCAGCTGACATATAAGTAATGACTGCGGTTGTGTCTTGGTGTGTCGGATAGTTTTAAGGACAAACTGGCTGTCCTGCGACTGTAGGACAGAAGGGTGATCTAACCGGAGCAGAAAGGACTTCAAATGACATGCGAGTGCTTTTACATAGTTGAAAAAGGTGGTCTGGAGGACGCAAGGGAATGTGCTGCAAAAATTGAAGAAACGTCCATAAATCAAAGAGAAGAGGTATTTGCTGTTTATATCTGCAGGGCGAAGAAGGACTTCTATGCCTGCTCCGATTATGATGGGCGGTGTGGCACCTTCGCGGTAAAGGCAGGTACTTGGCTGGTTTTTGCACAAGGGAAAAACTATAGTATGGCGAGGCTTGATGTTGACTATAAGATGGGTTTCCCGAACAGGAATGAACATGCTGACTTTTATGATAGTTTTGATCAGTATATAGATGCTGTAGAACCCTGCAGATATCCGTAGTTCTCTATTCAAAGTATGGGGGAAGGAAAACGGGCGAGAAAGAGCGATAACACGAGGAGCTTAAAGTATGTTGGAATTAGGTAAAGTCTATGACAGATAGTTTTAAGGGCAAGCCTTCGTAAGGCTTGCCCTCAGAGAGAAAGTTAAGTACAGACAATTATGTACGAAGTGACTCGGTATCAGGCGCTGCGCCTATCGTTGTAAGAAAGCATGTTCATGCCGAGAATGTTTTCAATCTCACCACGGAGTTGGGTGTTTTGCGCGACATCATAATCGGCAGAATAGGAGTTATTTCTTAACTCGTTTGCCTGGTGGGCATGATAAACGGAAACAGGATTCTCATAATAATCCTCGGACTTGAACTCCACGGATGAGAGATCATCGTTAAAGACACCGCTTCTAACTCTCATGGGACCCTGCGTGATATCAAAGAGTTCTGCCGCGGCTCTCATAAAAGCAGGCTTGATCAGGCGCTCTACTGACGCATCCGACAACAGCGAGAGGGCAGGGTCGAGGGAACATTTTATCTCCGTGATAATGCCGTGGCATTCGGGCTTGATGGAAAACAGGTCGCGGGTCTTAGCAATCCTCAGATCGGGGAGACGGCTGAGCATGATATTCTGAAGACTGCATTCGCAGTACAGTGTATCAAGCATGTCATGCCATTTCTCGCGGTAGTCTTCGACGGCCTTTTTTGTCTTCTTGGTGAGATCATCAATGTTTCCTCTGATGTATTCGATGATCGCGGGATTGATCTCCTCGCACTTTAAAGAAGCGGGGATGATCAAGCTGACATATCCGCAGCCGATGATGGAAGAGGTGATAGACGATACATCGGTGGACTTGTCGTAAATGATGTTAAATTTACTCATAGGGTATTCTCCTCGCCTACTGCGTCAAGGGCGCAGCAGGTTTACTGTATAGTGTTCGCAATCGTCAGACGATATTGCGGGCACCTGGCCTTCCGCCGGCAAACGGGGTGATCGGTCTCGTGCCGCGGCGGTGGAACTATCCCTGGGAATGGCTTGATTTTATCACGGATCCCCGGGTTTGGCTATCGGCAAGTTGTGCTATTTTAGCCCCTTTTCGGGCACTTTTTGGGGTGTCGTTTTGTGTGATCATATTTCAAAAAAAGGAGACGTGTTACATCTGGATTTTTGAGGTGTGACAAACCGTCGGGAAGGGTATGAAGTGCTGGTGTAGCAATATTTGAGAAGTGATGGGTGAAAGAAAAAATACTTATGTATAGTCAAAACGAGCTGAACAATGCCAATTACCACCGCTCAGCTCGTCAATTATCTTAGGAAATCCTATTTACTGAAAATCTTTCATATATGCCCTGCTCGGGGATCTTGAAATCACTTTCTCTTATTATGTGCATCCTTAGCTCTGCGGAATTTCATCGCTTTCTCAGGGGTTACCGCAGGGCAGTCTGCATCATACACTATCGGCTTTTTTCTCGCTTCATCTAACTGCTTAAGCTCTTCGGACGTAAAGAGCAGTTCCTGCTTTTGTTCTTCGGTCAGATCAGTATACCTTACCATAGTACATCCCCCTTTCAAAATCATTTGCTCTTCTGGCAGAGATCAGACGGATTACATCGATCCTCCGCCCATCCTTTTTGACTTCGGTTCTTTCTGTGTAAACCACGTACAATATATTTCTGCGGTTACCTGTAAAACATACAATGTTGTCTGTAATCGTTCTGCCGGTACCTCCGGCAACCGAAGCATCCCCGATAACATCATAGCGCGGCTCTCCGTTAAGATTGTCATCATCATACGCCTCAATGTAATTCTCGTCAAAGAATACTCTGGCTGCTACGCGAAACGGTATTCCGTGCTTTTTCAGGTTAGCTTCCTGCTTAACCTGATCGTATTCGAAATGCTGCCCTCCCAGTACAAACGAAACTGTCTCGTGTTCCGTCAACTTACATCCTCCAATCGTTATAATACTATGAAAAGCGTTTTTTGGCAATTGGCCAGAATCGGCCGAAGGAATGATAGAATTAAAGAAAAAAGAATTGCCGAATTGCTTTATGGGAAGATTATAGCATGCAGCCGAAATCGCATCTATAGTAAAAATCCCGAAAATAGGCCGATGTTTTCGGAATAATAAACAAAACTGATAATGTGTTTTGATCACATTCTGCATTTATAGATGGTTTTTTATGCCTTCTCAAAACGATTAATGCGGTGTATACTAAATGAAAAGGCAATATTTTAAAATGTGATGGGGTAAATGACAAAATGGCAAAAACAGAAATTTGTACATTCATTCAAAACCGTAATTGCGTGATCATAGCGGACTCGGTCAAGGACATAAACCGTATGATCAGGAGTCTCAATCGTTTCAAGAGCATCAAAACCGTAAACTGCCGCGTGATCAGTGTGTCTCAGGCTGCGGCAGAGCTTTATCAGGCGTATTGCGCATATGACCCGCAGGAAAAGAATTACAGGATAGCCGAGCCGGGATTGTGCAAGGCGCTTTTTTATTCTCTTCTTTTGGAAGATAACAAGCGCCCCGGTTTTATTCCGAAATCGTCCGTGAGTTCCGGCTCGTCGGATGAGGTACTCCGCGTCCTGAACCTGATCAGGGAGAACACGCTTACTGCGGAGTATGAGAACGCGCAGGATGCCCGTACCGCAGGGCTTAAGCAGCTGAGCGTAAACTATGAGCAGGCCATCATGGGAATGGGCTATATAGATAAAGCAATTCTTTTGAGAAAAGTCTGTGACATTCTTCGGAATAAAATGGGAAGCAATGCGGACATGTTGCATTTTCTGCTGCCCTGGAGCCAAGCGGATATCGCGATCCCCGCGGACAGGCAGATATCGAAGAAGGAAGAGGAATTCCTGACACTGCTGGAAGCAAAGAGCGGTAAGGAATTTACAGAACTCGAGTTAGAGATTTTCGATCCCGGCGGTGATCAAAGAATTGACAACTTCTTCAGATCGTTCGGCAGCACGAATGAAATAGGTGAAGTTGTCAGGCTTATCAAAGAAAAGCAGTTCATGTTCGGCGATGTAGCCTTGGTCTACGCCGGCGACGAATACGAAAATATTATTCGCGCGAAATTTGAGAATGCGGGCATTTCCTATTGCTTCAGTAAGGGGTTCCATGCCTCGTCGGACCCTCATATCAGCTTTATGAGGGAGCTGATCGCTTTTGCGGCGGATGACTATTCCTATGAGACACTGAGGAGAGCGGTCCATAATCCTGCTCTCAAGCTTCACGCAGCCGCAAGATCGTACAGAGAGATTCTGAAGAGAGGCATCGGTTGGGGAAAGGAGCGCTATAATGAGTTCTTTGCTGATCATGACGCCGAGACAACGAATCTCGATCCCGAAGCCTTGAAGGCAGCCGAGGACAGAATCGCATATGTCGACTTCTTAAAGAGAGTGACAGAGGTGTTCGGCAACCAGAATGCAGGTGATATCCTCAAAGGTCTTCTCGAAATCGCAGATTCTTATACTACAAAAACAGCCAGGTTCCGGAAGGTTATACGTGAAGAGATCAAAAATGGGATCAGAGGCTTCTCCAGTGTAAACATAACCGGGGATGTCCTTATGATGCTGGATGATTATCTGCGGAAACTGACTGTGAGTGATGCCGAGGATGAGGGCAGCGTGCTAATCATCCCTTATGGATCACGTGAGGTTTGTGACAGGAAAGTACTTTTTGCGGTCGGTCTCGGAAGAGAAAATATCGAGAGAACTATCACCGAGTCACCCGCTTTATCGGATGTGGAGTTAGAGAAATATCTCGGTAAAGATATAGAGGTTGCCGCAGGGCGGAATAAAAAGCGCAGGGAAGCATTTGAGAGAATGCTTGATCATTCGCCGTTTGATCACGCCTGGTTCAGCTTTAACGAGTACAATACCGTGAGCCTGCTGAATAATGCGCCTTCGCAGTTGTATATGGGATTGCTCAAAAAGCATGGAATAAGCGATCTTATCTGTGTAAAGAAGGTTGGATATTCGATTGATAAAGGTGAATTGGAGATGCCTTCCGCCGTTTTGTATGATGCGTGGGAGAATGTAAGAGCGAGTCTGACTTCGAGTAACGGTCAAAGCGGAACACTGTATCAGCGTAATATTCCGGTTGAACTGAGCGCTACTTCATTGCAGACGCTTATGCACTGCCCGCTTCAGTATCACTATCAGATGCATGAGCGTATTGCCGGGGAGGAGCAGCTCGCAAGAGAAGGGCATTCATGGCTTCCCCGAAGCAGCAGGGGCGACCTGTTCCATCATACAATGGAAGAATACGTTAACCGTGTTCTCATCGGGAATACCGCGGCATCACAGCTTGATGAGAATATCCTGAATGAGTGTTTCGAAGAGCAAGTGGAGGTTGAGAAGAAACTTCATCCTATACCCTCTGAGACAATAGTTGAGGAGGAAAAGAAGGAAATCTTTGATGCGCTGAAGATATATCTGGCAGAACTATACGATATGCTCAAAGCATCTAACGGAAAGCGAAAGATCCTTGCATGTGAGGCGAAGTTTAACAATTTACCGTTCGGTAATTATATAGAATTCAGCGGATCGATAGACCGGGTGGACGGCGAATTGGAGAACGGATCACTGATGCTTTATATCATCGATTACAAAACCGGTAATTTTGATAATCTGAAAAAGAAGATAGAGAAAGGCGAGCAGATTCAGCATTATATTTATGCAGCCGGAGCGGATCAATGGGCGAAGGCAAATAAGGACAGCATAGAGGCTTATTTTGGAACTTCCTTTAACGGCGTAGAGATCAAGGATGTCAGATATGTATTCCCTATGGCCGAGGATGAGGAGAAAGAGATTCCGGTGACTCGGTATGTGATTAACTGCTATGGCGGCGCAACTGCGGGAACGCTTTGCTTACCGTACGATGCGGGGGAGAACCTGAAACAGTGTGAGGAAGCATTTCTTCAGGGAAGCCCGCAGGCGGAAGAGAGAATAGATGAATTAACGATAAATCGGTTGCACGATAAGGAAATCGGTAAAGAGCTTTGTGAATATTGTAATTACACCGATATCTGCAAGTTTAAATTGGGGACTGTACTATAAAAGATTTGGAGGTATGGGTATATATGAGATACAGCGGAACCACTGAACAGGATACTCGTGATTATATAGTCAATCATTTTGATGAAAGCTTTTTTGTGGAGGCAGGCGCCGGTGCGGGTAAGACCAGCATCATCGTGAGCAGGATAGTGAACCAGCTTAAGAGTGGGTGGACTACGCCCGAACGTATCGTGGCGATCACCTTCACCAATGCGGCGACCAGAGAGCTGAAGACCAGGATTCTCATCGAGGTAGAGAAGGCTTCGAAGTATTCGAACCTTAAGCAGGAGGAGCGGGATAACCTGACGAAGGCTCTTAAAAATATTGATAATATGCAGGTCTCCACAATTCACGGGCTGTGCCATAGACTGCTCATCGAGAAGAGCTTTGATGTCGGATTGCCGATGGACTTTGATCTGATGGATGAGAAGGATGTGAATAAGCTGTTCGATTCCTTCTTTGTGAAGTGGTCTGAGAAGAATCTGAAATATGCGGAGTGGAATGCGCTCAAGCCGGCGAACAACGGTGCACGCTGGAAGGCTTTACCGATGCTGAAGGCAATGGCAAGGAGTATTTCCGAACTGGCACCGGATGTTAGTGTCGAGATTGAAAATGCAAATGCGGATCAGAATAAAGCGGATGCGGATATTGCTATGCATTTAGGGAATATTGTGGCTCAGCTGGATGCGGTTGCACCATATATTCCTCTTGGACGGTACAGCGGTTTTTCAAGTGTTGATGAGGAGTATCTCAATGCAGAAGGAAAGACGTTGCAAAAACATATCAAGCAAGGAGACATCTTAAGCATATTAGAGGATCTTGCCGGCGTTGTTGTTGCGAAAGGAAAAGTTTATAAAGTAACTAAAACAGCAGTTGCTGAATATTACTTGAATAATAACCCGGGCATGACTAAAGCAGCAGCAGGGAGAGCTGCGGATACGGTTATCAATGATATTAAGACACATGAGGAAGTGGCCTTTTCACTGATCAGAAGCCTGAAAGATACATTGGAGGACCTGATCGCGATCAAGCAGGTTGCATTATACGGTCCTTACGTAGAGCTTGCGAAAAAAGCAGCGACCGCGTTCAGAGAAGAATTCCCTGCCGGAATAATGACTAATGATCTTCTGTTGCAGAAAACTTACGAACTGCTCGATAAGAACCCGGAAGTCAGAGCCTTCTTCGGAGAAAAGTTCGACTGCTTCTATGTTGATGAGTTCCAGGACACCGATCATATACAGGACAGCTTTATAAAGCTGCTTGCAGAAAAGCCAGGAGAAAGCGGTACGTTAAGAGACGGAGCACTCTTCGTGGTAGGCGATCCTAAACAGTCAATTTACCGTTTCCGCGGTGCGGAACCTGAGGTTTATTTTGATACCAGGGACTGGATGGAGAAGCTGGGTAATGCCAAGGTGTGCATGCTGTCTTATAACTTCAGATCAGACAGTACGATCATAGATTGGGTAAACGCAGAATTTGCGCCCAAACCGATAACCGGTAACGATCCGTATTCGCCTATGACAGCAGCAAAAGCGGTAAGTGCAGCCGTCAAGAGCAGTAATACACTGATCAAAGGTGTTTATAAGTACGCAAGTCCTCTTGAGCCGATAGACAAAGGCGCCATAGGATTGGATTCGGATGCAGTATGCCGTTTGATAAATGGCATGGTGAACAATGGTTACCAAATTGAGGACGCTAAGACCCGTCAACCCAGAAATATTCAATACAGTGACTTCCTTGTTCTGTGTGCTCGTAGAAATGGCATGAGCGCTTATGCCAAAACGATGATGGAATATGGAATTCCTTTCATTATGAGCGGCAAGACTGAGCCGGGGAAAAACTATTATATTAATGCCCTTATCAGGCTGTATGCATATCTGGCAGACAGCTATGATAACCGTGCAAGAATGGGGGCATTGGAAGCACTGTATGAATCGGGGGCTGCCGATAAAGATAAGAATCGGAAGTTACTGGAGACTTTGAGGGACAGAACAAAGGAGATGTCAGCATACGGGGCATTGGAGTATTTGCTGAATAATCGCGAACTGTTACTCCATAAAGATAAAAAACTGAATGGTTATGGTGTTGATGATCTCCAGAAGAAGCTGATCCAGATGACGGAATTTGTGCTCACAAACGATCACGACAGCAGAGAGGATGTGCTTGCTTCAATGCAGAGCTACGCGGGAAAAGAGCTCGAGCGTGAAGTGATCCTTGAAGAAAACGCAAATGCGGTCCGTTTTATGAATCTTCATAAAGCCAAGGGTCTGGAAGGCAATATCATAATCTGGACTAACCGTAAGGAGAACATGACGTTTAAGAAAGGGTCTTATCGACTGAAAAAAACCTATTATCCGGGAATAGAAGTCGAGGTTAATGGACAAAAGGCCAATATCTGGAGTGCACACAAGGCCAACAGGGCATTGTGCGCACAGGCCCTGCAGGAATATGAAGAGGAAAAAATACGTTTGGAGTATGTTGCCGCTACGAGAGCAGGAGAGGCGCTCATTTTCATGGACAATTTTTCTAAAAATAGTTTGTTTATCGATGGTTTTGACTTGAATGGATTACCTGATGTTATGCAGATGGCCGTCGGTACTAAAAGCAGTAATGCAGGTAGTCCGACGACGATCGACGAGCAGAGAATAGAGCAGAAAGCGATCCTTGACAACACTTATAGCGAGTCCTTCGGAAAGGACGTATTCTCCTCGGAGAGCCCCAGCGACTATGAGAACGGCAGCGCCGGAAGGAGTAGGAAGAAAACGGATACCGGATCTGGGGAAGGGCCGGAAGAGGATGCAACTCAGGACGGCACAGAGCCCGGCAGCGCCGAAGAGGCGCAGGGCGCAGCAGAGACGCAAGGTGCTACAAAGACGGAGAATGATCATGGCGCGGGAGTGAGTGAGAGACGACCAGTCGGAAACATCTTCGGAACTGTAATGCACCGGAGCCTGGAGCTCTTTGTCGAGAGGCATAAGATGGCTGCTCCCGTGCCCAGTATAGATCCGGTGGATATGTGCATCAAACAGGCCCTGGACGAGAGCGACGATGACATCTCCGATGATCAGACCGCACAATACCGGGAGTTCCTGACAGACGTGCTGAAAGCTTATAAGAAATGGTTCGAGCAGCCGGACAGTATTGTAGCAAAAGCTGCAGAAATGCACACCGAGCTTCCGTTCTCCTACATGATGACTGGCCAGGACGGAGAGTCAGTGTGGATGCACGGAGAGGCCGACCTCGTCCTGAAACTGAATGACGGCAGATACTATGTGATCGACTATAAATCGGACGATGACAGGAGATTTGACAACGAGAACGAATTTGCCGAGATCCTCAAGAAAAGATACTGCCCTCAGATTGCAGCGTACAAGCGGGCAATAAGCGCGTTGTTCGGCGTACCCGAAGACTCGATCGGTGCAGCCCTGATCTCTTTCTCGGAGAAGGACGTGACGGCGGGCGAGAAGATAAGAGTTAGGGTGACGGAGATTACGGATGATGATATTGACTAGTTTAGGAGGGCTCCCCATAAAGTAGTGTTCTAACTGGAGAGAGGAGAGTAAAACAATGAGCGAGGGCGGAAACAGTGGTAGGAGTACTGGACTGGTAATTTTATTAAGTCTGCTGACAATACTTTTCATCACACTGAAGGTTTGTAAGATTGTTAACTGGTCGTGGGTTATGGTATTGACTCCATTATGGGTGAGTTCAGTGCTGCTAACAATGGTAATAGTCGGTGGGTTTATAATCGCGATACTCAGAGATAGTTGCAGAAAATCTTGGAAGAAAAGTTAAGGCTATTTATAGAATGGAAGCGGTATGAGCATATTGTGAATATTGGAAATGAAAGCGGTACATACTTTTTGAAAGCAATACAATTATACAGCAATGTGAATTGATTTGTGTTGTTCCTTTCAGTAAAATGGCGGATACTATGATGCAGTTAAAACAGAAAGGAATCCCGTTTGAGAGAGAGCGGACTACAGAGAGTATGCCTACAATAGGAGTGATTATATGAGTAGTATTGAATGTCCATTTTTACATAAATGTATAGACACACTAATGTAAATAGGGATTAATAGAAAAGAGGATTATTGCATGGAATTTGGTTGGATCAAGAGTCAGAAGATTGAAGAACTTATCAGCAAAAACAGTAGCAGAAATCGCATAAAAAGCGCATTTAAGAGCTGGGTAGACAAGAATAACCTTGTAAATAATAGTCAAAGTGTAGTGTATTTTGTTGTAACAGAGAATACATCACTGAATTTTTTTGATGGTCTAAGATACAATACATTGGAAAACATGACGGATGATACGGCTGTCTTTTTTGCCTGCTATGACAGCAATGAAGAGTTGCAACGATATTGGAAGACGACACGTAAAGAAATAGAGAAAAATATCGGCCAATTTCTTCAGAAAAAGAAAAAAACGCCGGGACGGAATTCTAAGGACCTATTTAGAGCCTCGAAAGATGACCCCCGAAACAGATATTTGATCACTATCTGTAAAGATTTTCCGGATTGGGTAAATGTTGGAAAGGAGTAAATTATGGAGAAGGCTGGATCGTTATTGGAATTGATCAAAGTAGATTCCGGGTATGAATTGGACAGATTATTGATATGCACATATTCGGCTAATGATATTTCGATAGAAACAGTAAAAAGAAATCTGGGGGTGAGCTTCGATGTAGATCAATTAGAGCGTTTTGAGAAGGGAAGCTCTGCCTGCATTTTGGTTCAGCAAGGAGGTTATTCCGGCAATTCGCTTCCAAACTATATCTATTGGGTTAAATTAGATAACAACAAAAATGCTCATGCCAAGGTGTACTGCATAAGACAGAAACATAAGATCAATGGACAGATACTTTGGGATATTATCATCAGCAGTGCCAATCTGACAAATGCAGATGAAATAAACGTATATGCCAAGATCAGGTTTATCTACAATGGGAATACTCCGCCGGATGTTGGCAGTACGCAAAAGACCGGCCTGGTGAATGGCGTAAAACAGCTTTTTCTCGATCTGGCAGCCGCTACAGATAAGAAAAAGCTAAATAAATGCAGCAGTTTTATTAATGAGTTTTGGGAGAAGATAGAATGTGCGGAATTGGCTGAGAGTTCAGAGACCCAATATGAGTTTTTGATACCGGATGAATCTGTTCTAAAAAGGATCAGGCAGTCTGCAGAGCAATCCCAGACACGTATTGTCATATCACCTTTCATTGATGGTTCTGCTATTGAAAAAATACTTCCTGCTGCTCAGAGTTGTATAGTATCCAGAGCGGATACTTTAGACAGTATCTCTGAGATTATTCAGAAAAATGGTTATGAGGCGTATGTAATAAAAGATCCCGAAAATGCGGATAATGATGATAATAGTGAAGAACAAAGTGAGAAACAGAATGAGAAACTGAGTGAAGACGCTTCGTTCACTGCACTTCATGCAAAGATGTATGTCTTTTCCGGTGATGGAGGTATTGACCTGTATTTGGGGTCGGCGAATGCTACGAACAGCGCATTTAACGGAAATAAGGAGTCTTTGCTTTATATCCATATGGATAAAAATGAAGACTTTATAAATGGTATTTTGAAACTGTTTATAAAGTATGCCCCCAAATCTTCGGCTGCCAAGAAAGAAGAAATAAAAGCACAGTTGGACTTTGAGACAAAATGCAGGGTTTATATGAATTCCTTCAGTGCAGACAGCGAGAACTATTCGTTATCAGAACCCCTGGAACAGAACGCAGAGCATAAGGAACAGAACTCAAAGTATAAGGACTCGGTGGAATTGATCATACCGGTGGAAAAAATGCGATCGGAACAGTTTTCGCCGACCATGAAAAGTATAAAGAGAACTGAACCGTCGAAGCATGTTGTAACGCTGAGATTTTCGCGAGAATTACTCAGTGGTTCTCAAGAATTAAAACCGATCGAAAGAACTATGATGATCGACGGCGATGATAATAAAGTTGATGGTTTGCAACTGATCAAGGAGCAGCAAAGAAGTATTGTAGATTATCTTAGGCGCGGCGGAACTACCAGAAAAAATAATGCTGCGCAAGGCAACATGAGACCTGCAAACAGCAATGCAAGCGGTAACGATAGTGATAACATACTGATTTCCTTGTATGATTTTCTGTGTAAGATAAAGACTAAAGAAGAAGCCAAAAATGTAATAGAAAACAGCAAGAAGATAGAAGACCGTCTCGGAGAAGTGGAAAAGAAAATGTTATCAAATGCTATAGAAAATCTAAAGGACATATTTGAAATCTGATACGGTTTGTTTTAAACATTAGTAAAACAACAGGAGAAAAGTATGAATCAGAATGACATTGAGAATAAATACAAAGAGATAGTAGATGGCAGATTAAAAGGTTTTCAAAAGGAATCCGTGTCTTTTATCTGCGATAGGTTTAATAACGGAAAAAGGAAATGCCTCCTAGCTGATGAAGTAGGTTTGGGAAAAACTGAGGTTGCCAAAGGCGTTATTGCACGACTCTCTCGAGATCATTGGAATACACAGAACAGAGCTTTTCGTGTGGCATATATATGCCCAAATCAAAACATTGCGGAGCAAAATGCCAAAAAACTGAATATTTATGGTGATAAGAAAAGATTATGTAGCTTACAAAGCATTTATAATAATCAATTAGCAGTAGACAGATTGCGTGCGATAATAGATGAATTCCGTAAAAAAGAAAACCGAGAGATAAAATATAAAAATGGTAATATTAAGTTTGTAATACGTAGCAAATCGGTTTATACCCGAGTTTGGGATTATTTGACCTATCCGGAGGACGAATCAAATATATTTGAGGATTATATTGCAGGAAAATCTGATGAGTGGAAGCAAGACTACTATTTAGAAAAAGAGGAAGAGATCGAAGCTGCAAATACTCTGCGTAGAAAAATGATAGAGGCAATTGAAACAGTCGATAAGGATTTGGCAGAATTAATAAAAAATGCAGCTGCAGTGATTGATAAGGCTAAAAAAACAATAAATGCTTATTACGAGTTCAATAAAATGGTATTTGGCTTATTGAATGCAGAACGCGAAACCGATTATCGTCTTTCTATGCTCCATATGATGTCGGGGGTGGATGAAAAGAGTGGTTCTGATGCAATTATGCAGTTTGATTGCTTAACACCTAAAACATCTTTTGTACAGTCACTTGGTAAAGATTGCGAAAGAGCGCTGGTTGGTGCCACTTACGATGCGATATTTGATCGCGAAATATTTATAAAGGATCCTAAGTCGCAAGGAACAGCCGTCTATGAGAATTATTATCATATTTACAAGCTGATCATCAAGGCAATACGAGATACTGCGTCGATTGAAGCAGTAGAGAGCCGCTTGCAGGAAATTAAAAGTGAAATCGAGAAGGAGACTAATAGTGAGAAACGATATCTCCGATTACGTGAAGAACTCATATATTTTAATACTAAAAAACTCTCATATGACCTGGTGGTTATGGATGAATTCCAGAATTATAACGATTTAACTAAAGTCAATGCGAAAGATATGCCCGAATCAGGAAAAATCGCGAAGAGTCTTTTTGAAAACGGTAAAACGAAAGTACTGATGCTATCGGCGACACCTTTTGCAATAGCAGATTATATATCCGAAATAATAGATGATAGCGAGGATTCGGATGCGCCAGTTAAGACCGAAGCAGATGAAGAAGCAATAGATAATAGAAAGCGAATAGACAATAAAGAAGCTGCATTTGAACAGTTTTTTGATCTTGCGGAGTTCATGATTGGCAATCGCGATGATTACGACAGCTGGAAAGAAAAATGGATAACCGGTGTTCAGAATAATGATACAGTGAATCTGCAGAAACTTCTTATGGAAGAGGCCGGGATCATTCGTACAGAGCGTGCTGCGGCCAGCTTACATTCACCTATAAAGAGAGCTGTTCAGAAAATTAAAGAATATGATTTTTCTTATCCGTTACTGGCAAATAACATAAAGAATTTCGTGGAATATAAATGGGTTACATCATACGGACGAACCACGCCGTTTGCATTAACATTTGCGTCGACATATCATTTGGATAATACAAAAGCAAATAAGAAGCAGTGGGTTACGAATATCAATGGAATTTTGGCTGATCATCCAAATGTGAAAAATGCTTTTATTTCTCTACGTGCATATGATGGGAATGCCAGTATCTCTACAAAAAACATGCGCTTTGAAGAGCTTAAAAAAATCATTTTTAACCCCGATGGAATACAGAATATGCTTTGGATCCTTCCGAGCAGGAAATGTGAACCCAAGGGTGTGTTTGAAAACAAAAAAGGCGTTAGTAAGAACTTGATCTTTACACACTATCGTATGTCTGCGATGGCGATCACTTATCTGTTGTGCCATGAGGCCAATGTGCTTAGTTGCAGGCAGGCTTGTGCAGACGGGGGGAAACTGGATGAGCAGGCTATAAAAGACTATATAGGTGAATTGCTGGAAACGGGACGGGCTAAGGTGTATAACCATACTCGGGAAAAGTTGGCAGAATACTTTTTCACGTTGTTTAATAGTAGTTATGCAAGAAATGCGGTATGGAAAAACTGGCAGATAATGAATCCGGGAAAAGAAGCAGATTCATATTTTACGGCGGTAAAGGAATACTGTGAAGCAGGTTGTCTTCCTCAAGTAATAGATGAATATATAGAGCTGTTGGAGAATGAGTATAGCAATAATAAAGAAAGAGATAAAGAAATAGATAAAGAAATAAGCAGGGTTATAAGCAAAATCCAAATGTTATTAGAGAATAAGAGCTATCCTAAATTGGTATTATATGATGATACGAAGAGCAATAATTCAATAGGTGAACTCAAGGAATTGTCCAAACGAACCAAAAACATTTTTGCAGCAGGCTTGTACTCCGAAAAAGTTTCCGATACTGCAAAGCGCCTTAAAGAAATAAAACCGGCATTTAATTCTCCTTTTCTGCCGTTTGTTTTTTCAACCACATCGATAGGTACTGAAGGAATAGACCTTCATTGGTATGCCCGAAATGTCTTTCACTGGTCGCTTCCGGACAGGCCGCTTGATATAGAACAAAGGGAAGGCAGAGTGTTAAGATACAAATCTCATGCTTATCGTCTGAATGAGGCCAGAATAACTGAAGGCGATAAGGAAAAAGACAAAGCGAAATGCCTAAAGCCGGAGTGGCGTGACAGCGGAATGTATGAGACGCAATTGAATTATAACAGTGATAAGGAATTGGTGAACGAAGAAATTGACGGCTGCTATCATATTCATAGTTTTTTTATTGCGGAAGAAAAGAGTTTAGAAGATATCGTGTACGAAGAAAAGGAAAAAATTGTCCAAACTTACAGGAAAATTCTGGGGCGTACAGATAACGGAATGAATAAGGATGAACTATGCCTGTCACCGTGGGTTTATTATAGGCAACAGAGCTAAATGCCCCAAAGGGTTGTCTGTATAACGTCTGGAATGATAGCCTGCATTTCCGGTTTACAATTGACAACCCTCCTCTTTCGTAAGAAAATGTATATACGAAAATGAACGCAATATCCTAAAGGAGCCCACCATGCCCCACAAACCCACCAAAATCCTCGCCATCCTCGCCCTGGCCATTTAGGCGCTGGGCATTATGCTCGCAGTTATTGTAGTATTCCTGCAGGACAGGCTGCTTCCCCTGTTTATGGGGTGGACGCCGGAGAAGAAGGGAATTGCATTCCCTGTTGCAGTCTTTACCATGGTGGTGCAGCTTGTGTTTTTCCTGATCTTTGTCAGATTGATCCAGAACAAGGAAGGCGAAAGGAATATCACCCTGTGTGTCGTACTGGTAGCAGTATCTGTGCTGTTCTCCCTCGCGTCGACCTGGATCGAGACATTCGGAATAATGCTATACGCCAGAATGGGATCGGATGTACTTGCCAGGTACAGCGGAGTGAGCCAACTGGTGTGCTATGTCCGGCAGGGATGCGGCGTGCCCGCAGTTGCGCTGTTCTATCTGGCAGGCGGCCACTATACGGTAAAGTCGGATCTATAAAAAGGGCCCGCAGGAGCGCTTCAAATTTTTTTTCAAATTTCTTTTGTGCATATTTTTACGTGCAATACATCCCTTAATTTGTAATACGTTAAAAATCAGTGATAAGGACATTCGCAAACAGTGCGGATGCCCTTATTTTTTGGCCTTTCGGGGTGGGGCAGAGGCCTCAAAAAGATTGTGCAGCATTATTTGGTGGCCCGTAGTAAGATACCCTTGTTCCTCAAAAAATACCGGTAGAAAGAGAGGCATTTTTTAACATGAAGATCGAGAGTATTAAGGAAAAACTGACCAGGAATCCGAAGACAAAGAAGGTTGAAGCAACGATCAACAACGTTATACTGATTCTGGATAATGATCTGCGTTTTAAGGGCAGGATCCGCTTCAACAGACTTACCCAGCGTCAGGAGCTGAAGGGGAAGAATGCGGACGGGAGCTTTTCTTCGGAAGACATTACCGAGATTGATGAGCTCCGCATTACACGGATCATCGAGTCGGAATACGGGCTGCAGAACAACAGAAAGATCCGCGAAGGCATACGTTTGCTCGCCGATGAAAACGGTTATCATCCGATCTGCGAGTTTCTGAAGTCTCTCGAATGGGACAGAAAAGAGCGTATCAGGTACGTTTTGAAGCATTTCCTCGGAGCGGAAGTGAACGAGTACAATTACGAATGCATGAAGCTCTTCCTGCTCGGTGCGGTTAAAAGGGTCTTTGATCCCGGCTGTAAATTCGAGTATATGATCTGCCTGGTGGGAGGACAGGGCGCCGGTAAATCCACTTTTGTCCGATTTCTTGCCCATAATGATGCATGGTTCAGTGACGGTATCGGCAGGCTCGATGATGAGAAGATCTATGAACATTTGGTCGGGCATTGGATCCTTGAGCTGGGGGAGATGATGGCCCTGCAGAATACTCGGAGCAACGAATCGGCAAAGGCATTCCTTTCGCGTCAGAGCGACAATTTCCGCCTTCCCTACGGGTACAGGGCTGAGGACCGTCCGAGGCAGTCTGTGTATGCAGGCACGACGAACGTGGTCCATTTTCTTCCGAACGACAGGTCCGGCAACAGACGTTTTCTGCCGATCCAGTGTGACCGTGCCAAGGCCGAGGTCCACATCCTTGAGCATAAGAAAGAGTCCCGCGAATATTGCGATCAGCTCTGGGCAGAGGTAATGACGATCTACAGGTCGGGGGATTATGAGCTGAGGCTTCCCGAGGATATCGAGAAAAACCTTGCCGTGTATCAGGAACCCTTCATGCAGGAGGACACCTGGGCGGATCTTATCGGGACTTTCCTCGAAGATTTTACCGGCGACATCGTTTGCAGTCACATGCTTTACAACGAGGCGCTGGATATGGGCGGCAAGCCGAGCAGGAAGGAGATCGCCGAGATCAACGAGATCATGAGCGGCATACCGGATTGGGTCCGCTACGACAACCCGAGGAGTTATGAGAATTACAAGAAACAGAAGGGCTGGATGCGTGTGACGGATATCTCGGAGAACTCTTCCGAATAATCTTTTGAGTGCTTCGTTTCCGACTTCGTTTCCGCTGCTCTTGGATAACATAAAAATCCCCCGGCCACAGGTTCATGCCCGCGGCCGGGGGAAATCTTTTTACTTTATCCTTCTATCAGGATCTGTTTCTTTTCAGGCAGCTTCTCTTTTTCCTTCTTCGGGATCGAGAGGTTCAGGACGCCGTGCTTGAAC
>JAEEGL010840757.1_pt1 | contig 19163 bp, 18 predicted proteins | sample 9134231 | NCBI WGS metagenome assembly JAEEGL01 (sample SAMN16246548, study PRJNA631951) | gut metagenome | biome: gut microbiome; feature: rumen; material: fiber-attached | host: Bos | place: Iran: Karaj | collected 2018-10 | reverse complement strand
GTTTTCCTACAACGCCGTCACTTTAGCCGTCGATCCGGACGCGCAGGTCATCTCCCCGCTCGAAGCGCTCGGCGAGCTGCTCGCGGACTGGCGCGGCGGGATCCCGGAGAGCCGGTCGTTCTCGCTGTGTGACGGAGAAAACGCGCTGGCGCTCGATTTCGAGCATCCGCGCGGTGCGGTGACCTTCTCCCAGCGCGCCTGGTTTGCGCCCGATACGGATCGCCCGATCCGCGCGGAGGCCTATCAGGACGGGAAGCTGATCTGCGTTTTTACTTTTTCGGAATTTAACTTTGACAGGTGATATCATGCTCCTCTACGACGACCGCACGCGCGCCGAGATCGACCTCGACGCGCTCGACAACAATTTCCGCATTTTGAAGGGAAAGACCGCGCCCGGCACCCGGATCATGACGATGGTCAAGGCCGACGCCTACGGACACGGCGCAACCCCTGTCGCGCACGAACTGGAAAAGCTCGGCGTGGACTACCTCGGCGTTGCCAATATCTACGAGGCCGCCGCGCTGCGCGAGGCGGGCATTTCCTGCCCGATCCTCATCCTCGGCTATACGCCCTTCGAGCTGACGGGCGAGCTTCTGCGCTTCGGCGTGACGCAGACCGTGCAGTCCCTGTCCCATGCCGAAGCGTATGCCGCGCAGGCCAAAGCGCTCGGGAAGACGCTCCGCGTACATATCAAGCTCGACACCGGCATGAGCCGCTGCGGCATCGTATGCGCGCCGGACCCCGACGCCGCCGCCCGGGAGGCCGCCGCGATCTGCGCGCTGGACGCGCTGGACGCCGAGGGCATCTTCACGCATTTTGCCTCCTCCGAGACGCTCGACGGCAGCTATACGATGACCCAGTATGCGGTTTTTTCGTCAGTTTTGGACAAAATTTGCGCTGCGGGCATAAATATTCCAATTAAACATTGCGCAAACTCCGCCGCTGTGTTAAAATACCCATATATGCACATGGATATGGTGCGCCTCGGGCTCGCGCTCTACGGGTATTCCCCGCTGGAGGACGGCCCGGATTTCGGCCTTATACCGGTCATGCGCCTGTGCACGCGCATCGAACAGCTCAAGGTCCTGCCCGCCGGTACGAAGGTCAGCTACGGCATGACCTTCACGACAAAGCGCGAGACAAAACTCGCCGTTCTGCCCATCGGCTACGGCGACGGCCTGCGCCGCGTCTATCAGGACATGGGCGCCGTGGTGCGCGGCGTGCGCGCGCCGCAGATCGGGCGCGTGTGCATGGATCTTTGCATGCTGGACGTGACCGACGTCCCGGGCGTGCAGGAAGGCGACAAGGTCGTGCTTTTCGGCGCGCCGCCCTTCCCCACCGCGGACGTATTCGCCGCGAAGGACAACGTCAGCCCCTACGAGCTGCTTACCGGCGTCTCCAAGCGCGTTCTGCGCCTCTATCAGCGCGGCGGCGAGACCGTCGAGCGCATGTGCTATGTGTAAGCAAGCCCTCATCTATTGAATCATCGCCTGTCAATCCCCGAAAAACGATCTCCCGGAACCTTCCGACAGCCGCCAGCATAGGATAGACCGTCCGGCCCGACGCTCCCCGGCACGCGCGCGCCTCGCTTTTTTCCGTTTTCCGGTTATATCCTGCGAAAAACGGGAAAACTAACAGCGGTGCGGCAGAGCCTGCCGTATACAAATCCGGCGGAGCGTGAAAACCTTGGAAACCAACATCAAACGAGGCGATATATATTTTGCCGACCTGCGCCCGGTCGTGGGCTCCGAGCAGGGCGGCATCCGGCCCGTACTTATCATCCAGAACGACATGGGAAACCGGCACAGTCCGACGGTGATCGCCGCGGCGATCACCTCGCAGATGAACAAGGCCCGTCTCCCGACGCACATCGAGCTTTCCGCAAGCTCCTACGGCCTGACGCGCGACAGCGTCATCCTTCTGGAACAGATCCGCACGATCGACAAACGCCGTCTGCTCGAGAAGATGGGCAGGCTGGACAAAACCGCCATGGATCAGGTCGATTCGGCTCTGGCCGTCAGCTTCGGCCTGTAAAAGTACAAAAGAAAACCAAACCGTGAAGCGCGCATTTCCGCGCGCCCGGTACATAAGGAGGATATTATGTCCAAGAAGAAATGGATCACCGGATTAAGCAGCGTGCTGCTGGTTCTCTTGCTGCTGGCAAGCTATGTCGCCATCGCGGCGGATTCCACCGGTCAGGACGATCCGCTCGTTTCGCTGAGCTATCTGACCGACGTACTGGCGCCGGAGACGATCGAAAAAGTCAACGCCGCCATCGACCTGAAGGCGGACGAACTGGAGAAATCCATCAATCTGGTGCTTTCCGAGTATACCACGCAGCTGGAAACGACGATCAACGATCTGGAAAGCCGCTATAACAATCTTGCCACGGATTCGAGCTTCATCAACGCCGTTTCCGCCTCGGTCATCCAGCAGATGGGCACCAACGGCACCTCGGCCGGCGGCTCAAGCTGGTCCCTGGTCTCCGTACAGGCCGGCGAGACCTATAAATTCGAGGTCGGCGGCATGATCCTGCTGCGCATCGGCAGTGCGAACTGCTATACCCCGTCCTCCCCGGGCATCATTGACACCACCAGCGGCGGCGAGCTCGACGGCGGCAAGGCGCTGGAAAAGAACCATCTGTATCTTGTCACGGTCGCCGACCGCGGATTCACCGCCAAGAGCGACTCCAAGATCATGGTTTTCGGCAATTATACCAAGTCATAACGAAATCCATACAAATACAAGAAACTGCCGCAGAGAATATCTGCGGCAGTTTTTCTATTGAACTGTTGTTTTTTGGCAGGACATGCGCCTGCCAAATAATACCTCTCATAAAACCAGTGTGTCCGAAGGACGCGCTGGTTTTATGCTTTCACGCGCAGCGCGCGTGTTTCGGCGAAAGCCCGCTTTCGCCGGATCCGATCAGATGCCTGCATTTGATCGGGTTTCATTCTTCCATCTGTTCATAGCAGGCAAGCAGCGCTTCCTCGGCTTCTTCCTTCTCCTTCAAAAGCGCCTGCAGGGCCTGATAATCCGAAGCCTTGGCCTCGATCATCGCGTCCAGGCCGCGGATCTGGTATTCCAGCGCCATCGCCTCGCGCTTCGCATTCTCACGCTGGCGCTCGAGGCGCTTGACGTCCTTGCCTTTCGGCCTGGCCTGCGCGGGCTCCTGCGCGGACTGCGGCTTTCCCGGCGCGGCGGTCTTCGCCGACGCCTTGCTCTGCGCGGCCTTTTCCTGCGTGCGCGCTTCCTCCTGCGCCTTCTTCTGGCCGCGGTAGGTCTCGAAATCCATTTTGTAATCGTTGATCTTTCCGTCCTCCATCTCCCACACGCGCGTTGCGAAGCGCGTGACGAAATAGCGGTCATGGGAGACGAAGAGGATCACGCCCGAGAAACCGTCGAGCAGATCCTCGAGCCACTCGCGCGAGGAAAGGTCGAGGTGGTTCGTCGGCTCGTCGAGGATCAGGAAATTGAGCTCCTCATACATCAGGATGCACAGCTTCAGGCGGGAAAGCTCACCGCCGGACAGCACGGACAGAGGCTTGTACACATCCTCGCCGACGAATTTATACGCGCCGAGGCGGTCGCGCGCCGCCTGCACGGAGACAGGGAGAGCGCGAAGCACCGTATCAAGGGCGGAGGCATACATATTGTCGAACTTGACGATCTGCGGCAGATACGCCCATTTCGTCTGCAGGCCGAAGCGCACGAGGCCGCGGTCGGCTTCGAGCTCGCCCGTGACGATCTTCAGAAGCGTCGTCTTCCCGCAGCCGTTCGGACCGTAGATGCAGATGCGTTCGCCGCCCTGGATCAGGCCGGAGATCCCATTCAGGATCGGCTGGCCGTCGTAGCTTTTCCGGATATCCGTGATCTTCAGCGCCTCGTCCGCGCGGAAGGACGCCTCGCCGAGCTTGCTGTAGATCTTTCGCTCGCGGCGCGGTCTGTCGCCGATGTTCATGCGTTCGATCTTGTGCTCGACGACCTTGGCCTTGTGCATGGCCTGCTCGGTCGCCCAGGAGCGGTAGCGCCGCGCCATGGCCTCCAGGCGCTTTTTCTCCTCCATCTGCTCCTCCCAGAGGCGCAGCGCCTCCTGCCAGCGCCGTTCGCGTTCGACGGCATAGTAGCTGTAGTTTCCGAAATAGTCGGAGGAGATGCCGTTCTCGATCTCGATGATGCGCTCGCAGACCTGATCGAGGAACCAGCGGTCATGGGAGATGAGGAGCACCGTGCCCTTATAGGAGTTTACATAATCTGCAAGCCACTCGACCGAGGCGATATCCAGATGGTTCGTCGGCTCGTCGAGCAGCAGGATATCGCTCTCCTCGAGGATCACGCGCGCCAGATTGACGCGCGTCTGCTCGCCGCCGGAGAGCGTATAGAAATTCTGCGCGCGCAGGCCTTCGTCGATCTCAAGGCCCGTCGCCACGCGCGTGAGCATGTATTCGGTCTGATAGCCGCCGGAATGTTCGAAATCCCCGGCGAGCGCACCGTAGCGCGCCAGAAGCGCCGGTGTGCTTTCGCGGCTGATCTCGGCTTCGAGCTTCTCCATCTCCGCCTTCATGCGGTCGAAGCGGCGGAACGCGAGCCGAAGCACGTCCTCGACCGTATAGTGCGCGGGAAAGGTCGGGAGCTGGTCGATCAGCCCGAGCCGCGCCCGCGGATTGACGATGATCTTGCCGTCGTCTATGTTCGCGCCTTCGGGAAGCCGCGCCTGATCGCGGATCAGGTTCATGAGCGTCGTCTTGCCCGCGCCGTTTTTCCCGATGATGCCGACCTTCTCGCCCTGCTCGATCTCAAAATCTATGTCGCGCAGAAGCTCGAACTCCCCGAAATTCTTTTTCAGATTGCGTACCGTTATATCTATCATGCAAAGCTTCCTCAGTTCAGCTCCAGCGCCTGTCCGTCCAGGGCGCTGATATGGAAAACGCCCGCGTCCGTGGTGATGCGCAGCGCCGGCGTCAGCTGCGTGCCGACGCCCGGCAGCGTAGTGCAGACCCAGCCCCGCTCGATCTGGCCGATCTCCCCAAGCGGCGTTTCCTGCGTCAGCAGCCGGTCGGCGAAGGTGACCAGAAGGCCCGCCGCCTCGCGTTCGCGGTCCTCGCCCGCCGCCGTGGGCGTGCCGAGGAACCAGCGTCCGCTGATGCGCCAAACGCCTTCGTCGTCCTGCGCAAGCTGCAGGCGCATATTGTACACAGGCTCCGCGGGGTCGCCGAACAGGCCGGTCAAGACCGCGCCCGTCTCGCCGCGCTCCACGGACGCCGAAGAGATCCCCGCCTCGGAAAGCAGGGACAGCATCGCGTCCAGATCCGCCTCGCCGCCGCCCGGCAGCGCAAGGATCTCGCCCTCCATCTCGCCCGCGACCCAGGAGATGCGGCCCGTTCCGGAGACGGCTTCGCCGTTTTCAAAATGCATTTCCTGCCCGAGAAGCACCGGAAGCGCCCGCTCGGCCAGCTTGTCCGTGCTTTCGGCGATCATCAGCCGCCTGCCCGTCTCGGCCTTTTTCGGCAGCGGGCAGGAAAGCTTTACGCCGCGGCTTTCCAGATAGACGGAAAGCTCCGTCTGCGTCTGCGTATCGTTTGCCTGTGCGTTTCTTGTATAGAGATAATTGCCCAGAAGGAACAGATTCAGGGCGAAAAGCAGGACGATTATGATATTTTTGGCCCGGTTCCAGTCCATGATCTGCTCCTCCTTTCCGTTTCGCATGAAGTCCGGGAATGCCCGCGGCTTTCCCCGACTTCCCGTTGTTTTCTTTCAAAAATGACGATCAATCCTCGCCGCTGACCCATGCGCAGCTGGCCGTTCCCTGCCGCACCGCGTAGCGAAGCTCGAGTCTGTCTGTCCCCTCGCCCGTTCCGGCGGCCGCCGCCGCATAGAGCGAAGGCAGGAGCACGTCGGTCTGCGGCGTCAGGGAGAAGCTCAGAAGATTCACATACGCCTTCACAAGCTCCGTGCCGCGGAACTCGAAGCGCGCAAGATACCCCGACTGCAGGTCGATCTTTTTCCCCTCGTACGCGACGCGGTAGACGACGACGTAATTCTCCGTAAGATCATCGTAATACTGGCGCGCGAGATACGCCTCCGCCGCGCCGAGGTACGGCGTGACCGCCTTCTCCATGATCTGCGCGCTGCGCGCGATATCCTGCGCGCGCACCGACATGGCCATGCCGATCATGGGCTTGATCTCCTCCTGCGCCTGATCGCTGTAGACAAGCGCGGCGTCTCCCGTGATGCGCAGCGTGCGCATCTGCTCGACATAGACGCGCGTGGCGTCCGATTCGATATAGCTCGCCACCGTATAGGTGTTGAAGCCCAGACTTTCGAGGATCGCGTCCACGATGCGGTCCGAGCCCGACGCCGCGGTATCGCCGAGCACCTGCCCGACCGAGAGGCGGAGGATCTGCAGAGAGCGCGTGCCGATCAGCGTCTCATCCGGAACACGGTCCAGAAGCTCGGGGATCTCGCAGGCGAAGCGCTCCTCCGAAGGCTCGAAATCCGCCGTCAGCGCCTGCCGGTTCAGCGAGCGCAGGGCGGTATTGTAGGCGTAGACCGTTCCGTCCGGCGTCTTGGCAAGCAGTGTCACCGTGTCGCCGGAGGACTCAAGCATGAGGTCGGTCACCGTATAGTCAAGATCCTCGTTCTGCACGGCGCCGAGCGCCGCAGACAGGTAGTACATCGGCATCTCCCCGCAGTAGTGCAGGAGCAGGCAGTCGCCGCCCAGACAGCTGCGCCACTGCGCCTTGTCCAGGATGCGGCCGGCGCTGATGCTCTCCAGCGCCGTGGCCAGCGGCACGGTCAGACGCTGGAAAAACGTATCCATATCGCTTTCCCCGACGAAATGGTAAAGCTCCCCGTCCGCATGCAGCACAGCCTGCGCCGGACGCGCCGCGGACGGAGAATAAGCCGACTCCGTATAGGCGGTGTAGACCGGCAGCGTTCTTGCCGTGTCCTCATCGCGCCCCATAACGGTGCTGATGAGCCTTGTGAACACGGAATCCGTACTGCCCGCTATTTTGGGCGAATTGGAAAACCAGTTGAGCCAGGTCAGGACCGCCACGCCTCCGAGCAGAAGCACGATGATTATGTTTTTTGTGATCCTTTTGAGATTCTCACGCATGATCCTGCACCGCGCTGATGCGCTGCCCCTTCAGCGGCAGCGTGACCGTCATCTTCGTCCCCTTGCCGAACTCCGACTCGACCTCGATCGTGCCGCCGTGCAGCTTGACGATCTCCTGCGCGATGGCAAGGCCGAGGCCCGTGCCGCCGCGCTCGCGGGAGCGCGCCTTGTCCACGCGGTAGAAACGCTCGAACAGCCGCGGGATATCCTCCTTCGGGATGCCGATGCCGTTGTCCTGCACGCAGATGCGCACGCCGTCGGGGACGTTCTGGGCGGTCATGAGGATCTGGCCGCCGTTGGGGGTATATTTGATGGAATTGGACACAATATTGACCACGACCTGCTCGATGCGCTCGCGGTCGCCCTCGATGCTGGGCAGCGGATCGTCGAGCTCGAGCAGAAGCTCGTGGTTATGGTTGCGCGCCTCGAAAAGCATGGCGTCGTAAACGCCGCCCATGAGCTTGTCGATCGGGAAGCGGCTGTAATTGATCTCGAGACGGCCGTAGTCCAGACGCGAAAGCGTCAGCAGATCCTTGACGATGCGCACCATACGGTCCGCCTCGTTGTTGATGACCGTCAGGAATTTCCCGCTCAGCTCCGCCGGAAGATCGGGCGTGTCGAGCAGGGTCTCGGTATAGCTCTTGATGCTGGTCAGCGGCGTACGCAGCTCATGCGAGACGTTGGCGATGAATTCCTTTCGCACCTGCTCGAGCCTGTACTGCTCGGTCACGTCGTGGATCACCGCCATCAGGCCCTCGGCCTCGTCGGTCGTCGAAAGGAAGGCGAAAAAGATCTGGAAGGCGCGGTCGGCATAGGTGAAATCGACCGCGGTGACCTCCTGCCCCACGACCGGCTTTTCCACGCCGGGCAGAAGTTCGGAGAAGGTCAGCGAATCGTCGAAGCGCACGCCGAGCATCTCCTCGGCCGCGGGGTTCATGCTCAGGACGTTCCCGGCGGAATCGAACGACGCGACGCCGTCGGTCATGTGCAGGAAGAGCGTGTTGAGTTTGTTGCGCTCGTCCTCCACGCTCTGCATCGTATCGCGGATCTGCCGGCCCATGTTGTTGAAGGTCTGCGTCAGGACGCCGATCTCGTCGTCCGAGTGGACCTCGATATAGTTGTCAAAATCGCCCGACGCGAGCCGCGCCGCGCCGCGCGTAATGTTCTCGATCGGCGTGGTCATCGTCTTGGACAGCAGGAAGCTCAGAAGCACCGCAAAGAGCAGGCTGAAAAGCACCACCTGGATCACGATCGAGAACAGCATCCACGTCAGCTCCAACGTGTCGTTCTTGTTGTCGTAGATATAGATGATGTAGCTCGCCTCCCCGTCCGTGACCGGGACGGCGAAATCCATATAGTTGTTGACCGTGCTCAGCCTCGAACCCACGCCGCCGGACAGCGCCGTGATGATGTTCGGCGTGATCTCCAGCTTCTCGCCCAGCGCGTCGTCCGATCCGGTCAGATAAGCGCCGGAGGACGCGGACAGGATGCTGAAATCGCGGTTGGCGTCTATGCCGAGCATGCCGGAATACGCCGCGACCATCTCGCGCAGACGCACGGGCGCGTCCTCCTGCGAGCAGGCCTGGTTGAGCTCCGACAGAAAGCGCTGGGTGAAGACCTCCTCCATCTGGGAACGGAAATCGTCAAGGAAATAGGAGGAGACCCGGTTGTCCAGAAGCGTGCCGACGACGATCATCACCGCAAGGATCAGAAGGACGAGGATCAGCACCAGCTTCATATGAAGAGATCGAAACATCTTTCCTCCCCTTGTCCTTTAGACGGGACTTGCTTCTTCGCTCATCAGATACCCGACGCCGCGCTTGGTCAGAAGATAGCGCGGCTGCGCCGGATCGTCCTCGGTCTTCTCGCGCAGGCGTCGGATCGCCACGTCCACCGCGCGCAGATCGCCGAAGTATTCATAACCCCACACCTTCTGCATCAGCTCCTCGCGGGAGACGACGCGTCCGGCGTTTTCACACATGAATTTGATGATCTCATATTCTCGGGCGGTCAGCTCCAGCGTCTTTCCGTCCTTTTTGACGATATGCGCGTCCTCGAAGATCTCCAGCGCGCCGACGGAAAGGTCGGCCGCGCCGGCCTTCGGCTCCGCCGTGATCTGGCGGCGCAGGTTGGCGCGCACGCGGGCGGTCAGCTCGCGCATGGAGAAGGGCTTGGTTATGTAGTCGTCCGCGCCGATCTCCAGTCCGAACACCTTGTCCGCCTCCTCTTCACGGGCGGTCAGCATGATGATCGGCACCTCGCTCTGCTGCCGCACGCGGCGGCAGATCTCGAAGCCGTCCATGCCCGGCAGCATCACGTCCAGAAGGATGAGGTCGACGTCCGGCATGAGCGCTTTGTCATAGCCCTCCAGCCCGTCGTAGGCGGCGTCTACGGTATAGCCTTCCCTGCCCAGATTGAATGCCAGGATATCGGCGATGGTCTTTTCATCTTCCACGATCAGAATCTTCGGCATATATTCCAGTCCTCCTCTTGTCCTCTCTCTTATACTTTCCCCAGAAGCATCGTCAGCGCGCACAGCGTCTTCGCGTCCCGGATCTCCCCGCGCGAAGCGCGCGCGTAGAGCTCGTCGAGCGGCATGACGACCAGGTTCAGATATTCGTCCTCGTCGGGATCGGTGTCTCCCGGATGCAGGCCGCGCGCGAGGAACAGATGGATGCGTTCGGTGCATACGGCGATGCTGGAGCAGATATAGCCCAGATACTCCATGCTGTCGGCGCGCAGACCGGTCTCCTCGCGAAGCTCCCGGTGCGCCGCCTCCATCGGCACCTCGTCCGCCGTATCCAGCTTTCCCGCGGGAAGCTCGATAAATTCATCGTTGAACGGATACCGGAACTGCTGAACGAGATAGATATTGCGGTTTTCGTCGATCGCAGCCACGGCGACCGCACCGTTGTGTTCCACGATCTCCCGCACAGTCTCATGCCCGGACGGGAACACCGCCACGTCCCTGCGCACGTTGATCACTTTTCCCGTGAAAATGCGTCTTGTATATTTTATGGTCTCATGCGGAAGCTTTTCCATATATCCTGCCCCAGTTCTTACAAAAGTATATAACGCTCCATATTATTTCATAATATTATACCATGGCCCGCCGCGTTTTTCAAACCTTTTCGGAGAAAAGTCCCGTGCGGGCCGGCTTTTCCTCCTCTGTTTCAGGTCCTTCCGCATCGCTGTATCCGGGATTTGCGTTCTGCAAATTTCGCGTTTTGAAATTAAAGCGCATTTTTAAAGGAAAAATCTACAAATTTCAGCGAACATATTTGTGAAATACGGAAATTTGTTACCGTTTTGCAATATATTGATATTATTCTGTTGCATTTTGCAAAGACGTGTGTTATACTTCGAACTGTCAGCCGTATCTTTCCCATGGAAACAGCGCCGATATTTAGCGCGGCGCCGGTGCGCGTTTTCTTCCCGACTTCGGGCATACTGCTTTTTGCGGCCGGAAACGGCTGCGAATGTTTTGCGGAAGGATGCGCAGACAAAGGAAGCTTCGGCGCGGTCGTTTTTCGGCTGTTTTCGCTTTCGGTTTCCGGCGTCTGCCCAGATGGTGGGAAAATGAACGGAAAACAGAGGATCCGGGCCGGGGCCGCTGCGCTGGGCCTTGTGCTCCTGCTGCAGGCGAACGCGCGCGCCGCGGTCGCGCTCGTTCCCGTAGGCGAGGCGGCGGGCATCGCGCTCGAGACGCAGGGCGCGCTGATCGTCGGCTTTTCGGAGCGGTCCGCGGCAAAGGATGCCGGGATCCGGACGGGCGACAGCATCGTCTCGGTGGACGGCGCGCCCGTACGCGGCGCCGCGGAGCTTTCCGACGCGCTCGCCGGAGCCGGGAAGGACGAGGTCAGGCTCGGCATACGGCGCGGAAAGGATAAACTGGAGGTCGCCGTCACGCCCGACCGGAGCGGAGAAACGCCGCGGCTCGGCGTATTCGTGCGCGGCGCGATGACCGGGATCGGCACGGTGACGTATTATGATCCGGAGACCGGCGCGTTCGGCGCTCTGGGGCACGGCGTGAGCGCGCCCGGCTCGCAGACGCTCCTTCCCGTGACGGACGGGAAGCTCGTCGCCTGCACGCCGGATACGATACTGCCCGGCTCGCCGGGGATCCCGGGCGAGCTGAGCGGCACGCCGGACGCGGACACGGTGCTCGGCACGATCGAAAAAAATACCGCGAGCGGTATTTTCGGCCGCAGCGAAACGGGCTGGACGGGTACGCCCGTCCCCGCCGCGTCGGCGGATGAGGTCAGGCCCGGCAAAGCGTATCTGCGCAGCGCGGTATCCGGGCGCATATGCGATTATGCCATAATGATCCGCGACGTACGCCCGGCCGATGCGGCGGGACGCGATATGCTCATCGAGGTGACGGATCCCGCGCTGCTCGCCCTGACGGGCGGGATCGTGCGCGGCATGTCCGGCAGTCCGATCCTGCAGGACGGAAAGCTGATCGGCGCGGTGACGCATGTGCTCGTCTCCGATCCGTCGAAGGGCTACGCGATCTTTATGGAGACGATGCTCGCCGCCGCGCGGGCGGACGCTGCCGACGACGCGGCCTGAGCAGGTCTCATTCACCCGACACGATGCGACAGGAGAAGCGCGTTTTCGCGCTTTTTCCTGCCGCGGCTGTCGGAAGCTGTCGAAGGCAGCTCTATCTATATTTATGAACTTTGTTTAATATACACAATTTTTTCCTTAAAATATATGCAATAAGTCATGCATCGGCCGCACGTTTCCCTTGTATTCGACTCTCCCGAATTGGTACATTAAGTATGTCCTTTCAAGACAAGAGGGATCCAAAGCGTTCGCGCTTTTCCCTTCTTATCTCTATTCCTATACATAATGAAAGCGAGTGCAGCGTAAATGGAAAACAACATAAAGGTCCTCATCGCGGACACCAGTACCGAATACACCAAAGCTCTGCGCGAGACGCTTGCCCGGCAGGAAGGGCTGGAGGTCGTCGGCTGCGTCAGCGACGGCACCGGCGCGGTGCGCGCCGCGCGGGAGACCCAGCCGGACGTGATCGTCATGGACATCGTTATGCCGCCGCTCGACGGCCTGTGCGCCATCCGGGAGATCAACAAGCTGGAGCTTCGCAAGAGGCCGGACATCTATGTCACCTCCAAATTCTCCAGCGAAGCCTCCATCCGGGAAGCGGTGGAGCTCGGCGTGAGCTATTTTATGATAAAGCCCTTCGATATGGAGCTTCTCGCGCAGCGGCTCAGCGCGTCGCACAAGCCGTCTCCGGGCCGCGCGGGCGAACTGCGCCTGCCGAGCGAGAAAAACGAGGCGGATCTGGAGCTTCGCGTCACGAAGATGATCCATGAGGTCGGCGTCCCCGCGCACATCAAGGGCTACCAGTACCTGCGCGACGCGATCATGATGACCGTGGACGATATGAACGTCATCAACGCGATCACGAAAGTGCTCTATCCGACGGTCGCGCGGCATTACTCCACGACCTCCTCGCGCGTCGAGCGCGCGATCCGTCACGCCATCGAGGTCGCATGGGACCGCGGCGACGTGGAGGTCCTGCAGAAGGTGTTCGGCTATACCGTATCGCAGACCAAAGGAAAACCGACGAATTCCGAATTCATCTCCATGCTGGCCGACCGCCTGCGTCTGGAGCTGAAATCAAGCTGAGCAAAAAAGCGTTTCCCGCCCGGCGCTTCCCGGGCATGTTCCGCCGCATGCCCGTCCCTCGGACGCGCCGCGATATCCTTCTCCGAAGCCATAAGGCCGCCCGCCTTATGGCTTTCTCCTTTTTCGGAGTCCTTTTGCGGCATTCTCACGGGAAGATCGATCCGCGCCGCTTGCAGCTTCAGCCCCGCCTTCGGATCTTTTCCGACATCCCGGTTTTTTTCTTTCCGAATAGCCTTTTTCCGTTTCCTGTGGTATAATGAAAAAAGAGAGCAAAAAACAGGAGCAAGTTCCGATGGAAACGAAAAAAAGGCAAAAGAAAAAACTGCCCGAGCTGGATCCCGCGGCGATCCCGGTCGTCATCGCGGATCCGCAGACCGGCCTGACGCCCGCGCAGGCGCTGGAGCGCATGCAGGGCGGCTGCCTGAACACGGCGGTCGAGCCGCCGTCCAAATCGGTGCGGCAGATCGTCCTTTCCAATATCTTCACCTATTTCAACCTTGTCTTCTTCATTCTTGCCGGCGCGGTCATCTTCGTCGGCTCCTGGCGCAACCTCACCTTCATGGGCGTCGTGCTGGTCAATATCGCGATCGGCATCGTGCAGGAGCTGAAGGCGAAAAAGACTCTCGACAAGCTCACGATCCTGAATACGCCGCGCGCCACGGTCATCCGTGACGGCGAACAGCTGCAGATCGACGTCGGCTACGTCGTGCGCGACGATATCGTGATCTTCCCCTCCGGCTCGCAGATCTACGCCGACGCGGTCGTCGCCGAGGGCACCTGCCAGGTCAACGAGTCGCTGATCACCGGCGAGAGCGACGAGATCACGAAAAATGTCGGCGATACGCTGCTTTCCGGCTCCTTCATCGTGTCCGGTTCCTGCCGCGCGCGCATCACGGCGGTGAGCCGCGACGCCTATATCTCCAAGCTGACCGCCGAAGCCAAGAGCATCAAAAAGCCGCAGCAGAGCGAAATGATGAAGTCGCTGACGCGCCTTGTCAAATGGATCGGCATCATCGTCATCCCCTTCGGCGCCATCCTGACGGTCAAGGAATATCTGTGGCTCGGACGCGATCTGACCACCTCCGTCACCTCCACCGTCGCCGCGCTGATCGGCATGATCCCGGAGGGCCTGTATCTGCTGACCAGCCTTGCGCTGGTGACCGGCGTCATGCGCCTCGCGAAGAAGCAGACGCTCGTGCACGATCTCGCGTGCATCGAAACGCTGGCGCGCGTCGATACGCTGTGCGTGGACAAGACGGGCACGATCACGGAAAGCAAGATGGTCGTCGAGGATATCGTGCTTTTATGCGAGGACCGCTTCGTCGAATCCGACATCCGCATGATCATGGCCGACTACGTCTACGCCATGCGCGACGACAACGATACCATGGCGGCGCTGCGCCGCTATTTCACGGACGAAGCGCATCAGCAGGCGATCGGCACGCTGCCCTTCACCTCCGCCAAAAAGTACGGCGGCGTCTCCTTCGATCCCGAGGAGACCTATCTGCTCGGCGCGCCGGAGGTGCTTCTGGGCGAGCGCATCGCGCCGTACCGGGAGAAAATCGACGAATACGCGCGTCAGGGCTGCCGCGTGCTGCTTCTCGCGCTGTACGACGGCACGCTCGAGGACGAAACGCTCTGCGCCGAGATGCTGCCGCTTTCGCTGATTCTTTTGAACAACAAGATCCGCGAGACCGCGCCGGACACCTTCTCGTATTTCGCCGAACAGGGCGTATGCGTCAAGGTCATCTCCGGCGACAACCCGGTGACGGTCGGCGAGGTTGCCCGCCGCGCGGGCATCCCGAACGCGGAAAAAACCATAGACGCGCGCACGCTGAAAACACCCGAGGAGATCCGGGCCGCCGCCAACGTCTACACCGTGTTCGGCCGCGTGACCCCGGAGCAGAAGCGGCTGCTGATCATGTCCATGCGCGAAGCGGGCCATACCGTCGCCATGACGGGCGACGGCGTCAACGACGTGCTCGCGCTGAAGGCGGCCGACTGCTCGATCGCTATGGCGTCGGGCAGCGAAGCGGCCAGCCAGGTCTCGCATATCGTGCTGCTCGATTCCGATTTTTCGGCTATGCCCTCTGTCGTCGAGGAAGGGCGCAGGGTCATCAACAACATCGAGCGCAGCGCGGCGCTCTACCTTGTCAAGAACATATTCTCCTTTGTTCTGGCCTTCATCACGCTCTTTGCCGCGCTCCCCTATCCGTTCACGCCTGCACAGCTGAGCCTCATCAGCGGCCTGACGATCGGCGTCCCGTCCTTCGTACTGGCGATGGAGCCGAACAAGAACCGTGTGCAGGGACATTTCCTGCCGAACGTGCTGTTCCGCGCGCTGCCCGCCGCGATCACGGATATCCTGCTGGTCGTGGGCACGCTGCTGTTCTATATCGCCTTCCAGCTCAACGAAGGCGCGCTGTCCACGATCTGCACCGCCGTCATCGGCGTGGTCGGCCTTGCGATGGTGCATTATACATGCAGGCCGTACAACAAGCTGCGCACGTGGATGATGATCGCCGTCAGCGCCGCGTTCGCCGTGTGCTTCCTCTTCCTGAAATCGCTGTTCACGCTGAGCGTGCTGCAGTGGAGCGACGTGCTGATCATGGTCGTGCTCGCCCTGCTCGCCTTCCCCATGACCGACCGCTTCACCAAGTGGCTGGACCTTCTCAAGGATTTCCTCTCGTCGAAAAAACAGGCAAAAGAGGCGCAGGAAATGCAGATCCTCTGATTTGCCGCGTCATCTGCGTTTTACCCTTGACTTTGTCCCCGGAATCCCGTATAATACCCTTTGTCACGGAGGTATATCGAAGGGACGCCGATCGTGAGCGGCGGATGAAGCGAACGAATCGGCGGGGCGGCGGTCGAGATTTTGCGAGCGCAGGCGAGCAGGAAATTTCGGGCACCGCAACGGGACGCAGCGGGGCTTGCCCCGTCCGACAATAGAATAGCGTATTGAATCCCTGAACAGGGATTTGATAGATACGGAGAGGTATCGAAGTGGTCATAACGGGGCTGACTCGAAATCAGTTTGCGCGCAAGCGCACATGGGTTCGAATCCCATCCTCTCCGCCAGTTAAGCAGAAAGTGCTCTGATAAATGAGCACTTTCTCTTTTTTTACAGGGAATCACGCAAGGGCCGTAATCCCCAGCCCGTTCATGAGAGCATCAGCAGAAGTGATCTTGGAACTGTACTCCAGATGAGCATAGATATTTGCAGTGGTTGAGAAATCGCTGTGACCAAGCCATTCCTGAATCTGCTTCATGGGAACTCCGCTGGAAAGCATCAATGAAGCACATGAATACCGCAGATCGTGAAACCTAATCCTGCGCATCCCATTCTCGTCCGGAAAACTCCCGAACCTTGAAGAGACATATTCAGGCTTTATCAAGTCGCCAATTTCATTGACACAGATTGTTTTCAGTATTATTCTGTGCTATACTGTTTACGATTCACAAGGATGTGTTTGTATGACGAAGTTCATACCCTACGAGAAACTATCGAAAAAGAAAAATCGAGAGCTGGACAGCAAACGCAGAAAAACCTAGGGCAAGATAACTCCGGTTACCCGGAAACCGATGAACCCCAAAGCGTACAACAGACAGAAAGCACGGAAGTGGAATCATGATGATTTCCCGAAGTCATGAACGACGAAACGGAGGAGGAAAGAAATCGTGGAAACGAAAATGTCAAAACCGGCAATGGAAGACGAGAATCTGGATCAAGTGGTCGGAGGAGCAGGCGAGATTCCCTATATCATCGAGAAGCTGAACGAAAACAAGGAGGCAGACAAGGCGAAAATCAATTACCTGATGAACGGCGTTTGCCCGAATTACAGCATGATGCCGCATACGAAGATGCTGCAGAAAATCAGCGACATAGAATTCAACTGCGACGTCTGCGGCTACAAATGGCTGATTCTGAAAAAGTGACGGGAGCCTGTGAACCATATCCCGGGAAAAAACGAGATTCAAAGTTCATCCTCTCCGCCAAAAAAGAAAGCTCGCCATCCGGCGGGCTTTCTTTTTTTTATCGAATAACAGCCAAACACGAGCGCGATCCTTGTTTCCGACGACAGAGCATGGTATAATGGGGGCATAAACAGGAATGCGCATCGGGCCTCGAGGGCCTGCATGCGCCATGCGGCGGAAAGGGGCGAGAGGCCATGCGGATCGATCATCTGGGACACAGCGGTTTTCTGGCGGAGACCGACGAGGCGCTGCTCCTGTTCGACTATTCCCGGGGCGATCTGTCCTGCCTCGGCCGTGCGCCGGAAAAGCCGCTCTACGTCTTTGTGAGTCATGCCCACGGCGACCATTTCAATCCCGCGGTCTTTTCGCTGTCGGGATCGCGGCCTGTCCTGTATCTGCTCGCCTTCGATCTGCGCGGAAACGCCGCGGTACCGGCGGACGCGGACGTGCGCTTCCTCGACGCGGATGAGACCTATGCGGTCCCGGGGCTCGGGACGGTGCGCACGCTGCTGTCCACCGACGAGGGCGCCGCGTTCCTCGTCGAAACCGGGAAGGAGACGCTGTTTCACGCCGGGGATCTGCATTGGTGGGACTGGCCGGGCGAGGACAGGGAATGGCTCGACGAACAGGAGCGCGTTTTCAAGCGGGAAATCGGCACGCTGTCGGACGTGCGCATGGACGCCGCGTTCGTCGTGCTGGACGACCGGCTGGAGGAGAACTTCGACAAGGGCCTTGCCTGGTTCCTGTCCGTGTGCACCTGCCGCTTCGTTCTGCCGATGCACTTCTGGAAGGACGCCGGCGTGATCCGGCGCTTTATCGAAAAGCACGGCGTGCTGTGCGGAAAGACGCGCATTTTGGACACCGCGCAGGAAGATCACTGGGAAATCAATTTGCAGGAGGGATAAACCATGCAGTTTAAAATGATCCACGAAAACTACAATGTGCAGGATCTCGAAAAGTCGCTGAAATTCTATGCGGAAGCGCTCGATCTGCACGAAAAACGCCGCAATGCCGCCAGAGACGGCTCCTTCGTCATCGTATTCGTCGGAAACGAGAACAGCGAATTCGAGCTGGAGCTGACCTGGCTGCGCGATCATCCGGACAAATACGACATCGGCGAGGAGGAATTCCATCTGGCGTTCCGCGTCGACGATTACGAAGCCGCGCATGCGCTCCACGATAAGATGGGCTGCATCTGCTACGAGAATCCCGCGATGGGGATCTACTTCATCCAGGATCCGGACGGCTACTGGCTCGAGATCGTACCGACGAGATAAGCATTCGGCACTTCGCAGACCTTTTTCGGCCCAGCCGCCGATCGATAGAAACGTTCATAACGGGAGGGGCATTTATGCTGGATTATGCGGTCACACTGGAATTTGACGGGGAGACAAAAGCCCGGATCCAGGCGCTGATCGACGCCGTCGCGGACGCGACGGGCTGCGATTATATGAAAAAGGCGAAGATCCCGCCGCATGTGACGCTTTCCGCGCTTGTCAGCGACCGCGAAGCGGAGCTTATCTCGGAGACGGAAAATCTTGCGAAAGCCATGTGCAAGGGCAAAGTCCAGTTTGCCAATATCGGCGTGTTCAACCCTCTGGTGATCTATCTGGGTCCCGTCATGAACGAATACCTGCTCGGCGCCTGTAAGGCCGTGAACGAAAGGCTTCTGCAGTTTGCCGAAGTCGGAAACTGGGGCCGGTATCTGCCGTACCAGTGGGTCCCGCATGCGGGCATCGCGGTAAAGCTGACGCCGGAGGCCTTGAAGACGGCGTTTGCCATCGTGCAGGAAAACTTCACCGCGTTCGAAGCGACGGCGGAAAGGCTCATTCTGGCAAGAGCGGAACCGTATGAAGAGCTTCGGGCATGGGAGCTGTGCGATTAGCTTTTATCTTCCCCGGTCCGTAAATCGACATGATTCCTATACATACAAAAAGCCCGCCTCCCGGCGGGCTTTTTATGTTATACAAGATATGAACGATCCGGCTTTCTTCTCCCCTATTTTTCGGCCGCGGCACATTTTACGATAGCTTCCGTCACATCGCAGAGGACAAGGTCGCCGTTTTGGTTATAGACGCGGAAGGAAAGCTCCGCGAGGCCGTTGCGCGCGCTGCGCCGGACGAGCTTTGTGATGACGGCCTCGCCCGTGAGCACATCCCCGGCGAAGACCGGCTTCATCCACTCGATCTTCGTCGACTTTCCGGCAAGAAGCTCGTCCCCGAAAAAGTCGACCTCGAGATACTTCGCCCATACCGACATGAAGGACATGACGCCCGGCGCGATGATCCTGCCAAACGGCGTGGACTTTGCGTATTCCTCATCGGTATGCAGCGGGATATTGTCATAATCCCGGGCAAACGCCAGCATTTTTTCCTTTTCGATCACGGCCGGCGCGGTTTTGACCGCCATACCGACC
>JAEEGL015512536.1_pt1 | contig 19165 bp, 21 predicted proteins | sample 9134231 | NCBI WGS metagenome assembly JAEEGL01 (sample SAMN16246548, study PRJNA631951) | gut metagenome | biome: gut microbiome; feature: rumen; material: fiber-attached | host: Bos | place: Iran: Karaj | collected 2018-10 | reverse complement strand
TTCATATTCATTTACAAGTGGTACATGGCAGGTATTAGATTCAAGCTCTAATGTAATAATTGAATTTGAATTAAGTCAAACTTATTCAAATTTATGGATTGCATCAGAACAAATATTAACTGCCAGCTCATATAAATTAACAAACGGAAGTAGCACATACTCTTGGACACAAAGTAGTAGTCAACAAACATATTAAAATCATAAAACTCACCTTTCTTTTAGGTGAGTTTTATTTTTTTTGGTATAATAATAAAGAGGTGATTTGTATGACTAGAGATGAAAAAATTGACAATATTAAAAAAGCTTTAAATATAGAATATAAATATTTTAATTATGGATTGGATTTATTAAAAGTAAAAATAATAGATGATCCTAATATAGATGATTCTGAATTTAGAAGTGAAGATTTATCTATAGTATTTAAGGAATCATATTTTAATAGCGCCTCTTTACATGAACTTGTATCTCAATCATTCCATGAGGCAAGACATTTCTATCAATATGTACAAATTAATTTTAGAGATGAGCTTTTAAATAAGAATATATATGTTGAAGATATAGAATTAATTAATAGATGGAGTAATGAATTTAAAAATTATAAAAGACCAAGTGGCAATATAGATTTAGATTATGAATTCTTAGATCAGGATATTGAGCTTGACGCAATGACATTTACTTATTATTTAACATTAAAGCTTTTTAATTTAAAACTTTATATACCTAAATATATTGAAGAAAGATTTTATAATAGATTAGAAAAATTTGAAAAAATATATGGATAAAAAATGGCATTTAGTTTGACTAAATGCCTTCATTTTTATATTTATTTTCAATAAATGTATTTTCCTTTTCATAATCACTAATAGTATATATAACTTTAATTCTTGAATAAATTAAACAAGCAAGAATTATCTTAATAAAATCAAATATATAGAAATAATTAATGCAAGCATTAAATATGAATATGAAATCCTTTGGAGTATTTAGATAATATGCTTCAATAATTGCAAAATAAATACTACCAAATAAATAATCAACTAAAATACCTAAAATACTTAATACATATTTTAACCATTTATTATCCTTATTTGATGCTTTAGATATTATCATTGCTTGGAATAAGAATCCTATAATGTAACCAAATGTTGGAGAGAATATATAATGCATTCCACCACCAGATGAGAAAACAGGTATTCCAAATAAGCCCATTAATATATATGTTAGGATAACTATTGTTGATTTTTTAAAACCTAATATTAATGCAATTATAGTTACTGCGAAGGTTTGTAATGTTATAGGTACAATACCTGTTGGAATAGTTATTTTTGATGTCACTATTAATATTGCAAGAAGTATAGACATCATGCAAATATCTTTTACTTTTAACTTCATTTTCAATCACCATTTTCAATTGTACATTTTTTGCAAAAATAAGTAAAGCTCATTTTACATCTAATTATTTAAAATTATTGCCTTTATCTCATAAATTTGATAAAATAAAAGAAAGTTTTAATTGAGAGGTTAATGAATTATGGCAACAAAAAATAAAAACGATGAAAAAGCTTTACAACAGGCTAAGGCAAAGATTGTAGCAAAGAATCAAGCAAATAAAGCTGCAGCTGAACCAAAGGAAGTTTCTATTTCATTATTTGAAAGAAATGCAAAAATTTATAATAAAAAGGGATTAAGAAGAAGCTTTGCTTCTTTTAAGGAAAGATATTCTGAATTTTTACAAGTTATGCCTTTATCAGCTAGAAATAAATTTGTATTAGAAGTAACATTAGATAAGTCTTGTGTTGAAGCATTTATTAAATTATTACAGGATAATGAATTTGAAGTATTAGGTAGTATTAATTATTATAATTTAGAAAATGCTGTTAATGATTACAATGCTAATAAGGCATTATATCAAGCACAGGCTGGTGCAATTGAAGCAATTGCAAAAGATGTTGAATTAATGAAGAAGGATAAGGAATTATATAAGAATATCGAAAATGAAGATTCAGTATTCTGTTTCTTACCATATAATTCAAAGGTAGAAACATTATTTGAATTCATTGGCGCATATAAGGATTTAATTCTTAATTTTGCTAAGGAAAATGATATTACAATTATGTTCAAGGTTACAGCTTATTGTAATCAGGTAGAAGGATTCTTTGGATTCAATTTCTTTGACGCAGATCAAAAGGAAGAAACAGTTGTTGATTTTGCATCTAGAGTATCTATTATTGCTGATTTAAATAGTAGATTATCAGTATTCAATGCCGGATTATTATTATCTGGTGTTGGTGAAAACGAAGATGAGTTAAATGTATTAAATACTCATATCGTTGTACAAAATATTAAATATACAGAAGATTCAAAGTAAAAAATTACGGGTTCCATATGAACCCGATTTTTTATGGGAATAAAAAAAGGAGCTTTCGCTCCTTATATTATGCTTTAATACCGCCAGATGTAATTCCTAAATCCTTATATGCATATTTTAAGCCGTAATTTTTATATTCAGTTTGTGCTTGATCAGTAAAGAAGAATATATCTACATATACTGTAGGTAATTCCTTCTTATAGAAGAATGGGAATTCAAATGTAGATTTAGGGAATTTTTCAATCTTCATATCAGTAAATTTGAAAGTAACAAGACCAGAGTTAACATTCATATTAACTTTCTGTTTTGTTAAACTTGAATATGCTGTATATGAACCAACATTTGATAATACACATACCTCAGCAAGTAATGATGTTTCAAGATTTGTAACAGTTAAATAAGGCATATTAGCTGAATCTTTCCAAGTTACCTTTAATTGGAAATCTACTAAATCATATTCAGTATTAGATTCAGTATCCCAATCTGTACATGTAAATGTATAGCTGAAAAGGTCTGTTTCACTTGAAATATATTCAATATCAGTAAATATCTTATCTGCATATTCAGTACTATTATAAATTGTATTTGGTTCACCTGTTACAAAGGCAGTTGCTTTATTTTTACTAAATTTAGATGCACCAACAATTGTTGAAATTATTAAGAATAATGCAACAACTGTACCAACTACTATTATTAAAGATAACGGATTTCTACCAAAATGAAATTTCGTTTTTGTTCTTTCGCTATTCTTGTTTTCTATATTAGACATCTATAACACCTCACAATTCTATATTATATCAAAATAATAGATAATTAACATAGTAAAGTTACTATTTATCATTTAAATGATATGTTTAAAATATATTTAAAATGTAAGCGTTTCAAAAAAATAGTCGCATTTACGATATAGTTTTGGTTTTTTCATTGACTATTAACGTCAAAAAAAGTATAATGAAATAGTAAAGTTTGTTTACAACAATATAATAAGGAGGAAAAAATGGATAAAGTATTGGCCATTATCCTTATTATTTTGGGTGTTATATTAGGTGCTTTATTAGGTGCTTTTATAAGCTACCGTTTTATTTCAAAAAGAAATGAAAAAATTGGAGCTTCAGCAAAGGCAAAAGCTGAAGAAATTATTAACAATGCCAACGATGAAGCAGAAAATATAAAGAAGCAAAAACTTCAAGAAGCTAAGGAAGAAATTGCTTCTTTAAAAAAGGATGCTGAATCTGATATTAGGGAAAGGAAGTCTACAGTCGTTGAACTTGAAAATAAGTTAAATCAACGTGAAGAGACTTTGGACCGTAGATCATCTAACTTAGATAAGAGAGAAGAAAACTTAAATTCTAAGGAAAACAAGATTGATCAGCAAAAAGCAGAATTAGAACAACAAAATAATAAGGTAGAAGCTATTTTACGAGCTCAAGAAAAGAAATTATCTGAAATCGCTGAATTATCTCCAGAGGAAGCTAAAAAGATTATCATGGAACAGGTTCGCGAAAGTATTAAGGATGAAATTGCTACCTATATTAAGGAAGAGGAAGAAAAGGCTAGAGATGAGGTTAAATCAAAAGCTAAAAATATTCTTGCTCTTGCAATGCAAAAGTATGCTGGTGAAACAGCAGGAGAAGTTACAGTTACTACTGTAGCATTACCTGATGAAGGCATGAAGGGTAGAATTATCGGTAGAGAAGGAAGAAACATCCGCGCTTTAGAATCTTTAACTGGTGTTGATTTAATTATTGATGATACTCCAGAAGCTGTAGTATTATCAGGATTTGACCCAGTAAGACGTGAAATAGCCAAACGTTCTTTAGAAATTTTAGTTAGTGATGGTAGAATTCACCCAGCTAGAATTGAAGAAGTAGTTGAAAGATGCAGAAATGACGTCGAAATGATTATGCGTGAAAAGGGAGAAGATGCATTATTCCAATGTGGCGTTGGTAAGATGCACCCTGATTTAGTAAGATTACTAGGACGCTTACATTTCCGTACATCATACGGACAGAATGTTTTAAAGCATTCTATTGAAACAGGTATGCTAGCTGGTAAGATGGCAGCAGAAATTGGTGAGAACGAAGCTCTTGCTAGACGAGCTGGATTATTACATGATATTGGTAAGGCTGTTGACCATGAAATTGAAGGAAGCCATGTTCAAATTGGTGTTGAGCTTGCAAGTAAGTATCATGAACCAAAAGAGGTTATTGATGCAATTGCATCACATCATGAGGATGTTGCACCACATTCAATTATCGCTGTATTAGTTGCAGCTGCAGACGCATTATCAAGTGCTAGACCTGGTGCTAGATCAGATAGCTTAGAAAATTATACAAAGAGACTTGAAGCTCTAGAAAATATTTCTAATAATATTAAGGGTGTTCAGTCAAGCTTTGCTATACAAGCTGGTCGCGAGATTAGAGTAATTGTTAACCCAGATCAGGTTGATGACCTATCAACATTTGCAATTGCTCATCAGGTAAAAGAAGAAATCGAAAAGAATCTTCAATATCCTGGTACAATTAAAGTAACAGTTATTAGAGAAACTCGTGCTACTGATACTGCAAAATAAATAATAAAAAAGAGTGGTATATCCACTCTTTTATTAGTTTATGGAGGTACTATGAAAATATTATATTTAGGTGATATTGTAGGCGAAAATATGATAGATGTATTAAAAAATCACCTACAAGAAATCAAGCAAGAATATAAAATTAATATTGTTTTTGCTAATGCTGAAAATGTATCTTCAGGAAAAGGATTAACAGAAAAGCATTATAAGCAACTAAAATCATTAGGTATTGCTGCTTTTACAATGGGAAATCATACATTCTCTAAAAAGGAAATATTTGATTATATGGATAAGGAAGATGTAACATTATGTATTCCTGCCAATATCCCAACAAAGCAAGGTAAAAAGGTTTTATATGTAAAATATAATGATAAGGTTATTGCATTAGTTAATATGATGGGTAGAGTATATCAAAATACTCCATTAGATGATCCATTTAAAACTATGGATAATCTACTTAATGATATAAAAGCCGATTATATAATTGTTGATTTCCATGGAGACGCTACATCTGAAAAGAAAGCCTTCTTTTATGATTTTGCAGGACGTGTTTCTGCAGTAGTAGGTTCTCATACACATACTCAAACATCTGATAATATGGTTTATAATAACACATGCTTTATTTCTGATATGGGAATGGTTGGAGATTATAATTCAATATTAGGTGATGATATAAATATGGTTATTGAACGTTTTAGAACAGGAGTTTTTACTCCATTAAAGGTTGCTAAAACAGGAGAAGCAATTATATCTGGTGTTGTATTAGATTTAAATGGTAATAAAAATACCATTGAAAGGGTTTATAAGAAATATAATTACTAGATTTATATTAATAACTAGTGTATAATTCTTTCGGTGATAAATATGAAAAAGGAAAAAGTAAAAATTGAACTTCCTGATTTAAAGAAAGCTCGTTTAAGAAGAAATATTGCAGTTGAAACAATTCATTATGAAACAAAAGATGAATTTAAGGGTATGGGTATTGGAAGAACATATCACATATTCACATATGGATGCCAAGGTAATGAAGCAGCATCTGAGCAACTTGCTGGTATATTAGAATCAGTTGGATATACTCATGCCAAAGACCCTTATGATGCAGATGTTGTTTTATTAAATACTTGCGCAATAAGAGAAAATGCTGAACAAAGAATATGGGGTGTTTTAGGTCAATTAAAGAGTAGAAAAATTGCCCATCCTGATATGATTATAGGTATTGTTGGTTGTATGCCTCAAGAAGAAAATGCAACTAAGAAATTAGAAGAATCATATCGCTTTGTTGATATAGTATTAGGTACACATAATCAGCATCACCTTCTAGATTTAATTTCTAAGGCACATAAGCTAAATCAACGAGTATTTGAGGTTTTATCTACTGAAGGTAATATATTAGAAGGTGCACCTGTAAAAAGAGAATATAAGCATAAAGCATGGGTTAATATCATGTTTGGATGTGATGAATTCTGTACATATTGTATTGTACCTTATACAAGAGGTAGAGAGCGTTCAAGAGCAAAGGATGATATCTTAGCTGAAATTAGAGGATTAGTTAAGGATGGATATCAAGAAGTAACATTACTTGGACAAAATGTTGATGCATATGGTAAGGATTTAGGACCTGATTATACATTTGGTGACTTATTATATGATATTGATAAAACAGGTATTAAAAGAGTACGCTTTACATCATCTCACCCAAGAGATTTAGATACTAAAACAATGCTTGCTATGCGTGATTGTAAGTCAGTTATGCCACATCTACATTTAGCATCTCAATCTGGTAATAATGAAGTTTTAAAGAGAATGAATAGAAAATATACTAAAGAATTATTCATGGAAAAAATCAATGAATTAAGAAGCTATGTTCCTGATGTTTCTATTACAACAGATTTAATTGTTGCATTCCCTGGTGAAACTGAAGAGCAATTTAAGGATACATTAACATTTGTCTCTGAAGCTAAATTTGAAGGTGCATACACATTCATTTATTCTCCAAGAGAAGGTACTCCTGCAGCAACATGGCCAAATCCTTTAACTGAAGAAGAAAAGCATGATAGATTAAATAGATTGATGGAAATCGTAAATGAAGGATATCTTAACGGACATAAGAGATTCTTAGATCAAGATGTAAATGTATTAGTTGATGGAGAATCTAAAAATGGAAATGGAATGCTTATGGGATATACAGAGCATAACAAGGTTTGCCATTTTAAGAGTGATGATTTATCACTTGTAGGAAAGATCGTTAAGGTTCACGTTACTGAAGTTAAATCTTGGTTCATGATAGGTGAACTAAAAAATGAAGAATAATCTTTCGTATATAAAAGAATATTTTAATTCCTTAGAGGAAGTGAAAAGAATTCATGAGCTAGAACCTTTAATTGATAATAATAAAGAAATTAAAGAAAAGCTTGATGATCTTTTAGATTTACAGCATAGATTAGTTCATTCAAAATATTATAAGGAATCTAACAGAGACGAATTAGAGGAATTATATAATCAAAAGAAAAATGAATTAATTAATTTACCATTCTTAGAAGAATATTTAGAATTACTAGATATTGTTGATGAAATGCTTAAGAATTATTCTTATAAAATATCTCAATCAATAGAAAAGGATATTAATGGGTAATTTATTAATAAATTAAGGCAGAAATACTGCCTTTTTTTCTTGTTTTTATGAATATTCATATATTTTAAGAAAAAAATAATAATTATTACTATTTAAAAAGTTTAGCGCACTTGACATTTTTATTTTGAAAAGATATAATTAATATGGTTTTTATTTTAACCTATAAAATAAATATAATATTGGTTTTATTTGAAAGGAATTTTTAAGATGGAAGAGAAGCAAATTAAGGAAGTATTAAAAAAGTTTTTAGTAGATGAATTAGGCGTTGATGGAGATGCATTAAAGGATGATTCTGAATTATTTGGTGATGAAATCGGTCTTGACTCAATTGATTCAATCGAATTAATTTCATGTATTGATGATAATTTCGGTGTTTCTATGACAGGTGTTGATAGAGAACATTTCCAAAGTGTTAATACATTAACAGCTTATATTTTAGCTCATCAAAATTAAGATTTTTATGATTGCAGGCCAGTATAAGCTTGCAATCTTTTTTATTAATATAGATTTATAAATAGATTAGTTGTCATTAAAGGAGAATATAGTATGACTGAAAACAAGGATAGAGTAGTTATTACTGGTTTAGGTATGATTAGTGCAATCGGACACAATGTAGAAGAATGCATTAATGCCGCAAAAGAAGGAAAGAGTGGTATTGCTGAAGCTAAGTCAGTATGTACAGATAACTGCTACTCTAAGCTAGGTGCTGAAGTTAAAGATTTTAATATGGACATTCCTGGTACTGAAGGAATGGATAGAGTATCTAAGTTAGCAATTACTGCTTCAATGGAAGCTTGTAAGGATGCAGGATTAGATGATTTCAATAACTCAGAAAGAGTTTCTGTAATTATGGGTTCTTGCGTTGGTGGAGCAGTTTCTATTGAAGGATATTATAAAAATGGAAAAACTAAAGAAGATGTATTAAGAATGCCAATTGGTACAATCGCTAATGATGTTGCATTAATACATCATGCTGGTGGTGTTGTTACTAACGTTGCAAATGCATGTGCTGCTGGTACTATTTCAATTGCTTATGCATGTGATTTAATTCGTGCTGGTAAGGCTGATATTGTTTTAGCAGGTGGTTCTGATTCATTTGCATCTGTTCCTTATGCAGGATTCTTAGCATTACATGCCCTAGATCCAGATGGATGCTCACCATTCAATCACCTATCAGGTATTACACTTGGTGAAGGTGCTGGTGTTGTAGTAGTAGAATCTTATGAGCATGCAAAGAAGAGAAATGCTCATATGTATTGTGAGGTTTTAGGTCAAGGTGTTACATCTGATGCTCACCATATCACAGCACCAAGAGATGACGCTATGATGCAGGTTGAAGCTATGGAAAGAGCTTTAAAGACAAGTGGTGTTAAGAAAGAAGATATTGGATATATTAATGCCCATGGTACTGGTACACATAAGAATGATGAATCTGAATTCTTAGGTGCTCATAAGGTGTTTGATGGCGCTAATGATAATTTATCAATTTCATCAACAAAGGCAATGGTTGGTCACTGCTTAGGTGCAGCTGGTGCAGTTGAAGCTGTATTTACAATTCGTTGCTTAACTGATCAGGTTGTTTTACCAACTTTAGGATTTAGTGAAGCTGATTTAGAAACATTAAAGGAAAGAGCTGGTGCAATTGATTTTGTTCCTAATAAGGCTCATAAGAAGGAATTACATACAGTTATGTCAAATAACTATGCATTTGGTGGTAATGATGCATCTATAGTATTTGCTGATCACCAAGGCGACGTTAAGGTTAATGAATATAATGATAAGGTTGCAGTAACTGGCTTTGGTGTATTAACTCCATTATCTAATAATGTAGAAGAATATAAAGCAAACATTGATACATTTGTACCAGAAAATGCATCTATTCATACAACATATGAAGATCAATTATTTGATACAGTAGGATTAAAAAGAGCATTCTATCGTAAGCTTGATAATTTATCAAAGATGCAAGCTATTTCTGGTATGCAAGCATTAATGAATGCAGGTATTACTGTAACAGAAGAAAACGATAAGAATATTGGTATTGTTGTTGGTACATCTGAAGGTGCATTATCTACATGCTGCCAATTCCAAGAAAATATTTGTGAGAAGGGTAATGAAAATGGTAGTGCATTTAATTTCCCTAATACAGTTTATAATGCCGCAGGTGGATATTTATCAATCTGTTCAGGTATAAAAGGATACAATGTAACTGTTACAAATGGTGCACAGGCTGGTCTACAGTCAGTTGCATATGCAGTTGATGTATTAAGAAATGGTGTGAATGATACAATCTTAACTACAGGTATTGATGAAAATACTGAAGTATCAACTGAATTATTTAATAAGGTTGGTTTAATTGCAGACAACAAGACATTACCATTTGAAGGAAACAAAAAAGGATTTACTTTATCTGATGGTGCTGTTTCATTAATATTAGAAAATGAATCTAAGGCTTTAGCTAGAGGTGCTAAGGTTTATGCACATATTACAGGATATGGTATGGCTCACCAATCAGTTAGATATGCTGAAATTAATGGTACTGATGTTGCATTAGAAAAGGCAATAAATTTAGCATTAAAGGATGCTAATTTAACAATTGATGATATTGATGCAGTAGAATCATTCGCAAATGGATTTGCTGATATTGATAATATTGAAGTATCAGTTTTATCTAAGGTATTTGGAAATAAGCTAGATAATTTGGCATTATTTGCAATAAAGGAAAACCTAGGTGAAGCAAGAGCTGCTGGTGCTATGGCACAAGTACTTGATGCATCATTATTATTAGATGGTTCATTAGAGCATAAGAATGCTTACTATATTTCTAATGGTAAGGCAGAAAAGAAATCTTATAACAAGAAAGAATTAAAGAATATCTTAGTTACATCATATGGTGCAGCAGGTTCTTATACTGCAATCATTGTTTCTAAGTAATATTGGAGGATATAGTTATGAAAGTTGCAATCGTTACAGGTGCTTCAAGAGGTATCGGTAGAGCTTGTGCAATAAAATTAGGAAGCTGTGGATATACAGTTGTTGTTAATTACTCTTCAAGTGAAGCAAAGGCACAAGAGGTTTTAGATATCATTAAAGCTAATGGTGGAGATGGTATGATTTATAAGGCTGATGTTTCTAAGCTTGATGAAGTTAAGGCATTAGTTAAAACAGTTTTTGCTACATACAAGCAAATTGATGTATTAGTTAATAACGCTGGTATCGCAAGAGATGAATTCTTACTAACAATGTCTAGTGAAAACCTAGATAAGTGCTTTGACCTAAATGTTAAGGGCTATTTCTATATGGCTCAGCAGGTAGGCTTAAAGATGTTTAGAAAGAAGAGTGGAGTTATTATTAATATGTCATCTGTTTCAGGTGAATTCTCTATTCCTGGTCAAACAGTTTATTCAGCAACTAAGGGTGCTGTAAATCAGTTCACAAGAACTCTTGCTAAGGAAATGGCACCATACGGTGTTAGATGTAATGCAGTAGCTCCAGGATTCATTTTAACTGAAATGATGGATGCTATTCCTGAAGAAAAGAAGGAAGAATATATTAAGCATATTCCAGAAGGTAGATTTGGTACTGTTGAGGATGTTGCAGAGCTTGTTTATACATTATGTGACGATAAGCTTTCATATATTACAGGACAAGTAATTACTATTGATGGAGGTTTATCACTATAATGCTAAACATTAATGACATTAATAAGAAGATAAAGCAACGTCCACCTTTCCAAATGATTGAACGTGTGCTTGAATTAGAGCCTGGTAAAATGGCTAGAGGTACAAAGTGTGTATCAGTAAATGAACCATATTTTATGGGACATTTCCCTGGCGCACCTATTATGCCTGGTGTATTAATTATTGAATCATGTGCTCAATTATGCTCATTTGTATTTGATACTGATGCATCTGATGAAGAAAAGCTTTATGTAATTGTTAAGGTTGATAATTTTAAATTTGCAAAGCCTGTTATTCCTGGTGATGTATTAGATATAACAGTAACATTATCAAAGACTATGGGACCTTTAGCAGTATTTGATGCTAAGGTAATGGTCGATGGTGAATTAAGAGCAAAAGGAACTATGACATTTACTAGTGCCCAAAAAGATAAGATTTATGGCTAATAGTTAAGGTGGTATTATTATGAAAAAGATTTTAGTATTAAACGGAAGTCCTAAAAATGATAATAGTAGTACAATGTGGGTAACAAAGGCCTTTGTAGAAGGCTTATTATCTACAGGTAAATATGAGGTTGAATATGTAAATCTTTCTTCATTAAATATAAAGCCTTGTACAGGATGCCTTTCTTGTTGGGGAAGAACTGCAGGAGAATGTGTTATTAAGACTGATGATATTCCAAGTTTTAAGGCTAAGGTAGAAGAATGTGATATATTTATTGAATCATTCCCTTTATTTTTCTTTGGTATGCCAGGAACAATGAAGGTATTCACAGATAGAATGCTATCAATGATGAATACATATCGTGGTCAAAATGCACCAGAAAATGGTGAATCATTCCATGGTATTAGAAACCCAAAGCCTGAAAGAAAATTTGTAGTTATATCAAGTTGTGCTTATACTGAATCTAAGAATATTTATGAACCTTTAAGGATGCAGTATGACTACATTTGTGGAAAGGGTAAATATACGTTTATTGGTGTTCCACAATTAAAGACATTGATTGATTTAAAAAATGAAAAGAAAATATCAAGATATCTTTCTAAATTTACTGAAGCTGGTATTGAATTTGCAAATAATGGTTGTCTTTCTTCTGAAACTGAAGAATTACTATTAAAAGCTCCATTCACTGAAAGCGGATATAAAGTATTTTTAGATAATTTCTGGCACGAAGAGGAAGAAAAAGGTAAATTGATAAAGAAATAAAAAGGGAGGAATATTAGATGTTTGAAGAAATAAAACGACTTCTAATTGAAAATGCTAACTGTGACCCAGATAGTATTACACCTGATGCATTATTAAAGGAAGACTTAGGCATTGATTCATTATATGCAGTTGAATTAATTTTGTATCTTGAAGAAGAATTTAATATAAAAATCGAATGGGAAGATATTGAAAATTTAAAATATGTTTCCGATGTAGTTGATTTAGTAGAAAAGAAAATGGGAGAGAAGAAATAATGAAAAATTTAAATGATATTGAAAAATTAATTGAATTATTTGAAAAATCTTCATTAACTGTTATGGAAGTTGAACTTCCTGAATTAAAAGTAAAATTTGATAAAAGAAATTTTGATAAGCCAGCTAATGATGCAATAAATTTCCAAATTCCACAGGCATATAATCAAACTCAAAATAAAGAAGAAATTAAGACAACTGATGCAAGTGATGATTCTAATTGTAAATTTATTACATCACCACTTGTTGGTACATTCCATCAAGGACCTACAGCAAATGCTAATCCTTTAGTTAAGGTTGGAGATGTAATTCATAAGGGACAAAAGCTTTGTATGATTGAAGCAATGAAGGTTATGAATGAAATAACAGCAACTGAGGATGGTAAGATTTTAGAAGTATTAGTTAAAGATGGTTCAATGGTTGAATACGGACAAAAGCTATTTAAGATAGGTGATTAATTATGTTTAGAAAAATATTAATTGCTAATAGAGGTGAAATAGCTGTAAGAATTATTAGAGCTTGTAAAGAGTTAGGCATTGAAACAGTTGCAGTATATTCTAAGGCTGATGAGCATGCCCTACATAAGGAATTAGCTTCTGAAACTGTATGTATTGGAGAAGCAAGTGCTTTGGATTCTTACTTAAATATGGAACGCTTAATAAGCGCTGCATGCCTAACAGGATGTGATGCTATTCATCCAGGCTTTGGATTTTTATCAGAGAATCCTACATTTGCTCGTATGGTTGAAAAGTGTGGTCTTGTATTTATAGGCCCAAACCCAGATGTAATGGAAAAAATGGGAAATAAGGCTGAAGCTGTTGCTTCAATGATTTCAGCAGGTGTACCCGTTGTTCCTGGTTCTCATAAGGCTGTTACTATGGAAGAGGGTAGAAAGATTGCTGATGAGGTAGGCTACCCAGTATTAGTTAAAGCTTCTGCTGGTGGTGGAGGAAAAGGAATTAGAAAGGTTAATTCACATGATGAGTTTGAAGAACTTTATAATGAAGCTCATGAAGAAGCAATTAAATTCTTTGCTAATGGAGATATTTATGTTGAAAAATGCATAATTAATCCAAAGCATATTGAAGTTCAGCTTTTAGCAGATAAGCATGGTCATGTAATACATTTATTTGAACGTAATTGCTCAATGCAAAGACGTAATCAAAAAATGCTAGAAGAAGCTCCTTGCCAGTCTATATCTAAAGAATTAAAGCAAAAATTATATAAATCAGCTATTGATGCATGTAAATATGTTAATTATGATTCTGTAGGAACAATTGAATTCTTAGTAGATAAGGATGAAAATTATTATTTTATTGAAATGAATACACGTATTCAGGTTGAGCACTGTGTTACAGAAGAAATTACACATATTGATATTGTTAAAGCAATGATTAAATCTGCATATGGCCTAAATCTAGAATATAAGCAAGAGGATGTTAAATGCTTAGGATATGCAATTGAATGTAGAATAGCTGCTGAGGATGTTTCTAATGATTTCCGTCCATGTCCTGGTGAAATATCATTCCTACATATTCCAGGTGGTATGGGTGTAAGAGTTGATTCTAGTGTTTATCCAGGATATAAGATTTCACCTTATTATGATTCAATGATTTTAAAATTAATTGTTTTCTCTAAAACTAGATTAGAATGTATTAGAAAAATGCGTGCTGCTTTAGAGGAATTAATTATTGATGGAGTTAATACAACAACTGAATTCCATTATGTTTTATTACATGATCCAAAATACATATTAGGTAATTATGATACTTCATTCATTGAAAATTTCATAAAGGAGTTGAATTCAAATGCAAAACGCATTCGATAAAAGAAAAGAAGAGCTTAAAGAATTTGATGATGCAATGGAAAAGCTTAATCTTAAAAAGCGTGATAAGACTATCGTTGTTAAGCAAGTACCATCAGATTTAATGGATAAATGTAATAAATGTGGAAGATTTATCGTTAAAGAAGATTTAATTGCAAATTTAATGGTTTGTCCTTATTGTGGTCATCATAAGAGATTAAGTGCTAAAGAAAGATTAAATCAGGTATTAGATCCTGGTTATGAAATTATATTAAATAATATCGAAGAAAAACATCTCGATTTCCCTGACTATAAAGATAAATTAGATAAAGCAAGAGAAGAAACAGGTGATGATGAATCAGTTGTTTGTGCATCTGGTATGATTGATGGAATTAAGGTTTTAGTTGGTGTAATGAATTCATATTTTATGATGGGTTCAATGGGATCAGTAACAGGTGAAAAGATAACTCGTTTATTTGAGCTTGGAAATGAAAAGAAATTACCTGTTATTATGTTTACTTGCTCTGGCGGTGCTAGAATGCAAGAAGGTGTTATTTCTTTAATGCAAATGGCTAAGACTAGTGAAGCTGTTGGAAGATTTAATGAGCTTTATATAGCTGTATTAACAGATCCAACAACAGGTGGTGTTTCAGCATCTTTTGCTACCTTAGCAGATATTACACTTGCTGAGCCTAAGGCTTTAGTTGGATTTGCAGGAAAAAGAGTTATTGAACGTACTATAAAAGAAACCCTACCAGATGAATTCCAGACTGCAGAATTCTTATTAGAAAAGGGCTTCTTAGATGCTATAGTTTTAAGAAAGGATTTGAAGAAGAAACTAAATTTATTACTTCGTCTTCATAATTATAGATAATGAGTAATTTACAAGAAAATGAATTAAAAATAAAAGAAATGCAGTCAACATTATCTTCATTAAATCCTGAAAGTGAAGAATATAAGAATTTAGCTAATAAGCTATATAAATTTAAGCAAGAAACATATAAGGACTTATCTCATTGGGATAAGGTATGTATTGCAAGAAGCCAAGAAAGATTAAAGGCTAAAACTTTTATTGATAAGCTTATTACTGATTTCTTTGAATTACATGGTGATCAATTATTTAGTGATGACCAATCTATTATTGCAGGTATTGGTTATCTAGATGAAATCCCAGTAACAGTACTTGCACAAGCAAAGGGAACTAATACAGAAGAATCAATAAGAAGAAACTTCGGTATGACTTCACCAGAAGGATTTAGAAAAACTTTAAGACTTGCTAAGGAAGCAGAAAAATTTAATCGTCCTATCATCACTATAGTTGATACTTCAGGAGCATATCCAGGTAAGGGTGCTGAAGAGCGAGGACAAGCTAGAGCAATAGCAGAAAATATTATGGAATTTTCTAAATTAAGAGTTCCTGTAATTGCTATTGTTTTATCTGAAGGTGGTTCTGGTGGTGCTTTAGCATTAACAGTATCTGATTATGTATTCATGTTTGAGAATGCAACATATTCAGTATTATCACCAGAAGGATTCTCATCAATCCTATTTAAAAATTCAAAGACAGCTGAGGAAGCTGCTAATATTATGAAATTAACAAGCCATGATTTAAAAGAAATTGGTGTTGTTGATGAAATATTATATGAACCACTTGGTGGTATTAAGGTACCAACAGATGATTATATTGATCAATTGAAGCATAAGATATCAAAGCGTATTAAAAAGCTTCAAAAGACTGATACTGAAGAATTATTAGAAGATAGATATAATAAATTTAGAAGAATTGGATTATAGGAGGTCAAAATGGATTTATCATATTATATGCCTACTAAGGTATTAATGTCAGAAAACGTGATTGAAAAAAATAAGAGCATTTTTGGTATATATGGTAAATCTGCTCTTATAGTTACAGGTAGGAATAGTGCTAGGGCATGTGGTGCATTAGATGATGTTATTAATGCATTAAAAAGCTATAATATATCTTATTATATTTTTGATAAAATCATGCCTAATCCTACAGTTGATGTTTGCTATTTAGGTGCAAGTATAGCTAAAGAAAACAATTGTGATTTTATTATTGCAATTGGTGGAGGCTCACCTATGGATGCTGCAAAGGCTATAGCTGCATTAGCAAAAAATGATGTTTTGAAGGATGATGTTTTTAATTCTTCAAAATACCATGATATATTACCTATGATTTTTATTCCTACAACTGCAGGTACAGGTAGTGAGGTAACACAATATTCTATTCTTACTGATGATAAAAATAAAACTAAAACATCAATATCTAATCAATTATTCTTCCCAAATATTGCATTACTTGATGCTAAATATATGAAATCATTAGGCAAAGCTACAACAGTAAATACAGCACTTGATGCATTATGCCATGCCATTGAATCATTTTTATCAAAAAGAAATACCATATCTTCTGAGATATTTTCTAAAGAAGCTATTAAATTAATTGCAAGTGAATTTAATAATTTAAAGAAATATGATTTATCTATTGAAGATAGAGAAAAGCTTTTATATGCTTCAACTCTTGCAGGTATTTCAATTGCACATACATCAACTGTTGTAGTGCATGTTATGGGATATCCATTAACTTACTTCCGTGATATAGATCATGGTAGAGCAAATGGATTAGTATTAGTTGAATATTTAAGAATGGTTAATGATATTTATCCATCTAAGATAGATGAATTAAATAAACTATTGAATGTTAAATCTCTTGATGAATTAGATAATATTATTTCTAATCTTTTAGGAGAAAAAGAAAACATAACCTTAGATGAAATTAAAATGTTTGCATCTAATTCTATGCAAAAGAAGAATATATCTAATTCTATAATTGATATTAAAGAAGAAGATATCGTTAGAATGTATTCTAATGTATTTTTAAAATAAGAGGTAAATTATAAATGAAAATCGCATTTTTATTCGCAGGTCAAGGTGCTCAAGCAAAAGGAATGGGCATGGACTTTTATGAAAAATATGAATATGCTAAAGAATTATATGATTCAAATCCAGAAATAAGAGATTTATGCTTTTATGATAAGGATGAAGTCATTAATCAAACAGCATATGCTCAAAAAGCAATGCTTTTAACATCATATGTATATGCAGAATGCTTAAGAAAAGAAGGAATTGAACCTGAATTTGCTTGTGGTCTTTCTTTAGGTGAATATAGTGCATTAGCATTTGCAGGTGCTTGGGATTTAAATGATGCATTATATATTGTTAAAAACCGTGGTGAAATAATGCAAAATGCATTACCACTTGGAACAACTAAGATGGCTGCAATTATTGGTCTTGATAGAGAAAAAATTGAAGAAGTTTTAAAAACTATTGAAGGTGTTTGTGAAATTGCAAACTATAACTGCCCAGGACAAATTGTTATTACAGGTGACAATTTAGGTGTTGATAATGCAATGAAGGCATTAGCTGATGCTGGTGCATTAAAGGTAGTTGAATTAAATGTTTCAGGAGCATTCCATTCATCATTCTTAATTCCTGCATCTAAAGAATTAAGAAAAGTTTTAGATGAATTTAAGCCAAATAAACCTAAATACAATATTGTTTATAATGTTTCAGGTAAAGAAGAAGATAAGCCTTTAAATGATATATTAGAACAACAAATCTGTCATTCAGTATATTTTGAAGACTCAATTAGATATATGATTAGTAAAGGCGTAGATACATTTATAGAAATTGGACCTGGTAAAACATTACAAGGCTTCCTAAAGAGAATTGATAGAAAGCTTAAGTGCTATAATGTTTCTTCAGTTGAATCTTTAGAACAAACTATAGCTCAAATTAAAGGCCAAAACTAAAATGGATATTAATTATTTATATGATATAAATCAATTTCATATATATTATGTTGAAGAAATTGAATCAACTAATACTTATCTAAAAGAACACTATCATGAATTTCCAAAGCCTTCAGTTTTAATTGCTAAAAGACAAACAAAGGGTAGAGGAAGATATGATAGAGTTTGGGTAAGTGATGATGGTTTAATATTTTCTATACTATTTGATAAGCTTTATTATAATGAAATTATAGCGCCAATAGCTATTTCATCAGTATTAAAAAAATATAATATTAATTGTGGTATTAAATGGCCTAATGATGTTTATATAAATGGTAAGAAGCTTTCTGGTATATTAATTGAAAATATTTATACTAATAAATTAGAAGCATCAATTGTTGGTATAGGTATTAATAAGGATAATAAGAATAATGTTTTAGGTATTGGACTTAAAGATTATTTAGGTGATTTTAATAATATTGATTTAATAAAAGAAATAATATTAAAATATCAAGAATTATTATCTTATGATTTTAATAAATTACTTGCTATATATAAAGAATTATCAATTGTTATAGGTAAAAGAATAATATATAAAAATAAGATATATACTGCATCATCAATAGATGAAAAAGGATATCTTGTAATTGAAGATGGAATAAATTGTTATCATATATCATCTGATGAAATATCAATTAAAGAATCAATAATTGGAGCTGTAAAGAAATAAATTTTCATGCGAAGATTTAGAGCTTACAGCTCTTTTCTTTTTACCCAAAGACTTAAATAATAAAAAACACCCATTTTTGGGCATACTTAAAAGGAAAACCGTAGTTTTCA
>JAEEGL014853345.1_pt1 | contig 19165 bp, 12 predicted proteins | sample 9134231 | NCBI WGS metagenome assembly JAEEGL01 (sample SAMN16246548, study PRJNA631951) | gut metagenome | biome: gut microbiome; feature: rumen; material: fiber-attached | host: Bos | place: Iran: Karaj | collected 2018-10 | reverse complement strand
GTCTGCGTTTCGCCTCGTTTACGGCCACCACCAACAATCCTCATCCCCTGACGGATGCCACTGGCAGTCGCCGCTATATCTGTCTGACGATTCCCAAGGGACGGCTGATAGACAATGAGGGCGACATTGACTACGAGCAGTTGTATGCGCAGGTACTCTACGAGCTGGACAACCAGCAGGCGCCCTATTGGTTTAACAATGAAGAGGTGAAGCGCCTGCAGGTGCTGAACCAGGAGTACATGCAGAAGAAGGACCTGACGGAAATCGTCTCTGCCTGCTTCCGCAAACCCAATCAGGGCGAGGAGGCCAAGGCACTGAATACCACGCAGATGCTGGACATCATCCGACAGGAGTTCCCTTCAGTAGCTGTTACCCATCGGACGAAAATCGAACTGGGTCATGTGCTGAAATCCCTCGACTTCGAGCGTCGTGAACATGGTCACGCAGCCTGCTATGTGGCTGTTCCTCTGGCAGCATGAGGTTGATGGGAGGATGATGGGAGGATGAAATGATCCATCCTCCCATGCCTCCAGCCCTCTGTACATCGGCCTTTCAGCCCAGTCATGGGAGGATGGGAGGTTGATTTCGAGAAAAACAAAAAATTAAAGAATAGAAAGAATAAAAGATTAAAACATTATGGAAGAAAAGAATATTATTACCAAGAAAGCCCTCAATGCCCGAGGCATGACTCGCACCTTCACTGATGACATGCCTCTCAAGGTGATCAAGGCCGTGCGCAATGCGCTGATGATGAAGTACAACCGTACCTACTTCTTCGAATACCGCAACGGCACGCGACTGATTCCCCCTGCCATGCAGCAGGAGATTCGCGACCTGTTCCTTCGTGCCGGCTGGCAGCAGGAGGTGCAGTTTGATGCGTACGTGGAAATCACGGAATAAAAAAGAATACAATGGGAAGGGTGGGGCGGTTTTCTGTCAGAAAAGGTTTGGTTGCTGACAGTCGCCAGTTTTCAAACCTCGTTTTGTTGGCATTTGAACCTCTTTATGTTATTATATGTGTAATTTTGCAGCGTGAAAACAACGAATGTAACATTAACAAACAGAACAATGACAAAGAAGATTTTTACCTTAGTGATGCTGAGCATCATGACAATGATGAGCGTAAATGCCGCAGAGACTATTCTGTGGGAAGGAGACTACAATGTGGACTGGGACCTAACACCTGCAGAAAATCCCAACAGGGAATGGAAAGGATTGTCGCAAGCAGATTTTGCCGCAATGACAACAGGCCAGAAGCTGTATTTCTATTTTGCCCCTGCAGGTGAGGATTATCATAAATACAATTTCGACAATTATTCTTGGAATGCACTGCCTGGGCATGAGGGCGAGCATGATTCTGAATTTGGCTTTACAGGTTATGTTAGAGTGGAATTCGAGGTCACTCAAGCCATCAAAGACGAGATAGCAACTGATGGCTTTGCTCTCCACGGTCATGGTTTTCATGTTATTCGAGTAACAAAAGATTCACCAGAAACTCCCACTGCAATTCTTTGGACAGGAAGCCAATCTGTTACAGGATGGAGTGGCGATGATGGGAAATGTCTGAAACTGAATTTCAACACGCTTGGTATAAAAAGTGCCTGCAATCTCTATTTGCAACTCAGCGACTATACTGGTGCCAATGTGCGTTTGGTAAAGAATAATGGTTGGACAGAATATCCTTCTGCAGACTACGATCATTTTCAGACGGTTGACGCTAATGGTATCGTGACAATTGAGCTTACTCAGGAGTTTGTAGATGCTGTCAATGCTAGCGAGTATAAAGAAATTGTTTTGTGGGGCAACGCCTATACGATTAATGTGGTTTCCACCTCAAAGGATGCTATTCTTCAGCTGACAAAGGGCTTAGTGGTTAATGTCGACGCTAATGGCTATGCCACTTTCAGTAGTTCTTGGAATCTCGATTTGGCCAATCTGCCCGATGGACTGGAGGCTTATACCGCTACGCTGGCAGGCAAGACGCTGTCGTTTACGCAGAAAGATGAAGCTGTTGCAGCTGAAACAGGATTGCTACTGAAGGGTACAGCATGGTATACATATAAAGTCCCCGTGACTGTTGCTGCTGCAGATGCAGTCGATGGTAATGCACTGCAACCTGTCGTTACTGCAACGCCGCTGCAGAGCGACGCCTCAAACTACATCTTCGTCATGAAGAAGGCTACAGCAGCTGGAAGCCTAGAGTTTAAGAAACTCTCAACGACAGGAGTGACAATGCCTGCCAATAAGGCTTATGTTCAGGTGCCATCGTCTGCTTTCGCTGGTGCTCATGAGCTCGAAATCACCTTTGGTGAGGAAGGCGCAACAACGGGCATTGCGTCTGTGGAGAAACGACAGACAACAACAGACCGCGAGGTTTACAATCTCGCTGGACAGCGTGTGGCTCAGCCCACCAAGGGCCTGTACATAGTGAATGGTAAAAAGGTTGTAATTAAATAAGATAAGGAGGATTAACAATGAAAAAGACATATATCACACCCGAGAACATCGTAGTAGCCATCAATAGCAATGCCACACTGCTGGCAGGCTCGATTGAAGCAAAAGTGCTTAATCCGTCAGAAGAGTTTTCTGGTGGCAGTGACGATATCGGCGCACACGAAAGTGACTTTGACTTCTAAATAGGAACAATAATTATTGTTATAACAATAAAAACAAAAAGTATTATGAAAAAGTTTTTTACCTTAGTGATGTTGAGCATCCTGACAGTGATGAACGTGAATGCCGAAGAGACAACTCTTTGGGAAGGTGACTGGTGGTTCTCTTGGGAGGCTGCTAATACCGACGAGGCTCATAAGGGTTGGAATGCTAATTCCAATGGCGTAAACTTTGCCGATTATAATGAAGGAGATGTGTTCTATTTCTATTTGGTAAAGGACTCTGAGCATCTTTTTGACAAGGAGTATTACAACTATCGCTTTGATGATTCAAACTGGAATGCACTCCCTGGCTGTGCAGCTACCGATGCTTCTGGTAATGAAACAAAAGCCAAATTTGTTCTTACTGCTGATATTAAGACTGCTCTTGCTAGTGCAGATTTTGCATTGCACGGACATGGCTTGAAGTTGGTAAAGGTTACCAAGGGTGAGGAAGAGCAGCCTGTTGTTATTGAGGATTTACCTGCAGCTACGCTGTGGACTGGCGAGCAGGAGATTGACGGTTGGGGTGTAAAGTGCATGGTGCTGAATACTGAGAATGAGGCTTTCACCGTATTCACGGAGAAACTGACCAAGGCTTGCAACCTGTACTTCTTGGTCGAGAATACCACTGGTGCTGACTTCCGTATTGCTGGCGCCTGGGGTGACTGGGCTGTTACAGCCTATCCTTCTGACGGCTACAATCACTTGCAGACCTTGGATGCTGATAACGTGGTAAAGGTTCAGCTGACAGAGGAGTTTGTGAAGAACGCCTTTATTGATAAAGGTGGTGTTGCTTTCTGGGGCAATGGCGGTTTCAAGATTAAGGCTATCGCTACTACCAAGGATTCTGCTCTCAATCCCACTGGCATCAACAATGTTGCTACCAGCGTGAAGAATGACACCCGCTACTACAATCTCAATGGTCAGGTAGTTGCTAACCCCGCTAAAGGTCTCTATATTGTCAACGGCAAGAAGGTCGTGCTGAAATAATAGAAGAACTAAGCTCTAGACTTTGATGAAATAAGTTTTAGTAAAGTATAAAAAGATTGTTTAAACCGCGTGAGCATGAGATTATCCTGCTTCATCACGATTTGTCTGATGGCTGTGTCCTTATGGGCACAGCCTTCAGCACGTCAATGGAACCAGGAAGTGACAGCTGGTTGGAATTTAGGTAACCAGTTGGAATGTCCGCCTCCTGGTTGGAATAATGAGTCGACGAGTTTCGGTTGTCCTGCCAATCATATGCAGGCTGAGACAGCATGGGGTAATCCTGTGGTTACACAGCAGATGATACAGGCTGTCAAAGACGCCGGCTTCAATGCCGTGCGTATTCCTGTTCGTTGGCAGTGCCACATCAGCAATGCTGAGACGATGACTATCGATGCTGACTGGCTGCAGCGCGTGAAGGAGGTGGTAGGCTATGCCCTGAACTTGGGGATGAAGGTGCTTATCAACACCCATCACGACAAATGGCTGGAGAGTCGCCCTACTAATAATTATAAGGATTATAACAACCAGAAGTTGACTTTGCTTTGGACGAATATTGCCAATGCCTTCATGGACTATGACTATAATCTTGCCTTTGCAGGCACCAATGAGGTACATGTGCCAAACAACTGGGATGCTCCTACGAGTGAGAACCTCAGCGTTCAGAATAGCTATAACCAGACATTCGTCAATGCTGTCAGGGCAACAGGCGGCAACAACCTGAAGCGCCACCTCATCGTACAGACCTACGTCTGTGAGCTGAACAACGGTGTAAACGGAGGTCTCATTGTACCTACCGATATGACAGGCAACGGCAATGATTATATGAGTGTAGAGTTCCATTACTATAAGCCCTATGAGTACTGTAGTGGTCAGCCTGCCATTGAGGGCGGCGTCTATTATTGGGGTCAGGCGTACAGCAGTTATGGCAAGACATCAGACAGCAAGGAAACCGCTATGCGCAACGCCTTACAGCAGGCCGCAGATGTCTGGGGCGTGCAAGGCCTTGGTGTCGTCATGGGCGAGTGGGGCGTCAGCGACCATTGGTTGGAAACCTACAAGGATCGTATGCGTGAGAATATGACCTATTATTGCAAGACGCTCGTCATGGAAGCACGCCAGCGCGGCATTGCTACCTTCGTGTGGGACAACAATGTCTTTGGCAACGGCACGGAAAAGTTTGGTATCTTTGACCGCCAGAACAATATGACGCTTGTCGCCGATTGGATAGTTAAAGGTATCAAGGAGGGTATTGCTACTGGCATAGAAGAATGTACAAGGGACCATGTATCAAGTACCATGAAGCCCCGTAAGTTCGTGCGTGGTGGCAGACTGCTCTTACAGAAAGGAGATAAGAATTATACGCTGCAGGGGTATGAATTCTGACAAAAAGAAGTTTGAAATCTATCAATCCTAGTATTCAAACCTTTTTTGTCCCCCTTCAAACCCGCGTTCTTATATAATAACGTACCTTTGCAGCATGAAAAAACGTCTAACGTATTATATCATAACCAAAACAACAATGAACAAAAAAACAATGCTTCTCTGCCTGCTCGGCGCAGGCATGATGTGGATGCCGATGACGGCTAATGCCGAACATCGTACATCTCAGGTCACGGCTGTTCCTGACGACCAGAAGATTTCTGGTACCGTTGAGGATGCTAATGGCCCAATGATTGGTGCTACCGTTAAGGTGGTAGGTTCTACAGTTGGTACCGTTACCGATTTCGACGGTAATTTTACCTTGAAATGTAAGCCCGGCGACATGCTGGAGGTGAGCTACGTGGGTTACAACCCCGTACAGGTGAAAGCCAGCCAGGGCATGAAGGTAATGATGGCTGAGGATAAGACTCAGCTCAGTGAGGTGGTTGTTACCGCCCTCGGTATCAAGCGTGAGCGCAAGGCTCTGGGTTATGCCCTCTCTGAAGTGAAGGGTGAAGACCTGCAGAAAGCCAAGGAAACCAACGTGATGAACTCACTGGCTGGTAAGGTAGCTGGTCTGGTTGTTCAGAACACTGCCAGTGGTTCCTCCGGTTCTACGCGTGTGATGTTGCGTGGTAATACGGAAATTACAGGTGACAACCAGCCGTTGTATGTAATTGACGGTGTACCCTTGGACAACACCAACTTCGGTAGCGCAGGCACAGCTGGTGGTTACGACCTCGGTGACGGTATCTCTGCCATCAACCCCGATGACATTGAGAACATGACCGTGCTGAAGGGTCCTGCCGCTTCTGCTCTGTATGGTAGCCGCGCCTCTCACGGTGTGATCCTGATTACCACCAAGAAAGCTGAGAAGGACAAGATTGGCTTGGAGTACAATGGTTCGCTGACCATCGATGTCCAGAATGCTATGTGGGACGACGTTCAGCAGGAGTATGGTATGGGCTATAAGGGCATGTTCAGCAAGTCTGCCACTTCCGGTACTAACAGCAGCTGGGGTCCCAAGGCTGACAATCTGCCCGTTGAGTATTTCGACGGTGAGGTTCGTCCCTTCCAGATGTACAAGGACAATACCTCTAATTTCTTCCGCACGGGTGTTACTGCACAGAACACTGCTATTCTGTCAGTAAACTCTGGTAAGACGGGTGTCCGTTTCTCTTTCACCGACATGCGTAACAAGGACATCCTGCCCAAGACGCACATGTTCCGTGATAACTTTGCCCTGCGTGTGAATACATCGGCAGGTCCCGTTGATTTGGACTTCTCCGCTAACTATACGCACGAGAACGTTACCAACCGTCCTGCACTGGGTGACTCTCAGAGCAACGTAGGTAAGAACCTGATGACGCTGGCTGGCACTTACAACCAGGAGTGGCTGCAGCACTATCAGAACGCTGATGGTACCTACGCTAACTGGAATGGTAACGACCAGTATAACATCAACCCCTACTGGTCACTCTATAAGAATGGAAACAAGTCAAAGAAGGATATCTTCCGCTTTACTGCCAAGGCTATCTGGAATGTTGACGAGCACTTGAAGATTCAGGGTACCATCGGTACTGACCTCAACAAGATGAGCTTCGACGACTATATTGCCAAGACAACTCCTGGTAACAACGCTGGTACGATGTCCAGACAAATCTTTAACAACCGCACCATCAATGCTGAGTTGCTGGCCTTGTATAACAACCAGTGGGGTGACTTCGACTTCAACGCTACCCTCGGTGGTAACATCTTTAAGGTTGATAACCTGACAGACATTACGTCTGGCTTGAACGAGCAGATGCCTAATGTTGTGTCTATCACCAACTATGGTGAGCACAGCGTACAGCAGTCTTCTTATACCAAGCAGATTAACTCTATCTACGGTTCTGCTAGCGTAGGTTACATGCACACTTACTATTTGGAAGGTACACTGCGTGGTGATAAGTCATCAACTCTGCCTACAAATAATAATGTATATGTATATCCTTCTGTATCTGCCAGCGTAGTGTTCTCTGAGTTCCTCAAGAACAAGAACATCATCAACTATGGTAAACTGCGTGCTTCATTTGCTCAGGTAGGTAGTGATACTGATCCCTATCAGATTATTACCAGCTACACCAAGAGCAAGTATGCTTATCCTGACTACGCTATGACGATGATTTCCAATACGACACGTCCTAATCCCGACCTGAAGCCCACCCGTACCAACTCGTTCGAGATTGGTCTGGAGATGAAGTTCTTCCACAACCGCTTAGGTCTGGATGTTACTTACTACAACCAGGTATCTAAAGACCAGATTATCGGTCTTGCCTCTTCTGCTGCATCAGGTTATGCTTACCGCTTGATCAATGCCGGTAAGATTGAGAACAAGGGTATCGAGATTGCCTTGAACGGTCGTGTACTCGACTACAAGGGCTTTGCATGGGATGCCGGTATCAACTTCTCTAAGAACTCCAACAAGGTGAAGGAACTCGTAGAAGGCATGGACTACTTCGAAATTGAGAAGGCCTCTTGGTGTGGTGTCTCTGTTGGCGCAGAGGTAGGTCAGAACTTCGGTTCTATCGTAGGTAAGGACTTCAAGCGCACTGAGGATGGTCAGGCTATCATCAATGCTGAGACGGGTCTTCCTGAGGTGGACGACAAGCTGCATACCATCGGTAATGCTTCTTGGGACTGGACTGGTGGTTTCTATTCTACCTTTACCTATAAGAACTTCAAACTCTCTGCTGGTTTCGACGTGAAGGTGGGTGCTGACCTCTTCTCGATGTCTATGCGCTCTGCCTACGCTACCGGTAAGGCTACGGAAACTCTGCAGGGTCGTGAGGAGTGGTATCAGTCACAGGAGGAAATTACATCAGGCAGAGGAACAGAAAAGCGTGGCTTCATTGCTCCTGGTGTGATTCAGAATGCTGACGGCAGCTATCGTCAAAACGATATTGCCATCAATCCTGAGGTTTATTGGGATCATGTCGCTACCAACTGTCCGAGACAGTTCGTCTATGATAACTCTTATGTAAAGTGTCGTGAGATTACCTTCGGTTACACCTTCCCTGAGAAGTTACTGACCCCGCTGAAGGTTGTAAAGGGCTTGAGCGTCAGTTTCGTAGCTCGTAACCCCTTCATCATTTGGAAGCGTATTCCTAACATCGACCCAGACTCTGGTTACAACACCTCTGGTCTCGGTCTGGAGTATGGCTCACTGCCCTCACGCCGCAGCTATGGTTTCAATGTAAACGTTAAATTCTAATTGAAGGAGGAAAGAAACTATGAAGATGAAAAATATCAAAAACTTTGCTGCCTTGGTTGTTGTTGGTTGTGGCTTAATGACTATAAGCTCTTGCAGTGACAGCAATATGGAAGATATCAATACGGATAAGACCAAGACTTTGACAACCGACCCCAATGGTCAGCTGACCACAGCCCTGTTGCAGACTTACGGCGACTTCGGACTGATGGATACTTATCGTAGCTATATTACTGGCTTCACCCAGCACTTTGCTGGCGGTTGGAACGTCAGTAAATATGCTGGTAGCGTTCACTTTGACGACGACCAGGCTCGTCTCATTTGGGATCAGTACTATACAATAGCTATCAAGAACTTGCGCGATGCTATTGCCCATACGGCTGACAAACCCAACCTGAATGCTATACTGCGCATCCACCGCGTTTATCTCCTGTCAGTGCTGACAGACACCTATGGTGACATCCCTTGTCTGTCTATCAATGAGGGTCTGGAGAACGACCTGGCTACTCCCGCCTATGACTTGCAGAAGGACATCTACTATTGGTTCTTCACAGAGTTGAAGGCTTGCGTGGCTCAGCTGGGTACCGGCAATGATATCATTAGCGGTGACGTGACCAACTATCTTGGCGACGTAACCTTGTGGAAGAAGTACGCTAACTCTCTGCGAATGCGTTATGCCATGCGTATCTCTGACAAAGATGATACCAAGGCTAGGGCTGAGTTCGAGGCTGCTTATAAGGATCCCGCAGGCTACATTTCCAATGCCAAGGAGGATGCTTATGTCAAGTATGTGAACAATTCATTTACATACTATGATGGATCCCGTGATTACAATTTCCGTGTGAATGCACTGGGTGAAATTCTCTATGGTCAGGACCCCGCCTCTCCTTCTTCTCTGATTTGTGCTACGATGCTGGAGTACTTGAAGAACAATGATGACCCGCGTCTTTACAAGATTGTTCGTCACTACATGAACCTGAAGCGCAGCCAGATTAAGCCCGACAAACTGGGTAATGTGGACTTGACACAGGAAGTTATCGACTATATGGCAACAGATCCCGCAAACCTGAAAGAAACACCTTGCTATCCTGGATATGCTTGGTATAGCACGAATGGCGATCTCGACCCGAAGATTGAATGGGTTTCTGGTCCTTCACTCGATGCAATTCCTACGCTGAAGAAGCTGGTGGAGCAGGATCCTGAAGCTGGTTACGACAAGAATAACTATCCCGAGCGTATGATGCGCCCCTGGCTGTCAATTGACTTCTGCCAGCCCGACCGTGCAGGTATCCTGATGACCTATGCTGAAGTTGAGCTCCTGCTGGCTGAGGCTTATAGCAAGGGATGGGATATTACAGGCGATGCTGTTGAGCACTACAAGAAGGGTACTGCCGAGGCTATTCGCCATATCAATAAGTACTATCTGGAGAGCGACAACGTTATTGAGGAGGCCGACATCACTGCTTATGTTGACGCTATGGCTGGCAAGTATGATTTCACAGTACAGGACAAGGCTCGTGAGGCCATCAACCTGCAGGCTTGGATTCTGCACATGATGAATCCTGCTGAGGCTTGGGCTAACCTGCGCCGTTCCGACTATCCCGTCATCTATGACCGTCAGTCGCTGGGCGACAATGGCGACTTCACCTATGATGATGCTGACCTGAGTACGCCTAACCGTCTCCGCTATCCTGCTCTGGAGAAGAAGTATAATACTGCTAGTTACGAGGCCGCTATTGCCCGTATGGGTGGTAAGGACGACTGGCACGCTAAAGTGTGGTGGGATAAAAATGATATTCATACCAAGAACTACTAATTATTTCATAATCATCTAAAAGAATAAACACTATGACTATCAAGAATATGATTATGGCAGGTCTTGTGTGCTGCGGTTTTACCGCAGCCCTCACAAGCTGCTCCGACAACACGGAGGCATTCTATACCGTCAGCGAAGACGATGGTCCCCGTATCCTGAATGATGACCTGAAGGGTAGCTACGAAATCAATCATAATGAGAATTTCGTTCTGAATATCTTGGTGACCCCTACAGAAATGACAACTGTTAAATGGTATGACGCTGACAGATTCGTCGCTGAGGGAAAGACCATCAACCAACCCTTTGAGACTGGCGAGTACAACATCAAGATTGTTGCAACGACTGTTCAAGGCAAGGAAACCTACCGTAACTTTAAGCTGACGGTAAACGCCCTTGACGGTGAGCCAGTTGCTACAAGCAACGATAATAGTGAACGTGTGGTAAAGGCAGGCCAGGCAGTGAAGCTGCATGGTGAAAACCTTTCTAACATCACGAAAGTGGTTATGGCTGGTCGTGAGATAGCTGCCACTTATAATGCTGGCGAGAAATGTGTAGAATATACCATTCCTGCTGATATGCCTAATGGCACTTATCGTGTATCGATGAAGGATAACGCTGGCAATTCTTATGGTGCTGGTAAGCAGTCCGTTATCACAAAGCCCACTTGCTACAAGTCTTCTTTCTCTGGTAAGCCGACTGGTGCAGAGCTGAAACTTGAAGGTAGAATGCTCGACGAAATCACGACTGTTACCATTGGTGGACAAAGCATGACCATCAAGGAGAAGAGCGAAAGCACTCTGGTAGTTACCGTTCCTGCAATGAAAGAAGGAAGCTATGACTTTGTAGCTACTACTGCAGGTGGTACAACGATGCAGTTCTGTCAAGATGGTGAGTTGCTGGCCAATGCTTCGTACAAAGCTACTTGGGAGATTGAACTCTGGAGCGGCGGCGTGGATATTAACTGGGGTACCACCAATGTGAAGTTCACTGCTGCCGAATTGACAGAAAAAGGCTTGGCTCCAGGCGCAACGGTTAAGTTGTATTTCACGATTATTGATGCAGAGTATCATTGCTTGCGTGTCACCGATGACTGGTGGACTGTTGATATGGTTCCTCAGGTAGATGGTCTCGAGAATGTTCCCAGTCCGTACGAGTTTACCTTTACTGACGCACATAAGGCTGCTATTGATCAAACTGGTGCTATGCTGGTAGTAGGATTTGGTTACAAGTTGACCAAGGTAACCTATGAATAAATGAGAACATTCATTGAACAATACAACGCGTGTATGACGATATGAGAAAGATAATATTGTCAATACTATTAGTAGTCTTTGCATCCTCGCTGGGTGCAAAGACTACTTTTTCTCAGCAGGACGTTGAGCGGCTGCTGCAGCGCATGACGCTGGAGGAGAAGGTAGGACAGATGGTGCAGCTGGTGACGGAACTCTTCGGCACGAAGGATGCACAGGGCCATTTCCGTATCGATGCTGCCAAGTGTGACACCTTGTTCGGACAATACAAGATTGGCTCCATCCTGAATGTCCCTAACGGCTATGCGCTCACTGCCGCCGAGTGGCAAGAGATTATCGGCGACATCCAGAAGCAGTCGATGAAGCACATCGGCATTCCGTGTGTCTTTGGACTGGACCAGAACCATGGTACAACCTATACGTCGGACGGTACGCTGTTTCCGCAGAACATCAATGTGGCTGCATCGTTCAACCGTGAGCTGGCCCGTCAGTGTGCGGAGGCTACGGCTTACGAGACACGTGCCTCCAATGTGCCTTGGACGTTCAGTCCAACCATTGACTTAGGTCGTGATGCCCGTTGGCCCCGTCAGTGGGAGAACTTTGGTGAGGACTGTTACCTCAATGCCGAGATGGGCCGTATGCAGACGCTTGGCTTCCAAGGTATTCCTGTGGATGGCGGTTCTTCCGCTATCGACAAATGGCACATCGCCGCCTGTCTCAAGCACTATATGGGTTATGGCTCGCCTCATTCGGGCAAGGACCGCACACCGGCTTACATTTCGTTAGCCGACTTGCGTGAGAAGTGTTTTGCTCCGTTCCTTGCTGCCATTCGCGAGGGTGCTGCCTCTGTGATGGTGAATAGTTCTTCGGTAAACGGCTTGCCCCTGCATGCCAATCATGAACTGCTAACCGTGTGGCTGAAGGAACAGACGGGGTGGGGTGGTGTTGTCATCACCGACTGGGCTGATGTCAATAACCTCTACAACCGTGAGCATGTGGCGAAGGACAAGAAGGATGCCCTGCGTATAGCTATCAATGCCGGTATCGATATGGTGATGGAGCCTTATGATGCCCATGCCTGTGTGCTGTTGAAAGAGTTGGTGCAGGAGGGTAAGATTGCCATGAGCCGTATCGATGATGCCGTGCGCCGTATTCTGATGATGAAACAGCGCCTGGGACTCTTCGACCAGCCTACCTATCGCCTGAAGGACTATCCCAAACTGGGCGGCAAGGAGTATGCTGAGATGTCGCTCAACGGTGCCGTAGAAAGCATGGTACTGCTGAAGAACGAAGGCAGCCTCTTACCTCTCTCAAAAGAAAAAATGGTAAATGGTAAATCGTCAAATTGTAAATTCCTTGTCGTTGGCCCTAACGCCAATCAGATGCGCTGTCTCAACGGCGCATGGAGCTATACGTGGCAGGGTGAGCGTACTGACGAGTTTGCCGGTGACCGTAATACCATCTACGAAGCCCTTTGCAATGAGTATGGCAAGGACAACGTTACACTCTGTCAGGGCGTTACTTACAACGAGAAAGGCAAGTACTGGGAAGAGCGCGTTGATAGCGGTTTTGCCGCTGTCCTCCCACGCCTCGCCCAAGACGCCGATGTCATCATAGCCTGCGTAGGTGAGAACAGCTATTGTGAAACCCCTGGTAATCTGACAGACTTGCAGCTTTCCGAGAACCAGCGTAACCTAGTGAAAGCCTTGGCAAAGACTGGTAAGCCTATTGTTTTGATTTTGAACGAAGGTCGTGCACGACTTATCAGCGATATTGAACCGCTCTGTCAGGCCGTTATTGACATCATGCTGCCTGGCAACTACGGTGGCGATGCCTTGGCAGGACTGCTCTCCGGACGCTATAACTTCTCTGGCAGACTACCTTTCACCTATCCTTCGGAGAGTGCTTCGCTGGTTACCTATGATTTCAAACGTAGCGAGGAGGTGGAGACAATGGCAGGTGCCTACGACTACAATGCCCGTATCAGTTGTCAGTGGCCCTTCGGCTATGGCCTGAGCTATACTACCTTTGCGTATAGTCCGTTGCGCGTTGACCGTCAGCACTTCACCAAGGACGATGTGCTCACCGTTAGCGTAGACATCACTAATACCGGTAATAAGGCAGGTAGTCACAGTGTTCTGCTCTATAGCAGCGACCTTGTAGCTTCTTTGGTTCCTGATGGTCATCGACTGCGCAACTTCCAGAAAGTGACGCTGCAACCGGGTGAGACTCGTACTGTAAGCTTCCAGTTGCCAGCCAGCGACCTCGCCTTTGTAGGTTATGATGGCCGTTGGACGTTGGAAGAAGGCGACTTCCTGCTGACCGTCGGCCCCAGTCAGGTAAAGGTCACCTGCAGCGAAACCTACACTTGGCTCACCGCCAATAAATGATGGCCTTTCGGACAAGTATATGGTTTACGCCTCATAAGTATATGGTTTACGAGCAGAAAGTCATATACTTTCTGATGCAGAAAAACACGCTTGATGCAGAGGCACCAAGCGTGTTTTGATTTAAATAAGAGTATTGCTTACTTTACAATCATCTTGAGCTTACGCTCGAGCTCGTTTCCGTTCGGCAAAGATTGAAAGTAAACTTTCATCTTTGCGCTCACTTAACCACGACCTTACGACCATTCTGGATGGCGATGCCACGGTAGTTACCGTCTACGCGCTGACCCTGCAGGTTGTAGATAGGAGTATTAGATACGGTGTTGAGAGCCTTGATGGTAGCGATGCCTGTAGCATCATTTGTAATATTGAATGACCAGTTCTTGTCAGCCTTCTTACCACCATTCCATGTAACGATGATGGTGAAGTTCTTATCGGTAAGAGCCGTATTCTCAAGGTCAATCAAGAAGTCGCCGGTTTCGCCCAGCCATGAAGGAGCAGTGGACTTCGGAGCTCTGCCATCCTCGGGATCAGGATCTTTTGCATCATCGTAGTAAACCTCCCAGTAGCCTACCCAAGCATCGTCATTGGGACAGAACTTGAATTTCCAAAGGTTCTCCTCGATGGTGTACTCTGCAGTGTTAACGGTAATCTTGAAGGTCTTTCCTGCCTCTACAACGCTGAACTCGTTGCCTTCGCCAGTGCTGCTCCAGCCATTATGGTTGCCTTTGAGCGTTACTCTGTCGACTTGTGCATCGGGAACTACAATATACTCCTCCGTAATGTCCTCGAGGACAACGTTGCCATCGCCATCGTCCCATGACAAGATATAGTAAGTATCAGTTGTGATACCAGTTAAATTACCAGTCTGCTTTGTTGCTGCAGGGTCACCGTTGTTAAGCAGGAAACTGACTTTCTCTACGCTTGCATCAAAGGTCCATTTCCAGAATTTGTCACCTGTCTCAGTATCTGTCCATGAATCTGTAAACTGAGAAGTTCCAGGCCAAGCCCCAAGATCCTCAGAATTCTGACCTGCAGGCAGTCCCCACCACCAAATGAAGGGAGCGGTGTCACACTTTACGAAAACCGAAAATGCATTAGCAGAAATTGCAAGGGTGCAAAGTGCTAAAAGAGTAAAAATTTTCTTCATAATACTTTTGTTTTAAATGAATAATATAAGTTAATTGACTCTGTTATTTTATTTACGAATATATTTGCGTCCATTTTGAATGACCAGTCCACGATAGCTCTCGTCCACTCGCTGACCGCTGAGGTTGTAGCATTGACCATTGACCATTGACCATTGTCCATTGGTCTTCACACTCTCAATACCTGTGACGTTACCTTGCAGACCGAAGATGTTATAATAGCCGCCGTTCTGGAAAGAGAAATCGGCTGTTTGTGGCGTTCCGCAGTTACTGAATAGGATGTTGGTGGGTTGTTCAGCACCTAAGATGCCACCGTCCCACAACCAGACATCACGGCCTTTCTCATCTTTTCCGACAATGCTCATCTTGTCACCTGGCCAGCTAGTGTTCTTACAGAAGTTCTTGTCGTTGACACCCCATACCCATGCATAGACATCATCATAGTCGAGATTACCGCGGAAATAGGCATATACGTGGTTGACGAGCGGCTTGGCGCAAGCAGGAATGGTAACCTCACCAGGGGTATAGTACTGAGAGGTGACATCAGTCCAGTTCTTGGTCTTGTCGCTATTTGTGGGGTCGAAGGTGAAATAGCTGTCATGAGCAATGGGAAGGTCGGAAGTCTGAACGCCCTCGCCATTGTTGAAGATAACGTTGATGGGAGCCTGTGAGAAGGTGTGCTTCCAGAACGTCGTGCCCTGCACCTCGGCAGTCTCTGTCATCTCACTGCCAGGCCAATTGCCGAGCAACTCGATGCCGTTGGGAGTCCAAGCATAGAGGTTTGGAGCCTCTGTGCACTGTACATAAACCGTTGCATTGTCTGCAGCATCTTCGCCGTTGCTGTCCTCACCCTCGCGCAATCCAGTGACGGTGACGTTGTCGCTGACATAGAAAGCAAAGCCCGCACCGCTGCGAATCAGCTTAAAGCCGCTGGGTGTGCCCATGCCAGCTGCAGAGCCGCAATGTACGATAATAGTACCCTTGGTTCCTTCCGTCTTGAGTATAACACCGCCGTCAACTACATCCAGTTGCTTGATGGCACTCTGACAGTTCACACCAGCAGCCTTGCGGGCCAGAATCATGTTGCCTATGGCAATGGGATAGCGCTTCCAATGCTTCAAGAAAACACAAGGAGTACCGGGGAAGGCCAGCATATAGGCGTTGGCTGCGAGAACATTCTGGCGCAGACGCTCGCTATTCTCGTCACGATAGGTGTCGTGGTTGTCGATAAAGGTAACGCCATAGCGCTGATAGGTGTTGCTGGAAGCCAGCGAAGTTTCCTTGAGCTTGCCCCAGTTGTCATCGTTGAAAGCTTCCTTAATCTGGAACTTCAGAGGAAAGTCGAAAGCAGCAGATGTCCAACCGGTATTCTGAATCCACCAAGTAATATCATCGTATCCACTCCAACGCTCACCCACGCTGAACTGAACCTGAGCATGCTCGTTGTACATCTTGATGTATTCGGGACTATAGCCCTTCACCATGTCATAGCGGAAGCCCGCATAACCCAATTCCTTGGTGATGAAGCTCAGATAGGTCTTACAGTTCTGTTGAACATTAGGATTCGTATGGTCTAAGTCACGTGCACCATCAAAATCCTCACCCGTATCATTGTTGCCAAACTCTACACCAGGATTCTTACTCTGGGTATAGCCACCATTGTCATCGCGACAAATGTCTTTGGCTGTCCAGTTCAAAGTATAGGTAATGCCAGTAGCCTCGCTTGTCCTTGTCTCGTTGGCAAAATCAATCCAAGACCCGTTTTTTCCTATCGGAGACTTGTGGTTGAACACCACGTCGCTGATAATACCAACACCTTTTTCTTTGTATGCCTGAATCATCTCTGTGAGATAACGCTCACGTCCACCAAACGAACTGCGATGGTCGAGCCAATAGATGGGATCATATCCCATGGAAGTGCCATTGCAGTTGCAGGAATTGGGAACCCAGAGCAGGTCGAAATAGGGAGCAATCTCATCCCGCTGGGCGGTAAGGTTTGTCCACTTGGTATCATCGTACGAATCCCAGTAGAAAGCCTGTAGCATAACGCCACCATAATTGGCGGGCCATCCCTCTGCAAGGACAAATGTGTACTGGAAAATCAGTAGCGAAACGATGAGTAAATATGTTTTTTTCATATCTTAGATGTTCGTTAGTCGGTTTTCGGAAGCAAAGTTAAGGAATTTCATTATACGCTGGTTATATTTTAATATAAAAAAGTTTAACGGAGCTGCGCAAACGTTTACGCGGCTCCGTTACCAATGCAAGATGTTTTTCTGATATTATTTGATTATTTTCCTTCCGTTGTTAATATAAATTCCACGAGGTAGGGTGGTGTAGTCAGTACCTGCATAACGACCATCAAGGGTGTAGAAACTCTGCGCGCCCTTGGCTTTGGCAACAGTGATGGCATCGATGCCAGTGACAACGACTATGCCCATGATACCATCCTTGTTGTAGTAACCACCGTTTTTGAACGTCATGTCAGCTGTTTGTTGACTACCATCGTTGAAGATGATGTTGGCAGGCGGGGTGGTCTTGGTGCCGCTGTAGCTCCACTTCCATACTTTCTTGCCAGCACGGGTACCAACCTTTGTACAGGCTTTACCTGGCCAGTTGCCATCGAGCGGAGTGCTGCCTGTCCATGTGTAGCAGTTGATATCGCCCCACGTCGTGGGAGCCTCGAAGAAGGCACCGATCTCACCTTCTGCCATCGTGCAGAACTCGGGGATGCTGAAAGGCTCTACATATTCCACTTCGTAAGTACGAGTGATAATGCTGCCTGTTACCACACCATTAATCAGCATGGCAGCTTTCAGCGTGGTGGTGCGTACAGGATTGTCCGCAGAGGTACCTGCAGGGATGGTGACTTTCTCACCGCTGGCTACGCTGGGACTGGAGGCTGTAGGATTTGTTCCGTCCAGGGTATAGACCATACGGGCATTTTGGGTGGTGATGGCAGCCAGCACTACCTGCTGCTCACCCATATAATGACCGGACTCGTGGCTTACCCAAGCCCTGTTAGCTACGTTCTTACGGATATAGTAGGCATAGTGGTATCCGTCGAGAATCTTGACGAAATCAGTAGAAGGAGTGTACTGTGATGCATCACCGACAATGCAAATCAGCTTGTCGTCGGTCTTAACGGCATAGCAGTTCGATGCAGACTTCAATACCTCATAGCCGCTGGTGTTTTTGAGACCAGCCAAGTTGCGTGCCTCAATCATGGGCTTGATATACTGCTTGCAGTCAATCCAGTGAGCCAGGAATACGCAGGGTGTTCCAGGCATCGCCATCAGATAGGCATTAGCTGCCAGCGTGTCTGCAACCAAGGGACCGTTCGATGAACCGTCGTCGCGCACCTGAGTGTCGTGGTTTTCTACGAAGGTCACAGCATACTGGCGATAACTACCACCACTATAGTCCTTGGATACGAGCGGATAGTTGTTCTGTCCGTTGCCTTGTCCGAGTTTACTCCAGTCACCGGCATCTACTGCATTGCGGAAGACGTACTTGAACTGGAAGTCGAAAGCTGCACTGGTCTTGCCTGTACCTTCAATCCAATTCTTGATGGTATTGGACGAGTCCCAGCACTCACCCACAGAATAGGTGGGTTGGCTGTCCTCGTTGTATATCTTGGTGTATTCAGCACCATAGCCCTTTACCATGTCGTAGCGGAAACCAACATAGCCCAGATCGTTAAGCAGCATGTTCAGGTAAGCCTTGACGTTGGTCTGCACGTTCTCGCTTTTATGATCAAGGTCGCGCATACCAGGCCAATCCTCACCTGTGTCACGGTATTGGCTGAGTTCATAGCCGTTTGCCGTAGCCCACTCAAGGGTGGGGTATATCCATGTGCCTTTTTCGTCCTGATATTTGTCATCATACTTACAGATGTCGGTAGATTGCAGTCGGTATTCCACACCTTTATAAGTTTCCTTGGGGAAGTCTACCCAGTTGGAACGGTTCTTGCGGTGATTGATGACCACGTCGGCAATGGTGCCGATACCCTTTGACTTAAAGGTGTTGATCATGGAACGTAGTTCTGTCTCTGTGCCAAATGAACTATTGTAACTGGTATTATTGTTGTTCCCAGGGAACCACCAATAGTCGTCGTAACCCATAGATTGACCTCTACAGTTACCGCTTTGGGGTATCCATACCAGTTTGAAATACTGTGAGAGCTCGTCGGCCTGACTTTCCAATACCGTCCACTTTGACTCTTTGTAGGAATCCCAATAGAATCCCTGT
>JAEEGL014304678.1_pt1 | contig 19165 bp, 19 predicted proteins | sample 9134231 | NCBI WGS metagenome assembly JAEEGL01 (sample SAMN16246548, study PRJNA631951) | gut metagenome | biome: gut microbiome; feature: rumen; material: fiber-attached | host: Bos | place: Iran: Karaj | collected 2018-10 | reverse complement strand
GGCGGGGTCCTTGGCTACGATTTTTTGAATAAACCCCATCTGCTTTTGCGTGATCAACTCCGCGCTCTGCCTGGATTGCCCTGGTTGCGGTTCTTGATGTCGCTGCTGGACTGGCATCGGTCTTGGCATCCTCGGCAAGATGAGACCCGACGGACTGATGATTGGCAGCTGAAGCAAGTCAAAATCTCCCAGGGGAATGCGCACTGGCAGCAAAACTATTACATCTCCGCCATTATTCATTTTCGGTGGCTTAATTTCCATTTCTTCGTTATCCATAGTTTTTGTATTATCGTTTTTGTTTTCCGTAGTGTTTTCATTGTCATTTTCGTTTTCCATACTTATTTCTCCTATATTTTGCTTTGATGGAAATGTTTAATCTGGACTTCACATATAATGATGTACTTTTCAGACAAAAGGAGAAAAACATGAGCGAAAGCAAAAGTAAAAAGAAAGACAAAGTTGAGTCTGCCCTTAATCGATTAATGGATCAGACCAGGCACGGTGGAGTTGCGTATCTCTGCTCTCTACGACTACCCCGGCAATTCTCGAGTTCCGTAGACCAGTCCAATGATATATTCAAGAAGGTTCAGAGCGATTTATGCAAATTCACAATGCGGTGGTTTAATAGGTGTTATTGGACTTTTTGGCACCCCTAAGGGGATAGGATGGGGCTTTGGTTGTTTTATCTTGCTCATCGTCATTCTTCTTCTTGCTTACGGACGGGTTCTTCACGAACTTCGTCTTGAGACGACGCGTATACCCGTCAGGATAAACGCGATTCTGGGAACGATTGGAATGTTTTGCGGAATGCTGCAACATGTGACACAGGGGCAACTGTTTCCGGGAATCATATCTTTTCTGTGGGGACTAGTCTTTTTGACGATCTGGCGGGCTGCGAATCGAAAGATGCTTTTTGCGTCTAATGGACTGACACATCAGCAGATTTCCTATCTTTGGAAATGTATCAAGGCAGGCAAGAACCCCACATTGGCGGATTTGCCGGAAGGACGGTGCCCCTTGTCGATGTTGGACAAAATCGCAGTCGCCATCACGCGAGTTTGTGTCTGGCTATATGTAATCGGTCTGTTGGCGACGGCAGTCAATATTTACGTTTTAGCTTCTAAGAAAACAGTTTCGGAGAGTGAATCGGCGGGAGAATCGGCGAACACAGCGCAAGTCGTCGTGCAACGGAATGCGGATGACTATTCGCGTTTGGACCTCAATGCGTTGCGCCAGGACGCGGAGGCGGGGAATGCGTTGGCGCAGAACGAACTGGGCTTGCGTTATGTCTCGGGAAAGGATTTGAGGCAGGACTACAAAGCCGCGCTGGAGTGGTTCCGGAAGGCGACCGAGCAGGGCAATGCCGCCGGACAGTATCATCTTGGGCGGTGCTATGCGGAGGGATGGGGTGTCGCGCGGGATGAAGCCACCGCTGTGAAATGGTTCCAGCAGTCGGCGGAGCAGGGCTATGCTCCCGCGCAGGTCACGCTGGGGTCCTGCTATGCGCTGGGGCGCGGGGTTGCGCAGGACGAGGCGCAGGCGTTGCATTGGATTCGCAAGGCGGCCGACCAAAATGATCTCGACGGGCTGTTCTGTCTGGGAAGATGCTATGCGGTTGGGATGGGATGTGCGCTGAATGGCGCCGAGGCCGTGAAGTTGTTTCGCAAGGCTGCGGAGCGGGGGCATCTGCCGTCGCAGATTTCGCTGGGCACCTGTTATGTGGAGGGAATCGGGGGTGAAAAGGACGCGACAGTTGGGGTGCAATGGTATCGTAAGGCTGCGGAGGCGGGGAGCGCTGAGGCGCAATGCACGTTGGGGCTATGCTATCTGGCGGGGAATGGCATGCCGCATGACGAGGCTCTGGCGGTATCCTGGATTCGCAAGGCGGCAGTGCAGGGATATGCGCAGGCGCAGTTCTGGATGGGGCGTTTCCATCAAGAAGGTTGGGGAAACACTACCAAGGATAATGCACTGGCGGTGGAATGGTTTCGGAAAGCCGCCGAGCAGAATGATCCCCAGGGACAGGCTACGCTGGGAATGTGCCTGCTGGCTGGCATGGGTGTCCGGCAGAATGCCGCCGAGGGCGTGACGTGGCTGCGCAAGGCCGCCGAACAGGGGGAGCCGCAGGCGCAGGGCATGCTGGGACGTTGCTTGATGGAGGGCATCGGCTGCGCGCAGAACCAGCGCGAGGGCGTGGAATGGCTGCGCAAGGCCGCCGAGCAGGAGGTAATCGAGGCGCAGGCCAATTTGGCGTTCTGTTATCACGATGGGGATGGAGTCGCGAAGGACACGGCAGTTGCGGTGCAATGGATTCGAAAGGTGGCGGAGAAGGATGAGCTTTGGGCGCAAAACCTGCTTGGCGAATGGCTGCTGGAGGTGCAGGATGGCGACCGCCATGTGGCGGAGGCCGTGCAGTGGTTCCAGAAGGCGGCCGAGCGGGGATTTGCCGGTGCCCAGGTGAACCTGGCTCTCTGCTACCGGGATGGAAATGGGGTGGCAAAGAATCCGGTGGAGATGGAAAAATGGCTGCTTAAGGCGGCGGAACAAGGCGCTCCCATTGCGCAATACGCCCTGGCGGTCTGCTATATGGAAGGGGCTGGCGTCGGGCATGACCGTGGCAAGGCGTTGACATGGGCAAAACGTCTGCAAGCCAACCCTCAGCTCGACGCCGCACTCAAGGCCGAGGTGGATCGTCTTCTGAAGGAACTGGGGGAAACCCCATAGATGGCTGAGTTGCAGGCGACATGGAGAGGCTCTGAAGCCGTTCGCAGAAGCCGTAGGCTACCTATGTTCCCAAAGAGGGTCGATAACTGCCTGTTTGGTGCAAAAAAACATTCGGGACTCAAATGACTGTCCTTCGGGCATTCCTGGAGTGGCCTGAAAGTTTTTTTCGTCCAAACGGAGGACTGATTTCCAGTGGTCACGATGAAAGATTTCGCAAGGCGCTGTTCCCCAAGAGGTTAGGCGATTGCCCAGTCAAAGCCCCGAAAATGGTAGCCCCGGCGTCCCGCCGTGGTTCCCCCGGCGAGCGGCGCAGCGAACGATTTCGCCGCCCCATTGCAAACCCTGTGTGGCCCACCCGCCTGCCACGGCGGGACGCCGTGGCTACGTCCGCTTCGTCAATCGCGCCCAACCCACAGGCTTCTGGCGTGTCTGCATTATGAGGGGCTGTTACCGCCCCTCTTGGGGAACAAAGGCGTATGGAATCACCATCAAGGCGAAACTGTACGCCGAGGACACCCGCGAAAGGTTCTTCCACATCTACCACGGCACCGGACGTGAGCACGCCGAGCGTGAGCAGGTGGAACTCAGGATGGAGCGGATGGCGAAATACCTGACGAGGAACGAGGGGCGCGAGATCGCCGTCAGCGACACGCTGCGGCATTACTATGACCTCGTTTTGGACAAAAGAGGCTGCTTGTCGCCACGGAGAGGAGTGCGGTCGTCGAGCAGGAGCTCCGGCTCTGTGGCTACTTCTGCATCGTGACGTCGGAGGCGATGACCGCCCGCGAGGCGTTGACGCTGTACAAGAGCAGGGACGACTCCGAGAAGCTCTTCCGGGGCGACAAGTCCTATCTTGGAAACCGCTCCATGCGTGTCTGTTCGGATGAGTCTACGTCGGCGAAGATATTCATCGAGTTCGTGGCGCTGATCATCCGCAACAAGATCTACACCGTCCTGAAGTCGGCGGTCCTGAAGAACGAGCGCAAGGCGAACTACATGACCGTGCCCGCCGCAATGCGGGAGCTGGAGAAGATCGAGATGATCAAGGGCGGCGACGGCGTATACCGCCTGGACCACGCGGTGACCGCGACCCAGAAGGAAATACTCAGGGCCTTCGGCCTCGGCGAGGAGTTCGTCAAGGCGCAGGCGGCTGAACTGGGTGAAAGACTTCGCAAACTGTAGTGCAAAGAAGATGGCAGAGATGGCAAAGGCGGAGAGAACAAGGCGTTCCGTCACGCTGGACACCAAGATCACGGCCGCGCAGGATAAGGTCGTCAGGGCGAAGGCAAGGTACGAGAAGACGGTGAAGACTCTGGAGGCGCTGATGGAGAGACGCGAGGAACTACGGCGCAGGGAGCTGATGGAGGCCGTCAGGAAGAGCGACCACACCTACGAGGAGATACTCTGCTGCATCAGGGGATAGGATGGTTGCCTCGGAGTTTTGAGTGTAAAAATCTCTGGAAGTTCACATTGGACGGGGGGGATGGGACATTGGACTTTGAACTTTGGACTTTGGACGGGACTTTGGACGGGGGGGGACGGGACATTGGACTTTGGACGCGCCGCCGCGGTGAGACGCGATGGCGGCCTTTTTCGGGGCGGTTTACGCGGGAATAAAAAAAGCCAGAAAACCCGAAGAGTTTTCTGGCTATTGACGCAGGATGGATGGAGAAGTCAGGGGGGGGCGGCGGCGGAGCCGAAATGCTACGGGGGAGCCGCCGCGAGGAGCTCGAGGAAGCGCGCGGTGACGACGGCGCGGGAGAAGTGCGCCTGGTAGGTCTCCCAGGCGCGCTGGCGCAGTTCGGCGAGGCGCGTCGGGTTGTCGAGAAGCGCGGCCATGACGCGGGGGGTCTCGGGGGCGAGGATCTCGCCGAGGCCATATTGGCGGATCCATGCGGCGATGCAACTGGATTGCGGCCCTGAGAAGAGGACGGGGCGTCCGATGGCGAGGGCGCCGAAGAACTTGGACGGGACGACGATGCCCTGCCAGCCCTGGCGCAGGGAGATGAGGTGGAAGTCGGCGGCGGCGAGGCGGGCGGCGAGTTGTTCCTCGGGGACGAAGGGGGCGAGGCGGATGTTGGTGTCCTCGGGGGTGAGGCAGGCGGTCTGGGCGTTGAATTGGTTGCCGTAGCCCGCGAAGCAGAAGGCGGCGTCGAGGCCGCTTCGGCGGCATTCGCGGGCGAAGGCGATGAAGGGGGCCAGGTCGTGGGCGTGGCCGACGGTGCCTGAGTAGAGGAAGGCGAGGCGGGCGTCCCCGAAGAGTTCGCGCCGGGTGTCGGCGGGGACGGGGGTCGCGGCGGGCGGTTCGGCGAGCGCCCAGGGGGGGAGGGTCGCGGCTTCCGCGGAATGGCGATAGGGGAGGAGGCGTTCGCGCATGCACTGTCCGATGTCGGCCATGACGTCGACGCTGCGGTAGGCGCGGCGCGCGAAGGGGGTGATGATTCGGGCGGCAAGGCGCATCAGGGGCGAGCCAGTCGCGGCAAGGGCTTCGGGATAGAGGTCGAAGACCCAGTGGATGAGGCGTGCGCGCGGGGCCATTCGCCGCAGGGACGGCAGCATCAGGTAGGAGAACTGCGGGTCGGTGCCGAGGATGACCGCGTCGAAGTCCGCGCGCCGCCGACTGAAGGCGCGCCGCCATTTCCACTGGAGGATGAAGGAGTTGAAGAGTCGGCCGAGATTGCTGCCCTGGCGGAGGCCCGGGCGCGCGAAGCGGCAGATCTCGATGCCGCGCCACACCTCCTCGGGCGGGAGGGTGCCTTCCTTGCGGATCTGGCGGTTGGAGGTGAACACGGTCACCTGGTGGCCGGCGGCGGACAGGTCCTCGGCCAGTTCGGTGAAGAGACGGGCGCTGATGACGGTGTCGGGCTGGAAGAAATGATAGACGAGGAGGATGCGCAAGGCGGTTACACGGACTGGCCCGCCGCGCGGCGGCGCAGTTCGCGGAGTTTGAGGGTGATCATGTATTCGTAGACGGAGCGGAGGCAGGCGTAGTGGAAGCCAGCGGCACCGTCCAGGAAGCCGAGTTTGAGGATGTAGAGGGCGAAGAACATCCAGATGGGACGGAGGGGGATGCGGTAGAGGAGCTGCTTGAGGGACTTGCGGCGGAGCACGGGATCCTTTCCCCACAGTTGCCGCCAGGCGATAGGTTCGGCGCGCTCGGCGAGGAGGCGCTTCGCCTCCATGTCGGAGTAGCGGTTGTGGCGGTGGAACCACCAGGCGACGCCGTTGTTGAAGGGATAGTGGAGGAAGCGCGCCCCCTTGAGGAAGGCCTTTTCTCCAGTGCAGTGGTATTCCTCGTTGATGTCGCGCTCGACGGAGACGTCGGCGCGCTTGAGGAGGCGTCCAGTCCAGGTGCCGGCGCCGATGCCGTGCTTGAGCCAGCGTCCGAGGAAGATGTCCTTGCGCTGGAAGTGGAAGATGGAGACGGTGGCGGCGGCGGGCGAGGCGAGCGCGCCCTCGATGACGGCGCCGAGGTCCTTGCCCCAGCGTTCGTCGGCGTCGACCATCAGCACCCACTCGCCAGGATAGTCAACTTCGCGGAGGGCGGCGTTGCGCTGGGAGGCGTAGTCGTCGAACTTGCGCTGGAAGACGCGCGCGCCCTCGGCCTTCGCGAGTTCGACGGTGCGGTCCGTGCTGAAGGAATCGTAGACGACGATGTCCTTGCACCACTCGCGCAGGGTGCGGATGCATTCGACAATGTTGCGCTCCTCGTTGAGCGTCAGAATGACTGCGGAGACTGTCATGGCCGGATTTCCCGCTGCTTCAGCGTCCGCGCGGGATTTCCGCCGACGACAGTCCATGGGGGGACGTCCTTGAAGACGGCGGCGCGGGCGCCGACGACGGCGCCCTGGCCGATGGTGACGCCCATGCCGATGAAGGCGTCGGCGGCGACCCAGGCCTGGTCCTCGATGCGGATGGGCGCGGTGACGAGCGGGAGGTCGGGGCGGGTGATGTCGTGGGAGGCGGTGCAGAGGTAGGTTTTCTGGGAGACGGTGGTGTTGGCGCCGATGGTGACGCGGTCGACGTTGTAGCAGTCGACCTCGTCGGCAAGGCAGCTGTGCTCGCCCATCTCCAGGTTCCAGGGCGCATAGATGCGCGTGCTGGAATAGACCACTGCGGTCGGCGATAGTTTCGCGCCGAAGCATCGCAGCAGGAAGCGCTTCCAGGCGCAGCCGAGGCTGCGCGGCAGCCAGCGCGCGAGCAGCGCCCAGCAGACGCCCCAGAGGAGGCGCTTCAGTTGATGGCCGCGCGAGAGGGCATTGCGGTATTGGCTCAAATCCTGATGCATGAAGGGATTGCTAAAGGTTTCCAGGGGCTTTCAAATTTGGGAGCCACAACCCAGGACCCAGGACTCACGACTCACGACCCAGGACTCAGGACCCAGGACTCAGGACTTAGGACCCACGACCCAGGACTTACGACCCAGGACCCGCGACCCAGGACTCAGGACCCAGGACTCAGGACCCAGGACTCAGGATCCAGGATCCAGGACCCACGACCCAGGACCTCGCGTTCTGTGCCGGCCCATTTTTGGGCCGGAAAAGGCCCCTGGATTCAGGACTTCAGAACCAGAACCATGGGGTGATCCAGCGGGCGAGCTGGCGGAGGCGGCGCTTGGTCTTGGCGACCAGGCCAGAGTAGTCGTTGACCTGGAGCAGGGCGGTCTGGACGTGGCCTGCCTTGCCGGCGTATTCGGGTTCGGTGCGGAAACGGCGGACGACAGGGCATTCGCGGGCGGCCTGCCTGGCGGTCTCGAAGAACATGAACTCGATCAGGCGGTTTTGGGAGTCGTCGAGTTCGGCGGCGCGTCCGCGGAAGTGGCGGTTGTAGAAGTCGAGGGTGACGAGGAAGAAGCGGGTGTCGCAGGCGTGGCCAGTCCAGCCGAGGCGGAGCCAGTCGTAGATGCGGTGGTCCTTGTTGTCGCAGAAGAGTTCCCAGGGCTGGCGGCGCTCCGCCTCGCGCAGGAGGCGTGCGAGATTGAGGATGGGGAAGCGCCCCGTGACCTTGGCGAAGCCGCCCGCCTCGTGCACCAGGCGGGAGCGCGCGGCGATGGTGTCGAGGATGAGCAGTTCGCCGTAGCTCTTGCCCAGGTGGCGCGGATAGTCGTTGCCGTCGACCGAGAGGAACTCGACCTCGGTGTCGGGATGCCGCGCGGTGAGTTCACGGAAGCGCGCGAGGTCGTAGCCCGAGTTGTCGGCGAAGACGATGCGGCGGACGGCAGGCTCGGCGAGGTAGAATTCCAGCGTCGCGGCATACTGCGCGGCGCGCGCCTCGGCGTCGTTCACCGACAGGCCGCCCATCCCCTTCGGGTTGATGGCGGCAGTCATGACCAGCGGAAAGTCAGGCATGTGGGAACGGGGGGAGGTGCCAGGTCATTTTTCCAGCGTGGCCTGGAGGATGTCATCTCCGGTGACCAGCCGGATTGACGGCGGACATGAGGCGTCGGGCGCAATGGCGGGGAGAACGAGGAGCCGGAGGATCTTCCGTGGAAGCCCCGGCGGCGCATCGCGGTTCAGGAGCATCTGCGCGAGGCGCTGGATTTCTTCAGTGTGGAATGGCTGGTCCGACCACTTCACTTCGCCCAACAGGGCGGTGTCGCCAGTCAGGTTGGTCGTGACAATGTCCCATTCCGGGCGGTTTTCCTGCCACCAACGCCGGGCGGGAAGCCAGCAATCCTCCGATGGCAGTTCAGCCGCCAAAGAGGCGACGCGGTTCACATTCTGCCGCGCAAGCTCCTCCCATTGCGTGGAGAAGATGGCCTCGGCGTATTTCCGCCATAGCATCAGCCGGGTGCCTTGGGGCGCATTTTCAAAAAGGGCCCGCCGGGGGGCGATGACGCGGAACCAGAAGTCGCAGAAGGGATCCGAAATGCGGTACAGCGATTTTCTGGAACTGCGTTCCGATTCCCCAAACGGGACTTCCCGTTTGACCAGCCCCAGTTCGATCAAACGCGACAACGGACGGGCCAGATCCGTCGCGGGCTGCTGCAGACGCGAGGCGATTTCACTGGACCGATGGGCGCCAAAGCCAATGGCATCCAAGTAGGGACGCAGGCTGAGGGCGCTGGGCACTTCCATCTGCAGCAAGTGGTTCGGTTCCTCATGGAATACGCCCAGAGAGTGAAAAACCAGTTGGTCAAGGGCGGCATCCAGTTCGGAACCATGCGATTCTGCAGCCTGCCAATAGCGGGGGACGCCTCCCCAGACCGAATAGGCGCGAATGACATCCAGCGCATCTTCCAGCCCCAGGGCCGGACGCAGCAACCCCGCCGGCAATGGCTGCAAATGGAGCAGTTCCTGAGCGCGCCCATACAGCGGAGACGACGAATTCAGGGTCAACCCCTGCATCATCTGCTGGCTGGAACCCGAAATGACAATCAGCAGGCCCTTGCCGCTGCATTCGGCATCCACCCACTTCTGAAATGTGCCAGGGAGGCTGCCGTCGGATGCGACGAGATACGGAAACTCGTCGAAAATCACAGGACCATGCCACTCCGAAAGCCGCGCCTGGGCCGATAATGCCTGGAAAAATGAGTGCCAACTGGGATATACGGCTTCCCCGAAGCCCGGGAAACGAACCGATAACGCCTCCGCAAGCATCTGGCGCTGCATGGCGGCCGAAGAGGTGTCCGCTACCGCATATACACCCCCAGCCTCTTCACACCATCGCATCAACAGGCAACTCTTGCCGATCCGACGACGACCATACACTACCACAAAGCCCCCACTCCGGGCTTGCGATAACCGCCTCAATCTTGCTAATTCTTCTTCACGCCCAAGAAAATCCATACTTCGAACAAAGGATTATGTAGGAAAACATTATGTTTTTCTGCATAATATAATCCACAATGCTCGTCTGGCAATGGGTTTGGATTTACTTGATCACTCCCTTCTGCAGGATGATGTTCGCGTACTGGCGGGTTTCGCCGGTCTGGACGATGGCGAAGGCCTTGCGGGCGGACTCATAGAAGGCGAAGCGTTCCAGGAATTCCGGCGCGCAGCCGGTGATTTCCTGGCAGGTTGCGACGTATGCGTCGTCCAGATGGTCGCCAGGGACGGGAGCCATCATCAGCATGGGATGGTCGACATAGCGGTCGAGTTCGAAGAGCGGCATGATGCCGCGCAACAGCGCGTCGGCCTGAAGACCGCTTGCTGGAATGACCTTCGGTCCCAGGCTGTAGGCCGGGAAATGCGCGTCAGCCAGCACGATGCAGTCGCCATGCCCCATTTCGCAGAGCGTCTTTAGAAGTTCCGGGGAAATCAGCGGTGAGATTCCTTTCAACATGGGCTTGTCCTTGGGTGACGGGCTTACAGCATGGCCTTGGCGAGGCGCTGCTCGAGTTCGACGAAGCGGTGTTGCTGGTCGTATGGGAACTCGACGAGGCGTCCGCCGTATTCGGCGAGGACATTGGTCACCTCGTCGCGGACGGGGCGCTGGACACCATCGCGCCAGTTGTCGCCGTGGACGACGAACGCAGGCTTAAGTTTGCGGAGAGTGTCCGCGTAACTGAGGGTGTTCTGTACGATGACGGACTCGATGCCCTTGATGTTGCGGAAGAGGGTGAGGCGGTCCTCCAGGGAGACGAGTGGGGGGCGCCGATAACTGGCAATCGCCTCGTCCGAGAGCACGCCGACGATGAGGCGCCCGAGTTTGCGGGCCTTGCGGATGATGGCGATGTGGCCGCTGTGGATGATGTCCGTTGAGAAGCATAGATAGACGGTGCGGTTTTCGATTTCCCAGAGGCGCGATGAGACGACGGCGAGATCCTCGGGAGTGTCGATCTCCGAGCAGAGGCGGTCCTGGACGTCCAAGGCGTAGACGGGGCAGCGGTCGGAGATTTCGTTGAATGCCTTTTCCGCATAGCACTTGCGGTTGTCGTGTTCGCAGAAGTCGCAGATCTTGTCCAGCCAGACTTTCCAGTCGGCGGCGTTGAGTTTATAGAGGGCCTGCGCCTCCATGGCGGAATCGAAGAACTCGATGCCGACGGCCTGGACGCGGCCGTCCTTGACGACGGCCTTGAAGTCCTTGTCGGGGAGCGGCAGGGTGGAGCTGACCTTCATGCAACTGCGCGGGCAGTTCATGATGTCGTCCAGCACCGACGGTTCGAAGACGAGGTCGCCGTGCATCAGCAGCAGGTCGGTGTCCTGGAGATGTTCGCGGGCGCAGTAGATGGAGTAGATGTAGTTGGTCTCGCGGTAGAGGGGGTTGTTGACGAAGGTGAAATGCAGGGGGAGGTGCAGGGAATGGCAGTAGTTGACCAGGACGCTGTCGAAGTAGCCAGTGGTCATGACGACCTCGGAGACATCGGCCTCGGCGAGCAGTCGCAGCTGTCGGCTCAGGATGGTCTCGGTCGCGGAGACCTCGGTCATGCACTTGGGGTGTTCACTCGTGAGGACGCCCATGCGGTGTCCGAGACCGGAATTGAGGATGAGTGCTTTCATGGAAAGAACATGCTTGAGGTGGGGTCAATTGAGACGCTGGTGCTTGGGGACGCGCTGGCTGGGGGGCGGTGGGGTCATGTAGTCACCATAGAGGGAGGCCAGCATGGCGTCGTATTTCGCGGGCATGGGAACTTTCAGGTTGTCGAAAGGCATCATAAGCGGCGTTCCCAGCGCGCCAACTGGATAGAAGAATTTCTTGTCTGTTTGGCAATAGACCGATTTGCCGTCGTCCGAGAACGGATGGCTTGCAGTCCATTGTTCGATGGCGTCGTTGACGTCGTTCGGGGTTTTGACGGCGGGGTGGAAGAGTTTGACGAGTGCGCCCAGGGGATAGAGAGGCAGGTATTTCCAGTGGAACTGCCGACGGGTGGCGAGCAGCAGGAATACGCCCATGGAGCGCAGGCACAAGCGCTTCAGCCAATACAGTTTTTCGCCCAGCCATGAGGACGGCGCCCCGTCGATGGGGAAGATGTCGATGTAGAGTCCTTCCGACAATTTCAAGCCGGAGGCCTGCTGGACATCATGGAGCAGTTGGCGGTCCTTGCTTTTGATTTTGTTGAAGACATGGTAGTAGCCAGGAGTGGTTTTCTTGGACAGGAACTGCAAATGGGCGGGGAGTTCGCTGGGGGCGATTTCAATGAGGCGTTCATAGTCGGGGCGCGGCATCATGACATCGAAGTCATCATCCCAGGGGATGAAGCCCTTGTGGCGGACTGCCCCGAGCGCGGTGCCGAAGGCGGCGTAGTGACGCAGTGAATGCCGTTGACAGATGGCGGCGAATTCGCGGTAGATGTCGAGAACAACCTTCCAGACTGGTGCCAGGTTGTATGGAAGGTGTGGGGAGGAAATAGGATCCATGATTGAAGTGCGGAAGGTGGAATGCAAGGCATTCGCCTGCTTTTACTGGAGTTTGGCAAGAATGGCATCCAGTGGAGCCATGTCCAGATTTCTGGCGCGTCTGCGGCAGATGAAGCGGTGGAGTTTTTCGGCCATGCCAAACAGGAAATCTCCAAGACCCTGGGGCAAAAGAAGGAGCAATGAGACAAGGAGCAGTTTGGTGCTCCGTCGATAATACTTGGTCTGTCGGCAGGACTTCAGGCGCGCAAGGAACGACGGCGAGGACCACAGCGGCAGAATGGCCTCGCAGAATGCGATTTCCCGCTTGGCGCGCTGGGTCATGGAAGACACTTTTTCCAATGGGAGAATGTCTTGACGGGCCTGGAGATCGAGCAGGATCTGCCTCAATCCGGAGACTAGGCCCGTGAAGCCCCGTACCATTTTCTTGCGGTATTTCCCGCCAGAGGATTCGCCGGAACCATATCGATAGTAGATCAGTGGCTGGTCGACTGCAATTGTGTTTCCGAGGAGAGAGGCGCGGAGATGGAAGACGAGATCGTCATGGGCGTGATAGGCGGCGTCGTGGCAAACTGGCGGGAAAAAGGGGATGACCGCGGCGGCGATGGCGAGAGTTGCACCGATGGGCTTGCCGTGAAAGGAGGTGAGCCCCAGGGGACGGTCATACTCATCTACGATGACAGCCTCGCTGGTAACCATGGTAGGCTTTTTGTGCTGGGCAAGCCAAGCGGTCGTTAGAAGTTCGACACGCTGGGGAAAGGAGATGTCATCGCCGTCGGCATTGACCAGCAATTCGCCATGCGCGAGTCCATAGACCTTTTCGCGGTTTCCCAGCATTCCCAAAGCCTTTTCGTTTCGGTTCAGAATGACTTGGAGGTCATTTCTGGACGCATATTTTTGTCGAAGCAACCGTTCAAGTAGTTCGCTGGTTCCATCGGTTGAGCCATCGTCGGAGATGACAATTTCCAATGGCGAGTAGGTTTGTGAAAAAGCCCCTGCCAAGGTTCGTTCGACATAATCCTTCTGATTATGGAACATGATGCAAATGGAAACGAGCGGATTTCCCATGACAAGAGGGGGAAAGTCGATTTTACAGGAGGCAGGAAAGATTCACCCCTGCGTCAAGGCGTCCCTAGTCGCCTGAAGGAACGCGTAACCGTAGCGGGAGTCGGGTTCGAGGTGTGCGCCTTCGGCCCATTCGTTCCAGGCGTTGATGAAGACAAACTGCCTGTCGGGCGGATTGTGGGCCTTCTCCCAGTCGATGAGGCCAGCGAGCCATTGGCGGTAGGTTTCGGGGGACTGGAGATAGACGGAGGCGTTGGAGTAGGCCTTGCGGGCGGTGTTGTCCCAGGCGGGGAAGCAGCCGCGGAAGACGGGGACGTCGGCTTCGAGGTCGAAGATCTTTCCGCTTTGGATAGCCTCCTGCATGGTGTAGACGAAGCCCTTGAAATCGGGGTGGATGGGGTTGCCGTCCTTGACGTACTGGCGCAGATGGGTGATGCGCATGGGGGGGAACTCGACCATGGCGTCGAAGTCCCAGGTGGCGGGGGATTCGTCGAAGTAGTCGACGCCGACCATGGCGAGGAAGAGGCCGGGGAGGTTGGCTTCGCGGGCCTTTTCGCGGAGGGTGCGGGCGAAGGCGAGCCAGTTGTCGCGGGTGAAGAGGTTGGGGCGGTAGATGACGAGCAGCGGCTTGCCGTCGATGCGGATATAGCGTTTGTCCTGGAGGAACGGGAGGATGTCTCGGAAGAAGTCGGGTGCGTCCTCGGCGCGGCTCTCCTGCTTCATCAGCACCTCGCGGTTGCCGCCGTCCCAGCGTTTGGACCAGTTTTCATTGGCCCAGCAGAGGCAGAAGGGGAAGTCGAGGTCGGGATGGCGGAGCCAGTTGAATACGGGCGTTTCGAGGAGGCGCTTGCCGCCGCTGAACCAGTAGTAGTGGAAGCAGAAGCCCGAGAGGCCGTATTGCCTCGCCAGTTCCACTTGGCGGTACATGACCTTGGGGGTGGAGAGGTCGTAGAAGCCGACGTCGATGGGCAGTTGAGGCTGGTGGTGGCCGATGAACTGCGGGATGGCTTTGGTCACGTTGGTCCATTCGGTGAAGCCGCGGCCATGCCAGGCGTCGTTCTCGGGGAAGGAGTGGTATTGCGGGAGGTAGAAGGCGATGACCTTCGGGGCGTTGGACACGGGCGGGCAGGCATCCGTGGCCAGCGGCACGAACTCCGGGCTGGCGCGGCGGGCGTTTTCGAGCAGGCTGCGCCCGTAGGCGGCGTAGTCGAAGTCTTGCCCGACAAGATATTCAAGCGCGTGATGCACGCGGGAGCGGTGCTCGCGGTACCATGCGTCATTGCGCAGGCGGGCGGTCTTGACGCACCAGCAGACCAGCAGCCACAGGCGCCATTTGAGACGGCGGAGGAGTTTCATGGGGGAAGAAATAGACTAGATGGCAAGGAGTGTCGCCGTGTGCGACCGTAGTCATGAACGGAATGCGGGTGCCATCAGATCCTGATCGGCATGGGGGATGCCGCAGGCTTTTGCGTAGCCGCGCCATTGTCGGGTGACATCGCGGATTTTGGCGAGGACGGCATTTGCATCCTGTGGAGAGAGGCGGAAGAACGGTGCGGTTTCCAACGCCAGGTTGAAGTCGAGCGTGTTGTCATCGGCCGTGATGTTGAGGGATAGGCCGTTTCCTTCCGGGTTGGGATTGAGGTCGTAGGCGGGGGAGAGGCTCCAGCCATTGCCGTTCCAAAGAAAACCGTGGTTGCGAAGATGGTCATCTGTGTTGGAGATGGCGATGGAGAAGGCCATGCGCGTCCAAAGATCCCGTAGATCCTCGTTTGGTCGGGCGCTGATTTGGACGATGAGTTCCGCCAGATCCAGGTAACTGCATCCACTGTCTGCGTCCGCGCCGTCGGATTTGCCCAGCAGGGTCATGGCGGAGGCAAAGTGGATTCGCTGCCCAGTGGAGGTGCGGTCAAAGCGCCTGGCCAGGAAAGTGGAGCCGTGATGGGAAAAGACCTCCAGTTTGGTTTCCGGGACCTGGATGCCGATGTCGTGCGCCATGCGCATGGCCACGGCTTCCCAGGCGGAGGTGTCATGCAGATCGTGTTTCGCGGGGAACTTCGCCATCCACAAGCGGCCGTCAGGCGAGGTGACACAGGCCTTGGGACGGGCGCCGCCCAGCGAGGAACCCGGCGCCAGCAGCATGGATAGCCAGCGTTCATGCTCGGAGGCAGGGAGATCGTTGTCCAGATGATGGCTGGCCTCTTCCAATTCGCGCAGCCTGGCCCAGGGTGGGGCAGCCATTCCGAGGTCATTGTTCTGGAACTCGCCGTCCGGCGTCAGGCGGAAACGCAGCGCTCCCATGCGAGTCAGGTCATATACCCCCAGAAGGAAGTCTGATTCCTGCAGCGCGCGCGGCTTCTCCCCAGCCTTTCGGGCGCGAAGCGCCTCGCGCCGAAGCATCAATTTGCGTCCCCACCGGTCTGGCGAGGCATCCATGAACAGGCCGAAATCGGCTTTGGCGGAATACTGCGGGCCGGTGTATGGCTGCAGGTCGGGATCAAGGAAATGACCCGGATGGGACTTCAGCCATCCTTCGTCAAAGGCAAACGAAAAGACCTCCTTGCCACGGATGCTCTGCGCGGTCAAACGGCCCAGGAGTTCTGGAACGCCATTCGGGGAAAGATGATCCCAATAGACCCAGATGTCTTTACCTGCGCTCACCCTGGCCTCCGCTTGCTGGCACGGGCGCGCACGGGAAGTCCCAGATCCTGGAGCTGGCGCCCCAGTTCATCGTCCGCCGCGACCTTGAGGATGTCCTGCCCCAGCGACAGCGAGACCAGCACCTGGATGTAACTGCCCATTGAAACCGAGGGCGACCCATGCTCTATCTTCGTCAGCGTGGCAATGCTGATACCCGCGCGCTCCGCCTCCAGTTTCGCCGTGACATTGCGGCGCAGACGCGCCAGGCGCAGATTCTCCCCCAGGCGCTTCAACAACGCGGCACTCTTAGGGAATAAAATGGGGGTGGTTTTGGACATAGAAGGGACGCGAAACGCGGAAAGTTATGGCAACATTGCATAAAATAATGGCAAACTGCAATAAGTCAAATGATATGACGAGTTATTCTGGTCGCCCCGCAGGGACGATTTTGCGGTAGGCCTCCAGGAGGGTGTCGGCGGTGCGCTGCCAGGAGAAGTCGCGGGCGGCGAGGGCGCGTGCGTTTACGCCCCATGCGGCATATTGTCCGGGGGGCATGGTCATGGCCTGGGCGAGTGTGTCGGCGAGGGCTTCGGGGGTGGGTTCGATCCACCAGCCGCACTGTGCTTTCGGGAGGCATTGCCATGGGGTGCCGATGGTGGCGATGGCGGGGACTCCGTTTGCGAGCGCAGTCAGGATGACATCGCCGAAGTTTTCGCTATGGGATGGGAGGATGAAGAATCGCGCATGGCGATAGAGCCATGACTTGGCCTCGCCGTAGACGGCGCCAGTGAAGATGATTTGCTCCGTCCGATTGCGCAGTTGATTCTGATACCATTCCAAGGGGACTTCCTGGCCGCCATGAATCTGCTTCTTCCCGAATGGTAGAATGGGCGTGAGGTCGGCGACCGGGAGGTCAAGGCGGCGTGCCAGCGAAACGAGTTCCTGTTGATAGCCGACGTCATCGGGGCCGGCGAAGATAAGGCGCCATCCACATCTTCGGCTACTTGGGAGCCTTGCCCAGGCATGCAGCAAGCCGTCGAGATTCTTGACGGGATGGAGGCGCCCCAGGAAAAGGAGGTCGCGGGGGGTGTTGTCCCCTTGGGAGCGTTTTTCCTCGGGGGGGATTTCGATTCCAAGCGGAGCGACAGTGACAGGCTGATGCAGGCGAAGTCGCCGCAGATCCTTTTCTTCGGCGGGCATGGTGACGTGAAATGCACGTGCCTTGGCAAGGTCGTGGTATTGGTAGAGAAGCAATGCGGGGATTTTTTTCCACCATTTGTAACGCAATGCCCAAGGGGTGAGCGTCCCATGCGGGGAGACCAGATACGGGGTGCCGTGGCTTCGGCTCCAGGCGGCCATCGCATGCACGTATTGGTTCCAGATACTGTGGAGATGGACGATGTCAGGGGAAATGTCGATTTTCTGCGGGGTGTCGGAAATGCGTACATCCAGGTCGTCGACGGGGTAGCCGCAGGTCATGGAGGTGACGATGACGACCTGGTGTCCCGCCCGTTGCTGGGCACGGGCGCATTCCACCACGAAGCGCGACACTCCGCAGGTTTCCTGCAATCCTGCTGCGACATGGAGGATGTTCATTGCAATTTCGCGGCGTGGCCGGGGAGTAGCGCCTGGCGCCATTCAGGCCAGGTGCGCGGGAACAGGAGGGAATGGAGGCGCGGGAGGCGGCTCAATATCCAGGCGCAGGCGGAGGCGCCGCCGATGGTGCATGCCATGGTCAGGACGAAAGTCAGGCCAAGGGGGAGATGCAGGCGCTGGCAGATGGCATAGGAGAGATAACTAAACCAAGGGTGCGCCAGATAGACGAGGAAACTATGCCGTCCCAGAAAAAGAAGCCAGCGTCTCCGACTCAAAACGCTTCGGAGGTGAAAGAGCAGCAGGAAGAATGCCGCCTGCATGAAAATGGTAACCGTGCGGTGAAGGTGTGTGTGGGGATAACCAGTGCGGAATGGGAAAATGCAGTGGCGGTAGTGGAGGAAAAAGGCCGCGCTTGCCGCAGACAGGACAAGAATGCAGAAAAGGGCGCTTCCGAAGCCGCGGCGGATGCATTCGCGCAGCACCAGTCCCCAGAAGAGATAGGCGAGGGCTGGGAAGAGATAGGCGAAGATGTGGTCGGGCGAGGGGAATGGGAGCACCCAGCGGAAGGCGGCCAACGCACCTAAGGTTAGCAGCGAAAAACGGAACGGCGGTTTGGCGGCGGCGTAAAGTTCCCGGATGCAACTGGCGAAGAAGATTGCGGGAAGGAACCAGAGGAACTGGAGACCGAGGAGACGTTGCAGATGCATGGCCCCGCCATGGAAGAATGCGGCGGGCAGCTGCATCCAGATGCGGTCGGTAAAGAAAGCGAGTCGGTGCCTGGCCAGGGCCGCGGCAAGGCCAGTCAGGAGAAACGGGATGAAGAAGCGCAGGAAGAGGTCGCGGAATCGGGGGAGGGACAGGGGCTTCTGGAGATAAAGCCAGGGAAGCAGGAAGAAGGCGTGGATATGGAAGGTGTAAAGCCAGACCATCACCATCCACGGGTCGGTGAAATTGACGAAGGCAATGTTGTGCCCGAGGATGATCAAAAGGATGAGGCTTCCCTTGATGGCGGTGGATTCCTCGCGGGAAAGCAGATTGGTCTGGTCCTGGGCGGGCATGGCGTTTCGTCCATCAGGGGGAGGTGGAGACGGAGGTGGGCAAGGAAGCCTGGCGCCAGGTGTCGGGAAGAGGTTGGAAGGAGAAGCGGGGCAAGGACGCGTCGACGGCGTGAATGGTTCCAGTGAAAAGCCAGAAGGAGAAGAACATCATCCCGCCGGCGGCAAAGATATAGCCTTCGGCGCACATGTGCAGCAGGAAGAAGGCGAAGACGCTGATGAGGTAGGCGCCTTTCAGGCGGTCCTGCCGGAGAATCCGCAACAGGCTGGCGGCGATTTGAAACAGAATGATGGCGATGCAGATGCCGCCGAAGGCGCCCGTCATGGCGAGAACGGTGAGCCAGGAGTTTCCGGTCTCGATCTGGCCTGCGCGCATGGTGGACGCGAACTCCCGGAACTGCCGGTCGTCCTCGATGTAGGAGAAGCCCTTGCCAAAAGAGGGGTTTTCCTGGAAGATTTCCAGCAGATTTTCCCAATGGTGCTGGCGGCTGCTCAGATCCAGGTCGGTGATCTCGCCGTGGTTTTTATAGGTGATGATGGCGAGGTGTTGCCGCCAAAGCGGATAACTGAGCGCCGCGAGCACGATGAGTCCGATGATGATGCGTCGGGTCTTGGCAGTATTGCGGAAGAAGAGGATGGCAATGAAGACGCAAAGGGCGAAAAGCCCGCCGAGGAAGGCGGCGCGGGAGCCGGAGGACATGCCGGCCATGGCGCATAGTCCGATGGCGGAGCACATGGCGAGCTTTTGCCAGAGCTTTTGCAGGGGGAAGCGGAAAAACAGGAAAGTGCAAT
>JAEEGL012375867.1_pt1 | contig 19165 bp, 16 predicted proteins | sample 9134231 | NCBI WGS metagenome assembly JAEEGL01 (sample SAMN16246548, study PRJNA631951) | gut metagenome | biome: gut microbiome; feature: rumen; material: fiber-attached | host: Bos | place: Iran: Karaj | collected 2018-10 | reverse complement strand
GAACTCCACGTAGCAGTCGCCTACCAGATGGTCGCCCTTCTTGCCGGTGGACTCAGGCGTCGCGCCGTTGAAACGCTGCTGCCAGGCATACATACTCTTGCAGATATGCACGCCGCGGTCGTTCACCAGGGTGGTCTTGATCACGTTGTTGCCTGCAGCCTTGAGCAGTGCGGAAACGGAATCTCCCAGGAGGTTGTTGCGGATATGTCCCAGATGGAGGGGCTTGTTGGTGTTGGGTGAAGAGAACTCCACCATTATGTTGCGGCCGGTGGAAGGCAGCTGCCCGAAGGAAGCGTCCTGCGAAATGGCCGTGAAAAGTTCATTCCAGTACAACGAAGACAGGAGGATGTTCAGGAAGCCCTTTACAACGTTGAACCCGCTTATCTCGGGCACATTAGCCTTGAGCCACTCGCCTATGGCCGTACCCGTCGCTTCAGGAGAAGTACGGGACACCCTTAAAAGAGGGAAGACGACCAGTGTAAAGTCGCCTTCGAACTCTTTGCGGGTAACCTGGACCTGCAGCGCAGATGCGTCCATCCCGGCATTGTACAATACATTTATGGCCTCTGCGGCCTTGGATGCGATAAATGATTCAGGTGTCATCAGCCCAAGTAAGTTTTAAGAAGTTTGCTTGCATTTGGCTTCTTGAGCTTGCGGATGGCCTTCTCCTTTATCTGGCGCACCCTCTCCCTCGTGAGGTCCAGCCTCTCGCCTATCTCTTCCAAAGTCATCTCCTGGCAGCCTATGCCGAAGAAAGACTTTATTATCTCACGCTCCCTGGGGGTGAGTATCTGCAGCGCCCTGTCGATCTCGGTGCTGAGGGACTCGTTAACCAGGCCCTTGTCGGCGCTGGGGGAATCATCGTTGGGGAGAATGTCCAGAAGGCTGTTGTCCTCGCCCTCTACGAACGGGGCATCTACGGAGACGTGCCTACCGGACACGCGCAGGGTATCTGCGATCTTGTCCTTAGGCACTTCTATCATCTCCGAAAGCTCGTCGTTTGACGGGAGACGCTCGTTCTCCTGCTCGAACTTGGACAGAGCCTTGTTTATCTTGTTCAATGAGCCAACCTGGTTCAGCGGAAGCCTGACAATCCTGGACTGCTCTGCGAGGGCCTGGAGAATGGACTGGCGGATCCACCATACCGCATAGGATATGAACTTGAATCCCCTGGTCTCGTCAAACTTCTCAGCTGCCTTTATAAGGCCCAGGTTTCCTTCGTTTATGAGGTCCGGCAAGCTGAGGCCCTGATTCTGATACTGCTTTGCCACAGATACCACGAACCTCAGGTTCGCCCTTGTCAATTTTTCAAGCGCCTTCTGGTCTCCGTTCCGGATCCTTTGGGCAAGTTCCACTTCTTCTTCCGGTGTTACCAACTCTTCGCGGCCTATTTCCTGAAGGTATTTGTCAAGCGACTGGCTTTCGCGGTTGGTAATCGACTTGGTTATTTTAAGTTGTCTCATTATTTAGAAATTAGTCATCCTTTCCGAAACCGAAATAGGAAGCCTTTCCGCTGGAAGTGTAGCCCTCGATAAAGATGGCCCTCCTGCTCTTCTTCGCTATGTCGATCACATCCTGAGGCTTGGTCACAAGCTGGTCATTGACGTAAACGATCACGAAGCCTTCTGTTGCGCCTGCATCTCTCATCTTGCCTGAGGAGAGGCTCTTGATCTCAACTCCGCCTCTTGCTCCGAGCCTTCTGAGAGTCTCCTGCGAAGGAGTTCCCAGCTGGGCGCCGTAGAATGCGACTGTTCCGTCTTCTGCTACCGAAACGTCTGAGGACTGGGCCTCAAGGAAGGTTACAGGCACTGTCAGAAGTTTTCCGTCACGGATAATCTGAAGCTGGGCCTGGTCTCCCGGATGATAGCTGTTGACCTTTTCCTGGAGGGAAGACATCGTGGTGATCTTGGCCTGGTCTACGGCTGTGATGACGTCGTTCTTCTTGAGTCCGGCCTTGTCGGCAGAGCTTCCCTTGGAAACCTCGCTAATATATACGCCGTCAAGTGAAGAAAGTTTCAACTCCTTTGCTAATTCGTCAGTCAAATTTCCTCCGGTGATTCCAAGCATTACTCTCTTGACTGCACCGTAGTCGATAAGGTCGCTGACGATCTTGCGTACTATGTTGGAAGGAACTGCGAATGAGTAACCTGTGAACGATCCGGTGGTGGATACGATTGCAGTGTTGATACCCACAAGCTGGCCTGCCTTGTTGATGAGGGCGCCGCCGCTGTTGCCTGGGTTGACTGCCGCATCGGTCTGGATGAAGGACTCGATCTTGAAGGAACCGTCGTTGCTGGGCATCGAGCGGCCTTTGGCGCTGACGATACCTGCAGTGATGGTGGAGCGGAGCTGCTCTCCCAGAGGGCTTCCGATTGCCAGTACCCACTCTCCCAGACGAAGGGCGTCAGAGTCGGCGAACGGGATTGAAGGAAGGCCGTCGGCATCTATCTTGAGGAGGGCGACGTCTGTTGCGGCGTCGGTGCCCACCACGGTTGCCTCGTAAGTCTTGTTGTTGTTCAGGGTGACTTCCACTTTGGTGGCATCCTGGACAACGTGGTTGTTGGTGACGATGTAGCCGTCAGAACGGATGATTACTCCGGAGCCGCTGCCCTGCTGTTCCCTGGGCTGCTGGCCTCCGCCATAACCGAAGAAATACTCGAAGAACGGGTCTATCTGATAGTTGCCGCGGGACCTGGACTGGATGGTTACTTTTACAAAAACTACGGCATCGACCGCAGATTCTGCCGCGTATGTGAAATCGGGATAGTCTGTTTGTGCCAAATTGACAGTCCTGTACATTGAACCGTCAGTAGGATAGGATGTAGACACGGATGCCTGCTCAGGCCTTGCCGACCGTACAACTGCATAGGCAGTAATGCCGCTCAGCAGCACTGAGGCCACTACAATCAATAAATTCTTTTTCATAATATGATACGTTTTGAATTATCTGTTTCCGTCCTCTCGGACATGAGGATAAAAAGTCAAATTATGTGCCATTTTTGACGGAATTGTGCTATATTTGTGAACACACCATATTAGACACGACAGAATACCAAAAGTTACATCAATATGAAATTTACCGTTTCCAGCGCTGAACTATTGAAAGCTCTCATGGACGTCTCCAAGGCCATTCCGGCAAAGTCCGTACAGCCCATCCTGGAGAACTTCCTTTTCGTACTCAAGGACAACAACCTTGAAATCACCGCATCGGATTCAGACCTCACTCTGCGTACCTGCATCCAGGTGGAAAAAGTTCAGGAAGAAGGAAGCATCGCCGTGCCCGCCCGCCATTTCACGGACCTGCTCAAGGCACTCCCCGACCAGCCGGTAAGCATAAAGACCACCGACGAAGGAGCCTCCTTCGAGTGCAGCTGGAGCAGCGGCGTTTCAACCCTCCCCTTCTTCCCGGCAGAGGACTATCCGCACATCAAGACCGTGGACGATGACGCCCGCAAGGTCGTATTCCCCGCTCAGACCCTGCTGGACGGAATCAACGGCACCATCTACGCCACCGCAGACGACGAGATGCGCCCCGCAATGAACGGCATCTACTTCGACCTGGACACAATGTCCAGCACCCTGGTGGCTTCTGATTCGCACAAGCTCATATGCTATACCTCCGCCGACGTAAACGCCGCGGACAAGTGCTCCTTCATCCTTCACAAGAAGGCTGCGGGGGTTCTCAAGGGTCTCATCGGCAAGGACTCATCCGACATCACGATACGCTTCGACGATACCAACGCCGTGTTCGGAATGGACAACACCGTCCTTATCTGCCGGCTTGTGGTAGGCAAGTTCCCTCGTTACAAGGACGTCATCCCTCAGAACAATTCCAACATCCTCAAGATGGACAGGGTGCAGCTGCTCAACAGCGTGCGCCGCGTATCCGTCTGCGCCAACAAGGCTTCCAACCATATAAAGTTCGACTTCAAGCCCGGCCAGCTGGAGATCTCCGCCCAGGACCTTGGATTTGCAATCGCTGCTTACGAGAAGCTCCCCTGCGACTACAGCGGTGACAACCTTACAATCGGTTTCAAGTCCTCCTTCCTTTGCGACATCCTTGGCAACATGACCTGCGACACTGTGGTGATGAAGTTCATGGATGCAAGGCGCGCGGCTCTCATAGTCCCCGCCGAAGAAGAGGAAGACAGCGAAAAGATCTGCGGCATCCTTATGCCAATCATGATTTAGTCCTTATCCTATGAAATTGAATCTTGAAAGGCCTCTGCTCTTCTTCGACATAGAGAGCACGGGCCTTAATATTGCCACGGACTCCATAATAGAGTTGAGTTTCGTAAAAGTGTTCCCGGATTCCGAAGAACGCATCAAAACCTGGAAAGTATGCCCCTGGGACTATGCCGCGGGAGCGCAGAAACACATATCGGAATCTGCCAGCAGCGTAAACGGAGTGCACGACCAGGACGTCAAGGACTGCCCCAAGTTCTACGAGATAGTGGACGAGGTGGTCTCCTGGCTCAAGGACAGCGATCTTGCCGGCTTCAACTCGGCCAAGTTCGACCTCCCCATCCTGGCAGAAGAGATAGAGCGCGTGCGGGAGTATTGCCACCGCGAGTTTGACATAAACCTTCACGAAAAAAGGATGATTGACGTCCAGACCATCTATCACGTGATGGAGCCGCGCAACCTGAAGGCCGCTTACCGCTTCTACTGTCACCAGGAAGAGCTTCCCAACGCCCACACCGCCGAGGCCGATACCGTGGCCACCTACGAGGTGCTCAAAGGCCAGCTTGACGCTTACCCCGACACCCTGCGCAACGACGTCGGTTTCCTCTCCAACCTGGGAGGAAGGCCCAAGAACGTAGACTACGCCGGCAGGCTTGTATGGGACAGCAACTCACAGGCCGTCATAAGTTTCGGAAAGCACAAGGGCAAGACCGCACGCGAGGTATACCAGAAGGAACCATCATATTTCGCCTGGATAATGCAGGGCGAGTTCACGCTGGACACCAAACGCCAGTTCGCTCTCCTCAAGGAGCAGTTCGACAAAGAGAAGAAGGCGGAGCAGAACAGGCCTCTCAGCGACCAGGAGACCGCCGAGGCCATCCGTATGCTCCAGGGCAATTTCCAGGGCCGCTTATTCTGATGAACATAGTAGTAAAGACAGCTTCGGGGCACTGCGTGGTAAGGCCGGACACTTCCTGGGTAAGGAAGAACGACGACCTCTACCTTCCGGATTTTGCTGGACCATTATCATTCTCTCCCATTGTATATGCCCATGTAAGCAGGCCGGGAAAGAGCATCGGCAGCCGCTTCGCCTCAAGGTATTACGACAGCATATCGTACGGGATGCTACTCTATGCCCGGAACCTCCTGGACGGCAGTCCCGAAGGATATGCCTCCGCAATTTGTATGGGCCATACCTCATTCCTACCCTATCCCCTGGAGCAGGACTTCCCCGCTCCCGGTGCAGAATTCATCCTTTCCAGGGATGATGAGGTTATTTTCAAATGCAATTTCCAGGGCCGTCAGGAGATAGAGGATGCAATTGTGGATGCCACGGAAAAGGCTCTGATACGCACGGGCGACTTTGTCGCGGCTGAGCTTCAGGAAATGGAATTCCTGTGTGACGGGCCGGTACAAATAAAAGGCACCCTTGACGGGCGCCTTCTTATGGATTTCAGGATTATTTGAGCCACTTGGGAGACTCGGACTCCCGACCTGCGCGTTACGAATGCGCTGCTCTACCGACTGAGCTAAAGTGGCGAGGACTGCAAAGATAGAAATTTTTTATGAAAAGCGACATAATTATAATCGGAGGCGGGGCATCGGGCTTGATGGCCGGATACGCGGCGGCTGACGCCCTGGTGGAAGCCGGCGCTGCGCCGTCTGTGGCAGTCCTCGAGAAAATGCCGCGCCCCGGCCGCAAGATTATGATTACGGGCAAGGGAAGGTGCAATTTCAGCAACATAAAGGAATAGAACGAGTTCAGCCTTCACATCAGGTCAAACTCCAGCTTCGTAAAGCCGTCGTTCTTCAACCTGAGCAGCCGCGCGATGCAGGAATTCCTGGAATCCTATGGATTGAAGACTGTGGTGGAACGCGGCGACAGGGCTTTCCCCCAGTCCCACCGCGCTTCGGACGTGGTGGACACGCTGGTGAACGCCTGCCTGAGCCGCGGCGTCAAGATGGAGACAGAATGCGAGATAGTGTCCATCTCCCATAACGGGGACGGCTTCGCCCTGGAGGCGGCCGACGGAAGGAAATACGCCTGCCGGAGGCTCATAATAGCCACCGGCGGGCTAAGTTATCCTTCCAGCGGCAGCAGCGGTGACGGCTACGCCTGGGCCTCGGCCCTGGGGCACAGCATAAAGCAGTGCCTCCCAAGCCTCACGGCCCTGGTTCCCAAAGGCTACAAGGATCCATCCGGGATAGTTTCAAGCGGGATGAAAGGCCATATAGACCGTTCCTCTCCCCTTTCTGAAGTCGGCAAGGCCCTGTGCGGAATCCAACTCAAGAATGTCGGCCTCAGCCTCTGTATAGACGGCAAGGAAGTGGATTCCGTCTTCGGGGACGTGGACTTCACCGACGGAGGGATTGAAGGCCCGGCCGGATTCCAACTGAGCCGCAAGGCCGTAAAGGCCATTTTCAACGGCTCAAAGGTCTCCCTGCGCCTGGACCTCAAGAGCGGCGTTCCTGCCGAGGATATCTCCCGGAGGGTGAACGAACTCTGGGACGAAATACGTAAAGACCCCCGCAGCGAGCGCCTCCGCGAGAAGGAGAAATGCCGCATCCTGCTGGGCAAACTGATGCCGTGGGATCTGATTCCCGGCTTCGTAATGTGCAATCCCCGGATAATGAATACCCTGAGCATTACTCGCGGCGGCGCCCGAACCGTTCTAATGCCCTCCGAGGTAGCCACAGCCCTCAAGGACTGGGCATTCGACCTTGCCGGTTACGTGGGATACGAGCGCGCAGTGGTCACCGCAGGCGGTGTTAACACTGACGAGGTGATTCCCAAAACGATGGAATCCCGCCTTGTTCCCGGGCTCTATTTCTGCGGAGAAGTTCTTGACATAGATTCCGATACTGGCGGATACAACCTCCAGACTGCCTTCAGCACCGGCTGCCTGGCAGGCCGGAGCGCCGCCAAATCCATACTCAGGACATAAATGATATCAAATTAATCCGTACCTTTGAAAACGTTATGAGTACCATTATTGACGGAAAAGCCCTGTCCCTTTCACTGAAGGAACAGATGAAGGGCAGAATAGCAGATTTGGAAAAACAATACGGCCGCAAGCCCTGCCTGGCCGTGATAATAGTAGGAGACAACCCGGCCAGCCGTTCATACGTACGGGGAAAGATAAAAGCCGCCGAATTCACCGGAATGGACAGCCGCCTGATAGAATTGCCCGAATACGTCAAGGAATTCGAGCTGCTGGACGTAATCGCAGGCCTCAATGCTGACAAGGCAGTGGACGGAATCCTGGTCCAGCTTCCCCTGCCACATCACATTGACGAGGACGTCGTCATCGACTCCATAGCCAAGGAAAAGGACGTGGACGGATTCCACCCTATGAACGTAGCCAACCTGTGGCTGGGACGCAAATGCATTGTCCCCTGCACTCCCAAAGGCATCATCGCAATGATAGAAAGCACAGGCGTGGAGATAAAGGGAAAGAAGGCCGTTGTGATAGGCCGCAGCAACATAGTGGGCAAACCTGTGGCTAAGCTCCTTCTGGACCGTAACGCCACGGTTACAATTGCACACTCGCGCACGCAGGACCTTGCCAAGGTAGCCTCAGAAGCCGATATCCTGGTGGCTGCAGTTGGCCGTCCCAAGATGGTGACAGCCGATATGATAAAGCCTGGAGCCGTAGTGATAGACGTGGGCATCAACCGCATAATGGTGCCCGGCCCTGACGGGACCGAGGTTTCCAAACTTGTAGGAGACGTGGATTTTGACGCTGCCAGCGAGGTGGCGGGCTACATCACCCCCGTTCCCGGAGGCGTCGGCCCTATGACCATAACGATGCTAATGGAAAACACCATAGAGTGCTTCCTCAACAGACAGTAGAGATTTTATCCTAATAGGGATTCCACCGCGCGGTCAACTTTGTCGAAGTCGAACCGTGCGGTTATCTTTTGCATCCTGTCCGCAACCTGGGCATTGCAAAGGTTGCCTATGGATCCTTCGTGAGTGTGGTTCAGAGCGCCTTCGTATTTGAAATTACCATCGGATATTTCGTCTGCCACCTGCCTGTACGCATCCCTGAACGGGACGCCGGAGGCTGCAAGGGCGTTGACCTTCTCCACGCTGAATGCCAAGGCGTAGCGGGGATCTTCCATCAATCCGTCCTTGACGCTTATGTTGCTGATGGCAAAGCAGGCTATGTCAAGACAGTCGGACATCTCTTGGAACATAGGGATGAATAGTTCCTTAATCAGCTGCATATCCCTGAAGTAGCCCGACGGCAGGTTGCCGCTGATCAGGCGAATGTCTCCCGGAATGCCGCAAATGCGGTTGCAATGCGCACGCAGCAACTCGAACACGTCCGGATTCTTCTTGTGAGGCATTATGCTGGACCCTGTGGTCATCTGCTTGGGAAGGGTCACGAAGCCAAAGTTCTGGCTGTTGAAAAGACAGCAGTCGAAGGCCAGGCGGCCGACTGTCTCCGCTATGCAGGACAATGCCATTGCAATCATCCTCTCTGTCTTTCCCCTGCTCATCTGGGCGTAGACGCTGTTGTAGTCCAGGTCTGCGAAGCCCAGGAGCTTTGTGGTGAGCTTCCGGTCAAGAGGGGCGGAGGAGCCGTATCCGGCGGCGGTTCCCAAAGGGTTGCGGTTGGCGACTTCCCAGGCTGCAAGGAGCATCTGCATATCGGAAGCGAGGCTCTCGGCATAGGCTCCGAACCAGAGGCCGAAAGAAGATGGCATAGCTACCTGGAGGTGGGTGTATCCCGGCATAAGGATATCCTTGCACTCCTCGCTGCGTTTCTGGAGAATGTCAAAGAGGCTGCAGACTTTGGCGGCTGTCTTCTGGATCTGGTCACGGGAATAGAGTTTAAGGTCAACCAGCACCTGGTCGTTGCGGGAACGCCCGGTGTGTACTTTCTTTCCCACGGGACCCAGTTTGCGGGTAAGCATCAGTTCCACCTGGGAATGGACGTCCTCCACTCCTTCTTCAATAACGAAACTGCCTTCCACGGCGCTCCGGTAGATGTTCCTGAGCTCGGGGAGAAGGGCATCCAGTTCGGCCTTCTCAAGCAGGCCCACTTTCTGGAGCATAGTAATGTGCGCCATAGTCCCCAATACGTCGTACGGAGCCAGGACAACATCCAGTTCCCTGTCCTTTCCCACGGTGAAACGCTCTATCTGAGCGTCTACGTCGTAGCCTTTATCCCAAAGTTTGTTTGCCATATCTACTATAATTGCAGCCCGTCAAGCAGGGCGGTGTAAATCTCAATTCCCTGTTCAACTTCTGAACGGAGGATGTATTCGTCCGCAGTATGGGACCGGGACGAATCCCCGGGTCCTATCTTTATGGTCGTGAACTGGCAGACGGACTGGTTGCTGGTGGTAGGCGATCCGTATGCCGTCAATCCAAGGGCAAGCCCCTTTTTCACGATAGGGTGTTCCATACTTATGTGGGCGCCGTTCAGGCGGGTGGACCTGGGGGCGAATTCGCACTTGACGTTCTGCCTTATCACTTCCAGGATCTGCAGGTTGTCATATATCCCATTGGAGCGTACATCCACTACAAATTTACACATATCCGGGACAACGTTGTGCTGTGTGCCTGCATTTATCATAGTTACCGTCATCTTGACAGGACCAATGAAACCGGACTCTTCCGGAAAACGGTAGTTGCGGAACCACTCTATATCCTCCAGAGCCTTGTATATTGCGTTTACGCCTTCTTCCCTGGCCGCGTGGCCGCTTACTCCGTGAGCCACGCAGTCAAGCACCATAAGGCCTCTTTCGGCCACTGCCATCTGCATTCCGGTGGGCTCACCTATGACTCCAAGGTCCACTTTTCCCAGCAGGGGGATTATGGCCTCGAGGCCTTCCTTACCGCCCACTTCCTCTTCGGCGGTGACAGAATAGATGAGTCGGTACGGCTGAGGCTTGGCGCTGAGCTTGAGGTAAACTTGAAGCAGGGCCACGAGCGCGCCGCCACAATCGTTGCTCCCGAGCCCGAATATGGCCCCATCCTCTTCATATGCGGTATAAGGGTCACGTGTGTATCCTGAGGCCGGCTTTACGGTATCCAGGTGGGCGTTCAGAAGGATTGTGGGCTTGTCCGACTGAGGCTCGGACTCCACCCACAGGTTGTTCTTCACGCGCCTTACGTCGAGGCCGAGGCCACGCAGATGTCCTTCCAGGAAATCTGCGCCTGCGTCCTCTCCGCGGCTTGGGCGCGGAATGGCTATGAGTTGCTTGAGCAGTTCTGTCATATGATTTCGGTTCCCGAATCGGTTCCCAGGTTCATTGCGTTGGTGATAACCACCTTGTTTACGCCGGCGTCGATGGCCGCGAAGGCGTTGTCCAGCTTTGGGATCATTCCCCCGCTGATGACATCGTCCTGGAGGTAGCGCTCGTAGTCTGCCTTGCGCATCTCGCGGATTACGCTGGCGGGATCGTCAGGGTCGCGCAGTACTCCATTCTTCTCGAAGCAGAAAGTGAGGGTTACGTCGTACTCCACCGCCAGGGCCTGGGCCAGCGATGATGCTATGGTGTCGGCGTTGGTGTTGAGCAGCTGCCCGAGCCCGTCGTGAGTTATTGGGCAGAGCACCGGTACTGCGCCAGAGTCTATGAGCATCTTTAGCGCCTTGGTGTTCACCTCCTTCACGTCGCCCACAAAGCCGTAGGAAATCACGCCTTCAGGGCGCTTTACGCTGCGGATTATGTTCAGGTCGGCGCCGCAGAGGCCCACGGCGTTCACTCCTTTGGCCTGCAGTTCCGCCACCACGTTCTTGTTGACGAGGCCGGCATAGACCATGGTCACAATCTTGAGCATAGGCTCGTCAGTGATGCGGCGGCCGTTTACCATAAGGCTCTCCACTCCCATGTCGGCGGCTATCTTGGTGGCCGTGCGGCCTCCTCCCGTAACCAGGATCTTGCTTCCTTCGATGGAGCAGAAGGATCCCAGGAGGGTATTGAGGCTGGCGTCGTCCTCGACTACCTGCCCGCCGACTTTAACTATGTTCAGTCTCTTTTTCATATTACATTTCCTCCAGCATTCTCTTCATTACTACCTGGGCGGAAACCACCCTGTTGGCGGCCTCTGGAATTACCAGGCTACGTGGTGAATCTATGACCTCGTCGGTGACAATCATATTGCGGCGCACAGGCAGGCAGTGCAGGAAGTAGGCGTTGTTGGTGACCGACATCTGCCTTGCTCCCACGGTCCAGCTCATATCTTTGTTTATAACCTGGCCGTAAGGGTTCATCGCCGACCAGTTCTTCGCGTACACGAAATCTGCTCCCTCAAAGGCCTTCATCTGGTCATACTCGATGCGGGCGTTACCTGCGAACTGAGGGTCCAGCTCATAGCCTTCAGGCTGAGCAATGACGAAGTCCACGTCAGCCGCGTTCATCCACTCTGCGAACGAGTTGGGGACGGCCTGAGGCAGTGCGCGTGGATGCGGCGCCCAGGTCATAACCACCTTGGGGCGCTTCTTTGTCTTGTATTCTTCAATGGTAAAGAGGTCCGCGAAAGCCTGGCAGGGATGGACCGTGGCGGATTCAAGGCTTATTACCGGCTTGCCTGAATAGTCTATGAACTGCTTCAAGATGGTCTCGTTATAATCGAACTCCTTGTCAGTGAGACCCGCGAACGAGCGCACGCCAATGAGGTCGCAGTAACTGCCTATTACGGGGATGGCCTCGCGCAGGTGCTCGGACTTGTCACCATCCATCACTACGCCCATCCTTGTTTCCAGCTTCCAGCTGTCTCCATTCACATTGAGGACTATGGGGTCCAGGCCCAGGTTGAGGGCCGCTTTCTGACTGCTCAGGCGGGTGCGCAGGCTGCTGTTGAAGAACACCAGGATTATGGTCTTGTTCTTTCCCAGATGCTGCCAGGCAAACGGAGTCGCCTTTACTTGTTTCGCTTCTTCAAGGGCCTTGGAAAGGTCTCCTATATCTTGTACGTGAAAGAATGATTTCATTGAAGTACTTCTTTTAATGCATTGATGAATGTGTCGGCCTGGGCCTTTGTGAGCACCAGCGGCGCCAGCAGCCTAATGATGTTCTGTCCCGCTACTCCTGTGAAAATATGCTTCTCATACAGCAGTTTGCCGCGTATGGGTGCCACCGGGACGTTGAATTCGATTCCTGTCATCAGTCCCCTGCCCCTCACCTCGCGTATCAGCGGGGACGACGGAATAGAAGACTGAAGGTACTCTCCCACTTCCAGGGCGTTCTGCACCAGGCCTTCGTCCTCTATGATGTCCAGCACGGCCAGCGCGGCGGCCATTGCCAGGTAGTTACCTCCGAACGTGGTGCCAAGCAGGCCCTTGGAGGCCTTGAACTTGGGCGATATGAGGATGCCTCCGCAAGGGAAGCCGTTGGCTATGCCCTTTCCCATAGTGACGATGTCGGCCTCTACCCCGTCCCACTGGTGGGCGAAGAACTTGCCGCTACGGCCGTAGCCGCTCTGGACTTCGTCCAGGATCAGGCAGGCTCCATACTTGTCGCAAAGCGCGCGCAACTCGGCAAGGAACCCGGGACGAGGGATGTTGATGCCTCCGCATCCCTGGATGCCTTCTATGATTACTCCGGCCACGTCTCCGCCTTCGAGGACCTTCTCAACACCTTCGGAGTCGTTCAGGTCGCAGAAGGTGACTTTATGAACGGCGTTGAAGGGCGAGACTATCTTGGGATTGTCCGTAACCGCAACTGCTCCGGAGGTGCGCCCGTGGAAGCTGCCGTGAAAAGCAATCACACGGTCCTTTCCTGTATGGAAGGACGCCAGCTTGAGGGCGTTCTCGTTTGACTCGGCGCCGCTGTTGTCCAGGAAAAGGGAGTAATCAGGATAGCCGCTTATCTCACCCAGCCTTGCAGCCAGTTGCTCCTGCAGAGGATTACGGACGCTGTTGGAGTAGAATCCTATCTTATCCAACTGGTCCTTGAGAGCCTGCACGTAATGAGGATGCGAATGCCCCACGGAGATTACTGCATGACCGCCGTAAAGGTCCAGGTACTCCTGGCCCTTGTCGTCCCATATTGTACAGCCCTTGGCCTTGACAGGGGTTACTTCAAAAAGTGAATATACATCGAATAATTGCATATTGTCAGAATTTGGATGCCTTGAGCCTCAGTCCTGCGTCCTGCGGAAGGCCGAACATTATGTTCATATTCTCTACAGCCTGCCCCGAGGCGCCTTTCAGCAGATTGTCTATCATACTGATAATGTGAATCTTATCGCCATATTTACGAACATACAGCACGGCCTTGTTGGTATTCACAACCATCTTCAGGTCCGGATTGGAATCCACTACGGTGACAAACGGAGACTTCTGGTAGAAAGCCTTGTACAGGTTCACCGCCTGGTCTTCAGGAATGTCGCAGTCCAAATATACCGATGCCATTATTCCACGGGCGAAATCACCCCTTACGGGCACGAAGTTGATCTTTCCGCACCACTGGGGAGAGAATTTATGAAGCGTCTCCCCTATCTCTGCCAGATGCTGGTGGGTAAAGGCCTTATATACTGACATATTGTTGGTACGCCAGCTGAAATGGGCGGTTTCCTGAAGCTTCTGTCCGGCGCCAGTAGATCCCGTAATGGCCGTGACGTGAACTTCTCCCAGTTTGTCTATAGCGGCAAGCGGAAGCAGAGCCAGCTGGATAGAGGTGGCAAAGCATCCCGGATTGGCAATGTGTTTTGCCTTTTCTATCTTGTCCTTGAAGGCGTCCGTGAGTCCGTAGACAAAGTCTCCGGCATCGGCGGCAAGCCTGAAATCATTGGCCAGGTCTATGATGGCACCCTTGTATTCCTGAGGGAAAGAGGCTACCGTGTCCTTTGAATTGCCGTGGCCGCCGCAAAGGAAAACCACATCCGCCTCCATTACGGGAGCATCGGCGCTGAAAACTATTTCGGTCTCCCCCACCAGGTCAGAATGTGCCTTCCAAAGCGGTTCGCCCGCGTGGCTGGTGCTCTGCGCAAAGACAATCTGAGCGTCAGGATGCCCCAGAAGCACTCTGATAAGTTCTCCGCCGGTATATCCGGCCGCTCCTATGATACCTACTTTGATCATTCTCTACAAATCTTTTTCGAGTTCCTTTCCCTCCTCTACGTGATTGGCGTAATACACTCTCAGCGGAGTGGAAGTAACCTTGATGAATCCCTTGGCGTCCTCGCTGGTCCAGCCTTTCTGCATCTCGCCGTACTCTCCGAACTTGGTCTTAACCAGGTCGTCCTGGGACTCAACGCCCACGGTGGAGAAGCAATACGGCTGCAACTGCATTGAAACGACGCCGTTGACATTGCGCTGGCTGCTCTGGAGCATAGCCTCGATGTCCCTCATCACGGGCTCAAGGTACTGGCTCTCGTGCAGGAACATACCGTACCAGTTGGCAACCTGGTCTTTCCAGTACTGCTGCCACTTGCTCAGGGTGAACTTCTCAAGGAACTTATGCGCCGATATGATGAGCATCGGTGCCGCCGCCTCGAATCCTACGCGACCCTTTATTCCTATTATGGTGTCACCCACGTGCATATCGCGGCCTACTCCGTACGGAGCCGCTATGCTCTCCACATACTGGATTGCGGCCACCTTGTCCTCGAACTCCTTGCCGTTTACGCTGCAAAGCTCTCCTTCCTTGAATCCCAGCTTGATTATCTCGGAGCCCTGCTTTGTTACCTGCTTGAGGTATGCGCTCTCGGGAAGTCCCTGGGCTGAATCCAGGATTTCACCTCCGCAGATTGAAGTACCCCAGAGGCCCACGTTGTAAGAATACTTGAGCTTCTTGAAATCAGCCGGGAATCCGTTCTTGTTGAGGTAATCCACCTCGAACTGACGGGTGAGGGCCATATCCCTGGTAAGGGTTATTATCTCTATGCCTGGAGCCATTACCAGGAAGGTCATGTCGAAGCGCACCTGGTCATTGCCGGCTCCGGTTGATCCGTGCGCGATGGCGTCAGCGCCAATCTCCTTGGCGTACCTTGCAATTGCCATTGCCTGGAAGATGCGCTCGGAAGAAACCGAGATTGGATACGTTCCGTTCCTGAGCACGTTTCCGTATATCATATATTTAATGCTCTTGGCGTAATACTCGCTGGTTACGTCCAGGGTGACGTAATCCTTTGCGCCCAGTTTGAATGCGTTCTGCCTGTTGGTCTCCAATTGTTCCTTTGAGAAGCCTCCGGTGTCGGCGCAGGCCGCATAAACCTCATAACCGTATTCTTTTGAAAGGTACATCACGGTGAACGATGTATCCAGTCCGCCGCTGTATGCTACTACTACTTTCTTTGCCATATCTCGGATTCTTTATTTGGTGCGGTGCTTTTCGGGATCGTACAACATTCCGGTGCAGAGGCAGCGGGTATAGTTGTTCCTCTGGAGAACGTCGAAGTTGACGCAGTTCTCACATCCCTTCCAGAACTCAGGATCGTCAGTGAGCTCTGAGAAGGTTACCGGTACGTATCCCAGCTCGGTATTTATCTTCATTACTGCCAGGCCGGTGGTAAGGCCGAAGATGCGGGCGTTGGGGAACTTCTCGCGTGAGAGTTCGAACGCCTTGTGCTTGATGTCCTTGGCAAGGCCCTTGCCCCTGAACTTCTCCTTTACTATGAGGCCGGAATTTGCCACGAATTTGCCGTGTCCCCAGCTTTCGATGTAGCAGAAGCCGGCGAATTCGTCACGGAAAAGGGCTATGATGGCCTTTCCCTCGCGCATCTTCTTCTCCACATAGTCCGGGTTGCGCTTGGCGATTCCGGTTCCGCGTACCTTGGCCGCATCCTCTATGGTCTTGAGGATTTCGGGGATGTACTTGATATGCCCGGTATTGGCGACCTCTATGAGGAAGTTCTTGGTCAGCTGCTTGTCCTCTATTCCGGGGATGTATTCAGAAAGGTCCCTCATCACTGACTCCTGGGTGAAATTGTCCCTCAGGGGCAGTATGAGCGTGTCGTCTCCAGCCACGGTTCCCATTATGAAGGCGGACTTAACCCTCTGGTCTATTGTGGATGCAACCAGGTTGGCGTATCCCGGGATTGTCTTGAGCACGGCCAGAGCGTGGGAGAACTCTATGCTGACTATTCCGTCCAGGATGGTGGGTACCGCCTTGGGACGGGTTACAGTCATCGCGTGCGGCTGAATTCTGTAAACATATCCGTCATCAGTAGGAACTTTTACTATGTGCAGTTCTTTCAGGTCTCTCGACAATGTGGCCTGCGTAAAAGAGAAGCCTTTGTCTTTCAACAATGATGCGAGCCTTTCCTGATTGGAAATACGGGCTGCTGACACTAATGCCCTGATGGCTGCCTGCCTCTCGGCCTTGGATTTTTCAGTTTGCATATATATACACTGCTTTTGTATTTTTATGCAAAGATAGTATAAGTTCATCTTTTTGCAAGATATTTTTGAAATTTTATTAAAAATTCTTTTATTTGATTGTTATGTTGAAGATCGCACTACAATCGAAGGGCAGGTTGAACGAAGAAAGCCTGTCATTGCTCGCCAGCATAGGGATAAACGTAGACGAGCCAAAAAGGAAATTCATTTCCAAAGCCAGGAATTTCGATATAGAGACATTGTTCCTCAGGGACGATGACATTCCCCTCGTCGTGGCGTCAGGCACCGCCTCGCTGGGTATAGTAGGACTGAACGAAGTGGCGGAGAAGAAAGCCGACGTGCAGATAGTCAAGAAACTGGGTTTCGGCGGATGCCGTATAAGCCTTGCAATTCCCAAAGCCGACAAATATGAGGGCCTGGACTATTTCCAGGGCAAGCGCATAGCCACCTCGTATCCAAACATCCTCAAGGACTTCCTTGAAAAGAACGGCATAAAGGCCAACATAGAAGTCATTACCGGTTCAGTGGAGATTGCCCCCGCAGCCGGAATAGCAGACTGCATATTCGACATTGTTTCATCAGGCAGCACGCTGGTTTCCAACGGGTTGGTAGAGGTTGAGCGGGTCTTCGAATCCGAGGCCGTGCTCATCGCGGACAAGAACCTTTCGGAGGAAGACCGCGCCACCTTGGACGAGATACTTTTCAGGATAGACTCACATCTTATGAGCAACGGCAAGAAGTATCTTCTGATGAACATCCCCACTGCAGCCCTGGACGAAGCCGTAAAGATTCTCCCCGCAATGCGCAGCCCCACCGTGATGCCGCTAGCATCCGAAGGATGGTGCTCGCTCCACTCCGTGGTGGAGGCTGACACTCTCTGGGAGAAGGTGCGCCTGCTCAAGGCAATAGGCGCTGAAGGCATTTTGGTTATCGACCTGGATAAAATAATACTGTAATGGAAATATTCTTGCACCCACCCAAGGATCAATGGGGAGATTTGTGCCTGAGGGCAGCCCAGGGGAATGACGGAATCCAAAGCCGCGTCCGCAGCATACTGGCAGCGGTACGCCGCAGCGGAGACAAGGCAATAAAGGACCTTACTATGCAGATAGACAAGGTCAGCCTTGACACCCTGAGGGTATCCGAAGAGGAATTCGAAAGGGCAGAAGAAGCAGTTCCCGAGAACGTGAAGGCGGCCATCAGACAGGCCTACGAGAACATATATGCCTTCCATAAGGCCCAGATGCCTTCCCGCGTGGAAGTGGAAACCGTTCCCGGCGTATTGTGCATCCAGAAAAGCGTCCCCATCACCAGAGTCGGACTTTATATCCCCGGAGGCACCGCTCCCCTGTTCTCCACCGTCCTGATGCTTGCAGTACCCTCGCTCATAGCAGGATGCCGCACGCGGGTGCTGTGCACTCCTGCCGGCAAGGACGGCAACGTGAACGCAGAAGTTCTCTTCACGGCTCGGCTATGCGGCATAACTGACGTTTTCAAGGCCGGAGGCGCACAGGCTATCGGAGCTATGGCTTACGGTACCGAGACAATTCCCAAGGTTGACAAGATATTCGGCCCAGGCAACCGATATGTGACCATCGCAAAGCAGCTCGTAAGCACTGAGGACGTATCCATAGACATGCCGGCCGGCCCGTCTGAGGTAATGGTAATGGCCGACGACAGCGCAAAGCCCCAGTTCGTGGCTTCAGACCTGCTTTCACAGGCAGAACATGGACGCGACAGCCAGGCCATCCTCGTATGCAAGAGCAAGGATTTCGCAGAATCAGTACTTGAAGAAGTAAAGCGCCAGGCCGCCCGGCTTCCCAGAGGAGAGCTGGTTGCCAGTTCCCTGGAGAACAGCCGCATCATAGTATTCAACCATATCTCTGAAATGTTGGAGTTCGAAGAGCTATATGCCCCCGAGCACCTCATAGTTTCTATGCAGAACGCCAGGGAGATAGCAGAAAGCGTGGACAACGCCGGAAGCATCTTCGTGGGCAACTACAGCCCCGAAAGCGCCGGTGACTACGCTTCCGGAACCAACCACACCCTTCCCACCTCGGGATGGGCGCATTCCTGCAGCGGCGTCAACCTTGACAGCTTCATGCGCAAGACCACCATCCAGGATATCAGTCCTTCCGGACTTAAAACGCTCAGCGGATGCATCACCACAATGGCTTCGGCTGAGGGGCTTGACGCCCACGCCCAGGCCGTAAAAATCAGGCTCGCCGAAGCGGAGGATTTCCCTGCAGAAAGCTTCAAGCTTGAAAAATCCGTTAGGGCCAACATCCTTACGCTTAAGCCATACTCCACAGCAAGGGACGAGTATCAGGGTGAGATAGGCATATTCCTGGACGCCAACGAGAATCCTTACGACAACGGCTACAACAGATACCCGGACCCGCACCAGAGAGCCCTCAAGCAGAAGATATGCGCAATGAAGGGGATTAACGAGGACAACCTCTTCCTGGGCAATGGAAGCGACGAAGCCATTGACCTGGTATACAGGATATTCTGCAATCCGGGCAAAGACAACGTAGTGGCCATAAGCCCCAGTTATGGGATGTACCGCGTGGCTGCGGACACAAACAACGTGGAATTCAGGGAAGTCCTGCTGAACAAAGATTTCTCTCTGGATGTCGAGGCGATAAAGAAAGCCGTAGACCGTTCCACCAAGGTCATCT
>JAEEGL012172453.1_pt1 | contig 19165 bp, 7 predicted proteins | sample 9134231 | NCBI WGS metagenome assembly JAEEGL01 (sample SAMN16246548, study PRJNA631951) | gut metagenome | biome: gut microbiome; feature: rumen; material: fiber-attached | host: Bos | place: Iran: Karaj | collected 2018-10 | reverse complement strand
ATGGTCGCAAGTTTGAGTTCCCCTGCAACTGGGGCGATGACCTTGCTTCCGAGCACGAGCGCTACCTCGTCGAAGAGCACTTCAAGAAGCCCGTCATCATGACCGATTACCCCACCGCCATCAAGGCCTTCTACATGAAGCAGAATGAGGCCAATGAGACGAATGGATCTATTGGATATGGAGGTTGCGTGGCACCTGGTCCCACCATGCAAGGTACCGATGTCCTGTTCCCGCAAATCGGTGAAATCATCGGCGGTTCTGTCCGTGAGGCAAGCTATGATAAGTTGATGGCCGAGATTAACCGCCGAGGTATGGAAACCGACAAGCTCTGGTGGTATCTTGATACCCGTCGTTACGGTTCATGCCCCCATGCAGGATTTGGCCTCGGTTTCGAGCGCCTCATCCTCTTCGTTACCGGCATGCAGAACATCCGTGACGTTATCCCCTTCCCGCGTACCCCCAAATCGGCTGAATTCTGATAAGAATGGTGACATTCGCAGTCACCATTCTTTCTGCGCTTAAATCGCAGTTTTGGCCTTAAAGCAAGCCCTAAGAGGGATGGAATAATAGTTTTTTACCACATTTTCAAAAAAAAACTTAAAATTATTTGCACGGAAACGAAAATATAGCTATATTTGCACCCAAAAGTCGTGTCTCCCCGAAAGAGACGCGAGTATGCGTCTGAGAGAATGGGCGCTGTAAGTGTAGAGAAAATGCGTAACAACAATTATACTCTTTTATTAATTTAATTTTTAATCGTATGAAAAAAAGATTAATTGGTTCACTGCTGTTCGGAGCACTTGTTGCTTCGACAGGAACGTTTGTGTCTTGTACGAATTACGATGACGATTTTGCTGATCTGAGGACTGAAATCAAGGCTCAGCAGGATCTGATCGCACAGCTGCAGGACAAGGTCAAGAATGGTGACGTTATTCAGAGCGTTACACCTATCTCTGGCGGTATTCTCGTTACTCTGAGTGACGGTTCTACCTATTCTATCGTTAACGGTAAGGATGGCCTGAACGGAAAGGATGGTCTGAACGGTGTTGACGGTCTGAATGGTAAGGACGGCCAGAACGGTAAGGACGGCCAGGATGGTAAGGACGGTGTTGATGGCCAGAACGGTGTTGTCTGGGAAATCGATGCTGAGACCGGTTACTGGAAGAGAGACGGCGTACTGACAGAGTACAAGGCTGTTGGTATCGACGGCACCAGTGCTGTTACTCCTACTATTGACATTGTTGATGGCTATTGGGTAATCAATGGCCAGAACACTGGCGTGAAGGCTGTTGGTCAGGATGGTCGTGACGGTGTTGATGGCCAGAATGGTCAGGACGGTCGTGATGGTCGTGACGGTGTTGATGGCCAGAATGGTCAGGATGGTCGTGACGGTGTTGACGGTCAGAATGGTCAGGACGGTCGTGACGGCGTTGATGGTAAGGACGGCGTTGATGGTAAGGACGGTAAGGACGGTCTGACTCCTACTGTTGAGATTAACGCTCAGGGTTACTGGGTAATCAATGGTGTCACCTCTAACGTCAAGGCTCAGGGTCGTGACGGTGTTGACGGTAAGAACGGTCAGGATGGTAAGGACGGTCTGCCTGGTCTCACTGGCGATGCTGGTCAGAACGGTCAGAACGGTTACTACTATGTTCCCAATACTGAGACAGGTTGCTTCGACATCTATATGGATGGCGTACGCGTTGCAATGACTGAGATTCCTTATATGGCAACAGGTTCTGTTACCGCAGTGCTGGATCAGGATAATCTGTCTATCTATGGTCTTATTTCCGGTGGTGATGACGCAGTACAAGTTTGCCTGGCAAGCTATCTCCGTAGCCTCGTATTCAAGCCTATGCTCTATCTTGACGGTATTGAGACGGTTGAATATCCTTGGCTGCAGGATACAATTATCAAGAGGTATCCTAATAATGCTAAAGAAACTTATACAAGTACTAATCGCCAAGGTAAGACTGTTCGTGGATTGTATGATTATATTTGCAATTGGCTTCCTGCAAATTCAAAGGAAGGATATACTTTTGTTGAGAAGGTTGATACTTTCATTTATGGTCCTGCATGGCCAGTTGACTACCATGTGAATCCTGCAAAAGCAGACATAGATTATGCTGACGTAATGGGATTCAATGTGCTTCAGCCTTCTGTACTTTATGTGAAGACCCGCGCAGCTTCCAAGGACTTGGGTATTTTCTCACCTGAAAAGAATTATGCTGGAGCTCAGATCTTCAAGAATTCTAATGGTTATGTTACTGTTGGTTTGCAGGTAACCCATCCTGAAAAACTGAATCAGCGTCCAACTGACAAGACTGACAATGTTGGCGATAATACGATTGCTCTGCAGATTAGCTCGAAGACTAGCGATGGCAAGAAGGATCCCATCACTTCTGATTATGCTCTGTTGAAGGGAACTAAGTATTGGTTGGAAGCTCTTGTTTGGGCAAACAAGCCTGATTACGCTGCTGGTTCTGATAAGACTCGTAAAGGTGACGAACTTGGTATTTACCTCAATGCAGACAAGTTCCCCACACTTGGTACCACTAATAGTGGACATATTGCTGAAAAGGTTCACGTTTGGGATTCTCCGGAAGAAGCTTTGAAGGATCCTGATGGAGCTGCTCTTGAACTTACTTACAATAAGGCAGATGGTATAACATTGAGCTCTTATTTGGGAATTCATGCAGTTCATAACGACTTAAAGACTCGTGGTGATGTAGTTGATTTGTGGGCTTACGGTGCAGAAAAGCAGTGGGGACTTTATTATGAGTTTAACCTCATTGATTATAGTATTGATGGTAACGTTACTCACGACTCTAAGTATGCTGATTGGGGTAAGATTGGTGCTTCTGCTGCTGAGAAAGCTGCCGCTAAGGCTAAGGGTCAGCTTGTTGCCCGTAACGTTAAGGAAGACGGTGTGACTATTGATACTGAGTCTGCTACTGCTGTTGACCGTGAGCCGCTGGTTCAGGTACTTGTGAAGAATTATAAGGGTCAAGTTGTACTCGATGGTTATATCCTCATTCATATTACTCGTAAGGCTGCGGAAGTTGCTCCTAACCTTGTTGTGAACGATTATCCTGCAGGTAACTATCAGTTTGGTCTTTGCAAGGGCGATTATGAGGTGTTCACCACAAACTGGTCACAGTTCTCTTACTATGTACTGACTCAGAATCTTGATAACATGACTAAGGAAGATTTCGATAAGTACTATGAGGCAGACTTGCTTGCAACTGGTGTTCGCTCAACTGCTGATGGTAATAGTGTAGATCAGTTCAATGTTTTCGAAAAGCCTTCAGATAAGGGTGATGCAACACCTACCAATGACCTTGGTAAGGCTTATTACTATCCTAACTGGGATGGTACAACCAACCATCGATTCACATGGGAAGTTAATGAAACAGAACTTGAAAAGTGGTCACATGACGATGCTAAGAAGCAGATTACACGCTATATCCGCTTCAAGGAGAGAGCTGGTGTAAGCCCGCGTCCGAAGTATCCCTATATTTATGTGAAGATGACTGTAGATTTGACTCGTAAGGAGTATAAGGTTGAGTATGCTAAGAAGAATGACGATTATTGGTTTGCTCTTAACGGAGATGATAATGGTTGGGATGCAATTATCTTTGATGTGAAGGAACCAACTGACGGTGGTAACATTGAAAGAATTAATCGTGAGATTCCTAGCACATTGTTGGGTAATAAAGTTTCCTTCAGTCAGACTCATAAGTATTATTTTGCTCCGAAACCCGAGTCGATTACTGCTCTGAATGGTAAGAAGTATGTAATTACTCCGAAGCGTAATAAGAATGATGTAATTTGGGATCAGTTGTTCTGTAAGTATATTCTTACTCCGAAGGCAGATCAGCACACTTGGAATGAGGCTACTCTTGATGCAACAATTAAGAATTGTGCTATTGATTATACTAAGGGTGCATTTACTAATGACATTCTCTATGCCGCTTTGGGTGATGTTTATACTGCAATTGCAACTCTGAATCAAGCTACTGGTGAGATCAGGCTGATTAAGAATGATCAGTGTAAGGATATATTGAACGCCATTGAGTATGCGGAGAATCACAAGAATATCTACACTGACATAACCACGAAGGAGCCTGAGATGCGTGCATGGGTTGCCGTTGTCGCTAATAATGGTTGTGATGTGGCTACTCAGGTTTCTTATGAGAAGGCCAGCGAAGGTCTGAAGAGTTTCCTCGTTTCTTGGCAGCGTCCAATCAACATGAAGAAGTTTGACAATCAGGTAGCAGTTGATGCTAAGACCAATGGTAATATCATCTATGTCCTTGACTTCCTAAAGTTGTTCGACTGGCGTGGTGAGCCTAAGGGCTATATGTGGGATGATCAGCAGTGGTTCTGGGCATACTACAATGTCAAATACATTAAGGTTAATTGCAAACCCTCCGTTGTTAAGAGTAATATGCATTATGGTGGAGATGACTTCTCGCATACGATGAGTCAGATTACAACAAAGGCTGAACTCTATGCTTATGTTGGTAAGGATAACACTCAGGAGGAATGGACCTACAACTTCGATTTGCGTAATGATCCTACGAACTTTAATGCTGCGTCAAGGAATAAAGCACTTCTTGATTATATGAAGGCAAACAAGGAAAAGTTCGGTGCCATTGCATACTATAACAATGGTGATAATGTTGAGAAGTTCAGTGTACGTATTCCCATCACTATCGGTTACGAGTGGGGTGAGTTTACTTCTGAAGTACAGATTGACATTGATCGTACTCTTGGTCACTAATTCTCTGGGTATTATAAATAGAACAGAAAATATAATTATCTAAGGCTCTAATAGGAGAGAGTGTGTCTCGTAAGAGCGGGCACACTCTCTCTTTGTTTATTATTATAATCAGATATGAAACGTATTGCCTATTATTCTTTTATTCTTTTTGCCGCTGCCTTGGCAGTGGTGTCTTGTAAGAATCAGCCGAGGTCTGAAGAGGAAGCACGGTCTGAGAAGATTGAGAAGTTCCGTGCTCAGTTGGCCGCTGATGATACTACGACGGTACTTCGCCTTTGTGATAATGTCATGGAAATGCTGATGAACAAGCAGTATGACGAGGTGATGGCCTCTCTTTATGAGTATACGGATTCTACACAGGAGGTAAAACCGATTACACCAGAGACCGCTGAGAAGTATCTTAGGAAGTTCAAGATGTTCCCCGTGATGCGTTATGAGCGCAAGTATTATTCATTTCAGTTGGAAGGTTGTAATGACGTTAAGTATGATGTGATTTTCGCCAGTGGTGATGCAGCCGGTACTTCTTCACCTGCTGTTATTGGTTATATGTTTAATCCTGTGAAGGTGGATGGTGAATGGCGTCTTTGTGTTAAGACTCCAACTGATGGATATGACGATAGTGTGAATTAATCCGTCAGAATTTTATCTCTTTTTGAAAGATTGTCTTTTAGGTGTTTGAGAATATCAACGAAAATAATTAACTATAATGAAGAGAATTTGTTTGTTGCTTTTTGCTCTTCTGTGTCTGCCTACTTTTGCGCAGTTGCATAAGAGTGTAGTTTATGATTTTAGTAATCCAACAATACTATCACCTTCTATTACACCCAGTAATGAAAATGGTGGGAAGGTAAATGTTTCTAAGGAGGTTTTTGTAAATGGGCCTGTTAGTATCAGTTTTACACCAGGCTCTCAGCCAACGGGAGCTCAAATTTTTTCTCTTATCGACGATAAAAATCTTCAAGCTACCTATTCGTTGCGTGTAACTGCAACAACAACGATGACAATTAGTATCAGTGGTGGTTCGGTTCTTGATTCTGTACGCATTTCTGATGATAGTATAATAGGTGATTTGGGTTTGGCTTATGGACAACCTGGTCAGGTGGATCCATTCCAAAATTTTTTTTGGACGAGTAATACAAAAAACTGTTCAAAGGTTAATTTCAATGTTAGTGCCCAACCTACACGTATACATACATTGACTGTATATTATAGCACTCCCTCTGCAGTGCTTCAGCCTACAGAGGTCAGTCCCGCTAATGGTTCTACCATCGATGACTTCAGTTCTGTTAATCTGACCTTTGCTACGGATATGCAGTTGAAGGGTAATCCTACTATTGTGCTGACGAAACCTGATAATAGTACTGAGGCGCTGAAGTCCTCCTTTGACGGCAAGGTTGTTACCTTGGCAGCTGAGAGTCCTATTGCTGTGGATGGCCAGTTTACTATCACGGTTCCTGCCGGAAGCTTTATCAATAGCGAAGGCTTCGAAAACGAGGAACTGACCTATACCTTCAACGTAGTTGTACCTCATAACACGCTGAAGTTCGTCTCTGTCACTCCTAATCAAGGCGAAGTTGTTTTCCTGACCAATACCATATCTTTGGCCTATAATGAGGCCGTGAAATTGGCAGAAGGTGCCAAAGAGATAAAACTCTATAAGGACGCCCAGGAATTTGCAACTTTGCAGCTCTCCATCGACAAGGATGACAACCACAAAGTTCTACTTGTTTATGGTAACGATAATAAAGATATCACCCGTAAAGGCAACTATCAGCTGACAATCCCTGAAAAAACAATCCTGCAAGCTGGTGAAGGTTCAACGGAATTCAATCCTACATTCAATTTGGCTTGGACGGTGAATCCAGTAGAGACAGAGACCATGAAAGCTGCCAAGGCTCTGTTGACAAATACCGCTTATCAGGGCTTGGGTTATCCTGCTGCTGACAGTGATGCTCGAACGAATTTACAGAAGTTGACTGAGGACGAAGATGTTCCTTCAGATGAAGAACTGAATACGGCAATAGGTGCTTTCTACAATGAGACGAAGGTGACCTTGCCCACGACAGGTCGTTTCTACAAGATAGCAGGCGTTAATGCTGAAAACAAAAAACTCTATTTAGTTTGTCAAAATGACAGTATTGTCTTGTCATCGAATGTCAACGAGGGCACTCCCTTCTTGTTGACACAGGGCACTGACAACTCTTTTTCGGTGCAAGTGCATGGAAAGTATCTCTTATTGCTGAAACCGAAATCTAGCAATGTTAGTGATGCTGAGAATAGCTTGCAACTGACAAAGCTGAACGTAGCTGGTGTTGACAGTATCAAGACTTTTGGTAAGTTTGCTATTTTTGGTGAAATGACCACAAATAATGTGCCCGTTCAATTGAACTACGTGAGTGAAAGTGTTGTTACATCAGTGAGTAAGTCCTTGCCTCTTTTTACTGACGAGGAATCCGGTGCTTTCATGTTGGAGGAGGTCGAAGTGACCATTTCTGAGGTAGAAAGCAAGCTAACTCCCACCCTGGTGGAGAATAACGGTGAAAAGCTGACTTTGAGTTTTTCTGATGTGGAGTCGTTAACAATAGAGAATGTAACAACACCGTATTTTATCGATAAGTCGGGGACTAAGGTAGACTCAGGTGTATCGCAGTTATTAACTTCTGTGAGTGATAAAAACGCCTCTTTCTCGGTAAATTTGGCCAACTTGGAGGATGGAACCTACACTCTGGTCATTCCAGAAAACACCTTGTATTATATAAAAGAGGGCAAGTTAATGACCCTCTCTGAAATCAAAAAAGAATTTACCATTAAAGCCAAACCAAACTTTGTTAAAGAATATGATTCCCTCATTTTTTTGCAGGATGTAGGAGTTGATACACCTGTTACCGATGAGTCTCTTAATGACTTAGTTATCTATATACAAGTTGGTGTGGATTATTCAGGTCTTGTTCCTGATGAGACAAAAACGGTTCGCTTAGCCTACTACGATAATAACATGACTATTCGTACTGGTCATTTCGTTAGTTGTTCTTCTACAGATTTCTCAAATGCTTATAAAAAGTATCGCCCAGATGAGAATGTTCCTGTAGGCATTCAGGCAATAAAATTGCAATTTGACAGTCCTATCAAGTTAGGCGAATTAAAGTCTGGCCGTTATTCTTATGTTATAGAAGAAGCAACATTTGGCGATGCTAACTTTGGAAAATATTTGAAAGACAACAAGAGTGTTGCTGCTGAGAAATGTATTGTTAATAGAGAGTTTGTGCTAACTCAGTTAGTTGATAATGATGGTGCTATTCCTAAGTATCCTTCGAAAGAGGTATTTGCTGCTGCCAAGGAGTTACTAAATAAGAGAGGTTTGGGCTATCCTTCTACTACCAGCTCAGCTCGTATAAAATTGCAAGCATTGGTTGACTCTGGTATGGGAGAAGATTCTGAATACACAAAAGCCATGCAGGCATTCTATGAGGATTCTTCTGTCGAGAAACCTGCTGCTGGCAAGTATTACACCATTGCCGGCGTCACCTCAAATAATAAGGTAGCCTATCTCCAGTACGATGGTACTATGGTTACACTGACCGCTGACGCAGCAAAGGCTACGGGCTTCAAGGCTGCTATTACGAATGGTATCTACACATTCCAGACAGGTGACGGAAAGTATCTGCATACCCTGACTAATGACAAAGATTATGTCTCGAATGTGAATACTGCCCTCGATACCAAAGTTAATAATCTTTTAGTGGAGCGTCTTGGCAATATCAACGATGTTGAAGCTAAAAATACTATGGGACTGTTTAGCATAATGGGTTCACTTAATGATGGTAAGGGTGGCTTCTCTTTGGTGGATGCAGATAAGGCTACTGTTCTGGCTCCTACCTCGTCGCTGACTTCTTTCACTACGACCAATACTAATGCTTTCCGCTTCGCTGAGATTGACAAGGCAAAGATACCTGTCCCGACTGCCAAATATACACTGTTGCCAGCCGACAAGGATACCCAGCTTTCAATTAAGCAGGTGACGGTGACCTTCAGCTATCCGAGTGAGGTGACGATTGGCGACAAGTCGAAGGTGACATTGAAGGATGCTTCGGGCAAGGCTGTTACTATCAGTGACGTTGCTTTGGCTTCTGGTACAAAGAATAAGGTGGTTATCTCGTTTGCTGAGTTGGCTGCCGGCACTTATACGTTGACTGCTGCCGAAGGTGCCTTCACCTACACCTTCGCCGAGACCAAGAAGAATGTGCCTGCAATCACAGCCACCTATACCGTGCCTGCAATTCCTGAGCAGAAGTATACGCTTACTCCGGCTACTGACGCTAAGTTAGAGGAGCTCTCTTCGGTAACGCTGACATTCACAAGTCCTACTAATGTCACCTTGAAGGATGCTGCAAAGATTTCCTTGGTGGATGCTAACAAGAAGGCGATAACAACGCAAGCTAAGGCTGTTGAAGGTAAGCAGGGCGTCTTCACCATCTCGTTCGACAAGTTACAGCCCGGCACTTATACGCTGACGGCTGCCAAGGGCGCTTTTGCCTATACCTTGGCCGGCACGACGATAGAGATAAATGCCATTACCGCCACTTATACGGTGGAGGCTGCTGCTGATATTAAGTGGGCACTCTCACCCGAACCTGGTGACTATGAGGCTATGAACAGTCTGACGCTGACATTCACCAGCAATAAGGAAATTGCTTTGGCCGACCAGTCAAAGGTGACGCTGAAGAATGTGCTTGGCATGGCCGTCACGCTGAAGGACATTAAGAAGGATGGCAATAAGTTCACTATCTCGTTCGACAAGTTAGGTACTGGACCTTATACGTTTGAGGCTGCCGAGGGTGCATTCACCTACACGTTTGTTGGTAAGACCATGCAGGTGGAAGCCATCACGGCTAAGTACACTATCTTGGCTCCTCCCGAAGTTACTGTGGCCGTTTATCCTAGTACTGGTACCAAGTTTGAGTCCTTATCGAGCGTGAAGCTGACCTTTACTTGCTCGAAGCCCATTGAGCTGGCAGACGAATCAAAGGTGAAACTGACAGATGCAGATGGTAATGCTATTGAGTTAAAGAACATCGAGAATGATAGCAATGTCTATACCATTGAGTTCGATGAACTGCCTTCAGGCAACTATACCTTTAGTTTCGAGAAAGGCGCTTTTGTCTATACCTTCGGTGACGAAGATATGCCTGTTGACGGCATTGATGCTATCAGTTATACCGTTGTGCCGAAGCCTCAGGTGACGTGGGCATTGAATCCTGAACCTAACAGCTCATTGGAGTCACTCAGTAGCGTGATATTGACTTTGACTGCTGATCGAACGATAAGTTTGGCTGATAAGAGCAAGGTGACTTTGACCGACGAGGCAGGAAATGCCATCACCCTGACCGATGTTGTCATGGAGAAGGGTGTCTGCACCATTACCTTTGATGAGATTACTACTTCTGGCACTTACACGCTAACTGCTGCTCAGGGTGCCTTTACTTACCAGTTTGGAGGAAAGGCTACCCCTGTGGATGCCATCACCGCTACCTATAAGGTAGCTGAGCCTCGTCCGTCGGAACCTGTTCTGGCTGAAGCAACAGAACTGCTGAAGTACGTTGGTCGGGGCTATCCCACTGCCGACAGTGATGCTCGCAAGGCACTGAGTGAGTTGGTGGAGAAGGGTCGCGGCACGGACGATGTGTTTACCAAAGCGATGGATGATTTCTATGCTGAGACGAACGTGGTGATGCCTGCCGTCGATAAGTACTACCATATTGTTGCTATCACGGCAGCTAATGATACGGCCTACGTCAATCAGGAGGGGAGCCTCACGGGACTCGTCACCAGTGAAGCCGAGGCTACGCCGCTGAAGCTGACTAAGGGTGACGAGGATGGTTACGTATTGACCACTGCTGACGGCCAGTGGCAGCTGAACGTGTCCATCAGCAAGAAGGCGAATGCCGAGGATGCGAAGAGCGTATTCGGCCTGTTCAGCATCGATCCGTTCGATAAGATGAAGGCTATCGGCTTCACGTTTGCTGAGGTTGACAAGGCCGACATCCCCGTGCCGGAGATAGAGCTTGTCCTGACGCCGAAGAGTGGAGCTGAAGTAGATGTACTCGACGAAGTGAAGCTTACGTTCAAGGGGTACGACAAGGTTGACCTCGCCGACGCCACGAAGATAGAGTTAGTACAAGGCGAAACCTCGATGAATCCCGTGGTGACACCTGTAGAGGGTAGCACCAATGAGTATATCCTTACCTTCGGCATCGATGAGCCGGGTACTTATATGCTGCTCGTCAACAAGGGTGCATTCACGTTCGACTATGCAGAACTGACTCATGAGATAGCTGCCGTGACTGCCAAGTATGTAGTTAAGGTTCCTCGTCCGACAGAGGAGACGCTGCTGGCTGCCAAGGAGTTGCTTGCCCATACTGGTGTTGGTACCCCTGCTGCTGACAGTAAAAGCCGTACCAAGTTGGAGGCCTTGATAGCAGCTGGTGAAGGTAAGGACGAGGTGTTTGAGGCGGCTATGGCTGCCTTCCTCGCCGAGACCGACATTGAGCAGCCGGCTGCTGGTAAGTACTATCGCGTTGCTGCCGTTACTTCTACGGGTGCTGAAGGCTTCGTGACATACGAGGACGGCAATGTCGGCCTGACCTCCAAGACCGAGAGTCCCACTGTAGGTGTGTTCCGTGTGGCAGCCAATGAGGACGGTACTCTGATGCTCTCTACCTACGACAGTAAGTATGAGTGCAATGTAAAGTCTGACCGTCTGACCGTCGAGAATATCAGCGCTGAGGAAACCTTTGGTCTGTTCAGTCTCTATGGTACGTTGGGTGGCAATGCCAAGGCATATTCTCGTGTCAGCATTGAGAATGGCGAATGGGTGTTCCTGAACAGTTCTGTATTGGACAAGAGTTTGGGATTGATGTTAGACGAAGACATGACCACCGCCTTCCGCTTCACCGAAGTGGCCGAGGAAGACCTGATTATTCCTGAAGCAACGTTTGCACTTGCTCCTGCTGATGACGATGAGGTGGAACAGCTCGATGTCGTGAAACTCAACTTTACTACGCCGTTTGCTGTGCTACTGAAGGACGCCAATCTGATAAGCCTGAAGAATGAGAACGGAACTCAGGAGGCTACAATTGAAGTCACTGGCAATAACTACGAACTGTCGTTCGTCAATGTGCTGGCTGGAACCTATACGTTGGAGATTGCCGAGGGTGCCTTCGCCTATAACTTCTTTGACAAGAAAATTCCCGTGAAGGCAATTACTGCCACCTATAATGTGAAGAAGGGGGCTGACTTCGCTTACGACTTCGATGCTGCCGATTTTGCCTGCCAGTTAGCAGTAGCCGAAGGCCAGGAGTATGTTAAGGACACCGACTTGAATACCCTGACGGTTGGCTTCAAGGGCACGGTGACAGTGAATTCTGATAAGACCGTCTTTGTAGTTGACGAGATAGGTGCTATTATGACTACCGGCCATTTGGAGGCTGTAGAGGATGTGGAGAACGAGTATCGGTTCATTCCCGACACTCTGATTCCAGAGGGCTCGTTGAAAGCAGGTACTTACACCTTTATATTCGAGGAAGGCTTATTCGGCGATGCCAACTACGCTAAGTATCTGGCCGACCCGATGTCTGTCTTGATGTCCGACTGCCATGTCAACGGGAGACTGAAGCCGTTCACCGTCAAGGTTGACAACGAGAAGGCAGAGATATTTGTCGGCATCCATGACTTGTCAAATGGTGAATCGTCGGATGTTAAATTGTTCGACCTCAACGGCCGCCGCGTTGTCGGCAAGCCGCAGAAGGGTCGCGTCTACATTGTCAACGGCAAGAAAGTAACCTATTAAGTGAGGTTTAGACTATTCGTAATCGTACTGGCCTTGCTCTCAGCCGTGGGGCTTCAGGCGGGCAAGCGGACAAAGGACGAAATGAAAGCCGCCGCACTTGGTGTGTTGTCGCAGAACAGCGCATCGAGGGCGGCTTCTCACACAGATCTCACAGATCCCACAGAAATGGTCAATGGTCAATTGACGGAGTATTACTCAAGTGAGCAGCTTTCGGTCATTGGTAGCGACGACTTGGGGTTTGCCGTGGTGACAGCCGACGACCACGTCCGTCCGGTGATAGGCTACTCCGCCACTCCGTTTGCCGAGACTATGCCCGATGGCTTCAAGTGGTGGCTCGAAAAAGCCGAAACAGCCCTTCCTGCCCAACGTTCAATGTTCAACGTTCAACATTCAAAAGTTGATCCCCTGATGACTACGAAGTGGGGGCAGGAATATCCTTACAATGCGAAGGTGCGCTACCTCATTGGCGACAAAACTTACCAGTTTATGACAGGCTGCGTGGCCACGGCTATGGCGCAGGTCATGCACTATCATCGTTTTCCACGACGGGGGCATGGCTCCATCCGCTATGTCCTGTACAACTACCAGACGTGGATGTCCCATGCTTTCAAAGAGGTCTACGACTGGAATGCGATGGCTGACGAGTATTCCTATCAGTCAGCGGGTGGCCTTGACGATGCGGCGAAAGCCGTGGCGGTCCTGATGCAAGACTGCGGCATGGCGGTGAAGATGAACTACGACATTGCGGTGAGTCTTGCCAACACCGATGACATTGCACCAGCTCTGACAGAATTCTTCTCCTACGATGAGTCGGGCACCCGTCAGGTTCACCGTGCCGACTATTCTCATGAGGACTGGATGCAGCTGATATACGACGAGCTAAGCGCGGGGCGGCCCGTTATCTATAGTGGTATCAACCGCAGCAACCCCGATAAGACCTACGGCCATACCTTCGTCGTCCACGGTTGCGATGCCGATGGCTTGGTCTGTGTCAACTGGGGCTGGCGCGGACAGTATGACGGCTTCTTTGATATCGACCTGCTAAGTGCCAACGGCAGTTCTTTCAATGACGATCAGGACATGATTCTCGTGAAGCCCGGCACCCATGACCAGTGTGCTGTGAAGGTCATTGCTACGGGTGCTGGCAAGGTTCATCTCGGTGATGTCACCAATGCTGTGTCCGATACAACTAAGGTCTATAAGGTTGACGAGGGAGCATCGGTGACGCTGACCGCCATTCCTGACGACGGCTGGAGGATATCCCATGTATTTGTGGGGCATGATGAGGTCATGGCTCAAGTGAAGGATGGCCAGTACACGTTTGAAAGCGTGGACGACAATGTGACGGTGAGCGTCACCTTCGAAAAGATTCCTATTCAGTATTGTGCGTTGAGGATTACGGCAGGTGGCGAAGGAAGTGTCGCTTGCGACAGCATCGAGGTCAGAAATGCTGCGAATGCCTTTAAGGTGGAGAAAGGCAATGCTGTCCAACTGGTTGTAACTCCCGATGAGGGTTGGCAAATACAAAGCGTGACCATCAACGGCAATGAGGTTTTGGATGAGCCGGGATATGACAGTTGTACCATCAAGACGTCTGTTGCTACAGACGTCGTTGTCGCCGTCAAGTTTACCAAAAGAGTGTATCATTTGACATATTGGGTGGACGGAGCGGTCTATCGCAGGTATGAGTTGGAATACGGTGCTCCAATCGTTTCGGAAAGTGTGCCCACAAAAGAAGGCTACACCTTTGGCGGGTGGGGTGACATTCCGTCGAACATGCCTGCAGGAAATGTCAACGTCAGCGGATCATTTACGGTTAATCAGTACCTTCTGACCTTCCAGGTGGACGGGGAGGAGTGTGAGACCTTTGAAGTGGATTACGGCTCTATCATCATTCCGCTGGCTGAACCAGTAAAAGAAGGCTATACGTTCTCTGGCTGGAATGGAATGCCTGAGACGATGCCAGCCCATGACGTTACAGTCGCAGGGCGTTTCACAGTCAATACGTATGAGGTCACCTACATGGTTGACGGCACGCTGTTCTTGACTGATTCCCTGGCTTACCAGTCGCCCATACCGCTGCCCACTGTACCTGAACGCAGTGGTTACGACTTTGAGTGGGATGAACATCCTGAGACGATGCCAGCTCACGACGTGACCATTGTTGGTATTTATACTGTAGAGACGTCAGTTGCTTCGTCTAAGGTAAGACCTGCCTTCAAGATGACAAACGGCACGCTGTACCTTTCCGGCCTTCAGTCGGGCGAGCACGTCACCCTCTACACCCTCTCGGGAAAGTGCCTGCTGACTGCCCGAGCCACCACACAGGGGAACCTTTCTATCCCGCTCTCCCAGCTACCTTCCGCCCTTTACATCATCAGGACAGCCCGCCAGGCCTTCGAGATTGCGAGGTAAGCATTCGTGGAAATACGCTGGGCGTAAAGTTCGATGCCAGCACACGTGTACCGGTGGAATGGGTGATAGATGAGGGTAACCCCAGAATCCCCATAGGAACAAGTAAGGCTTCTATAGGGTAAGCTAAGAATTCCCATAGGGGGAATGTGATGTTCCCATAGGGGGAACTCCGGGTTTACCCTAGGGAAACCTCCAGTTTACCCTAGGGAAAGTCCAAGTCAGCTTATTGTGGGTATTTGTACTGCAAAATGCTTCGAAATAGGGTGTACGGGTGTAACAATGCTTATGAATAGTAGGTGTACACCCTGTTTTTAAGGGCGTAACGGGTGTAACGAGGGTGTCACATTGGCAGTCGTGCTTGTGACAGATGTTTATGGCACGGTTTTTGCTGACAACACAACAGATAATGAATAACAAGTATAGCGCATGAAAGAGTGTCACACGGTATTGATGGAGTACCCCTATCGTCAGGAATGGCGTAGTAAATACGTAAAAATCAGTAAGATAGTCGAATGGACGAGGGACGGAAAGCACCTTCGGACGATTGAGGCTGTGCGAGGACTGAGGATGCCTCGCACGGATGGCAGTGGTATGATAACAGGGTCTTTGGCTGCTAAAGGACTGCCAAGGATTCTGCCTGCCAGGTGCCAGGAGAAGCCGGGTTATACGGGACTGGTGCTGCTGTCGTTCCGCATCAGGGAGGGTGTCGAGACGCTGGAACAGCTGCGCCACATGGTGAACCTGTGGAGCCAGACGCTGCTGTCGTTCGTCGGCAGCAGCGGCAGTTCGCTGAAAGTGCTCATCCCCTACCAGCTCACAGGCGGCGGGCTGCCTACAGACGAGGCGCAAGTGGCTTTGTTTCAGCAATATGCTTACAAACGGGCGGCGGAGTATGTGCTGGCCTCGACGGGCATCAAACCAGAAGAGGTGATACACGACGGCACAGAGAGCTTCCGGCTGTCGTCCGACCCTGACGTGTACTACAACCCTGATGCCATCCCCATCGAGATGGTCCAGCCTACGGAGCCGCTGAACGTGACGTCGGCTCGCATCATCAACCAGCCTGCAGAGGTGCCGCTCAACACGAAGATGCTGCCCGGCTATACCCGCAGCGAGATGGATGCCACGAAGTATAGTTTCATCTGCCGTGAACTGGCCAACGGGCCCCAGTTGGACAAAGAGCCGTATCTGGCACTATTGGCTACGGAGTGCTGCAAGGCGGGCATCGACAAGGAACTGGCCATCAAGATGACTATCTCGATGGGTGCCTTCTTTCAGAAGGACATCATGGTACGTGCCGTGTTCAACGCCGCCTACGAGAAGCACCTGATGGGGGTGGCCAACCCCGTGGAGCGGTCGCTGATGCACCAGCAGCTGCTCGAGGAGTTCCTGCACCGCCGCTATATGTTCCGCCGCAACAAGGTGACCGACGAACTGGAGTATCAGGAAAAATTCCAGTACGTGCTCAGTTGGAAGCCGCTGACCGAGGCTGCCAAGAACGACATTAACAACGAGGCCATCCGCGAAGGGATCAAGGTGTGGCCCAAGGACCTGGAGCGCATCTTAGTGTCGGAGTGGACGGAAAGCTACGACCCCGTCCGCGAGTGGCTCGACACGCTGCCCCGCTGGGACGGCCGCGACCGCCTCGGCGAGCTGGCCGACCGCGTGAAGACCAGTACGCAGGGATGGCGCGACAACTTCAAGATTTGGATGCGCTCGATGGTGAGCCAGTGGCGGGCAGGCACGGATGCCATGTACGGCGCCCAGATGGTGCTCATGCTGGTGGGCGGACAGGGCACGCGCAAGTCGACGTTCATGCGCATGCTGCTGCCTCGTGAGCTGATGACGTTCTACATCGACCGCATCGACTTCGCCAACCGTAAGGAAGCGCTTCGGGCGCTGAGCCGATTCCTGCTCATCAACATTGACGAGTACGACCAGGTGTCGAAGTCGCAGATGGCCTTCCTGAAGCACCTCATCCAGCGCACCGATGTGAAGGAACGCAAGCTTTACTCCACCCGCTTCGAGCAACAGCAGCGCTATGCCGCATTCTGCGCCACCACCAACTCGCTGGCTCCGCTGAAGGACGACAGCGGCAGCCGCCGCTACTTGGTGGCAGAGGTCAGCGGCATCATCGATACCGATACCCAGGCCGACCGCCAGATAGACTACCGTCAGCTCTATGCGCAAATAGTGTATGAGATAGAGCATGGCGAGGAATATGCCTTCACGGGTGAGCGCGAACAGCAGATTATCGCCCAGAATGCCGATTACTACGATACGCCGAACGTGGTCAGCCTGTTTGACGACCTGTTTCGCAAGCCCCAAGCAGGCGACGAAGTGCTGCTGCTCAGTCCGACGGAAATCCTCACCCGTATCCGCGACGAGCGTAAGGTGAACGTGGTCAGTCAGGCAAACGCCACGCTGATAGGCAGTTACCTGCATCGTAAAGGATATCAGAAAGGCAAAGGCCGTCAGGGTAGACGTTACATGATAGCCCCACAAGCGTAGCACCCTCGTTGCACCCGTTTCACCTGCCAAAACTGGCTGTACACCCTTTGTGTATATGCATTGTTACACCCGTACACCCTATATATGCTCTTTGCGCAGCGAGCGTGGAGGTTTTTACACGAGCCGTATGCCGTTCTCTTCGATAGTGATGAGGCGGCGGCGGTAAAGGTCGCCGATGGCTTGCTTGTATTGCTTCTTGGAGACGCCGAACCGGGCGGCTATTTCTTCGGCGGGAGAGTGGTCGTTGAGGTTGCAGAAACCGTTGTTGTCCTGTAGGTAGTGGAGCAGTATCCCAGCAAAGTCGAGGGCTCGTTGCCGACCTGTGGTGTGCTGGTAGCGTTCCACCTTTGCCGTGGCCATGAGGCGGTGTGTCTTCTCGTCCTCCATAATGTAGACGTAGTAGGTGTTGCCGCGCTCCATGCGCTGCTTCTGTTCGCGGAAGGGACAGAAGAGGTCCTTCATGAGTCCCCACTTCAAGAAAGCGCCGTACTCATTGGTCCAGGCACATTCCAGATAGGCGAACTCGCCAACTTTGGCAATAGGGTGCTCGGTGGTGGCCACGATGCGTTCATCGTGGTCGAGGTAGAGGAACACTTCTATTTCGTCGCCGATGTGCATGTCGGGGGTGACGTAACGCTGGGGGAGCAGGATTTTCTCGTAGGGGGCAGCAGCATCTCCGCTACACAGCGAACCTTCGCCGATGGGGGAGAGGTAGAGGCCGAAATCTACGCGCTTGGTGATGCGCAGGGTGTTGTAGTCGCCGAGTTTAATCATATTTTATTGTTTTATGCCCCATAACTTAGAGGGCAAGTTGTCCGTCCTTGAGGTGTATGGTGCGGTCGGTGAGAGTGGCCAACTGCTCGTCGTGGGTGACGATGACAAAAGTCTGGCCGAAGCGGTCACGGAGGTCGAAGAAGAGCTGGTGCAGTTCCTGCTTGTTCTTGGTGTCGAGCGAACCGGAAGGCTCGTCGGCCAGGATGACGGCAGGGCTGTTGACGAGGGCGCGGGCCACAGCGATGCGTTGCTTCTCGCCGCCCGACAGTTCGGCGGGCTTGTGTGTGGCGCGGTCGCTGAGTCCCATGAACTGCAGCAGTTCCTTGGCCCTTTCCTTGGCTTTCTTCTGCGAGGTGCCAGCGATGTAGGCCGGAATCATGATGTTTTCCAGAGCCGTGAACTCGGGGAGCAGCTGGTGGAACTGGAAGACGAAGCCCAGGTGGCGGTTGCGGAAGTCGGCAAGGGCCTTTTGGCTGAGGGTGGTGGTGTCGATACTATCGACACATACAGAACCGGCATCGGGACGATCCAAAGTGCCGATGATCTGTAACAAGGTGGTCTTGCCGGCTCCACTGGGGCCGACAATCGAGACGATCTCGCCTTGGGTGATTTCAAGGTCAACACCCCTCAGCACCTCCAGGTCGCCGTATCGCTTAACTATGTTTCGAGCTTCTATCATCATATTGCAATTTGCAAAGGTAATAAAAAGTTTTCACTTGATAGATTCTTGGTTTCCAAAAATTGTATTACCTTTGCAGCCACATTTTAGAACAACATATACTAACAGTGGAAAAATTTGGCTGCTTGCAACCACTTGAAAAAATGCTAAAACT
>JAEEGL010230709.1_pt1 | contig 19165 bp, 20 predicted proteins | sample 9134231 | NCBI WGS metagenome assembly JAEEGL01 (sample SAMN16246548, study PRJNA631951) | gut metagenome | biome: gut microbiome; feature: rumen; material: fiber-attached | host: Bos | place: Iran: Karaj | collected 2018-10 | reverse complement strand
TCTTCAAGATTACAATGCCTATTCTTCGTCCCATCTTCGTATATGTGCTGATCACATCACTCATCGGTGGGCTGCAGATGTTCGATGTTCCTCAGATCCTGACAAATGGTCGAGGCAATCCTATGGATGCTCTGACCACGGTTATCATGTTGCTGAACAGATACCTGACCAGTAAAGACGTTGGTCGTGGTGGTGCTTTGTCAGTATTCCTGTTTATTGTAACCGGTATCCTTAGTCTGGTTGTCTTCAGGATGAACAGTTCAAAGGAAAAGAATTAAGAGAGAGGAGATATAGGGATGAATAACGATACACAGATGAAGCCCCATGGCCTTCCGATTGGAGTAAGAAGAACGATTGCTTATATAGTACTTATATTCTTTTCGTTCCTTTGCCTGATTTGGTTTTACATACTGCTTATTAACTCAACAAGATCACACTCAGAGATGACACTTGGATTTACCCTTCTTCCAAGTACACATCTTTTGGATAACTGGAGTAGTCTGGTAAATGGTACTATTCCTATTGCAAGAGGATTCCTTAACAGTTTGATCGTTTCTATCTGCACAGCATGCCTTTGCTCATATTTCTCAGCAATGACAGCTTACGCGGTCAACACATACAGATTTAAGGGCAGAACTGCAATTGCAACCTTTATCCTGGCAATCATGATGATTCCCGGACAGGTTACAGCCCTGGGTTTCTTACAGCTCATTACCAAGATGGGTCTGGATGATTCCATTGTTCCTCTTATCATTCCTGCTATTGCTTCACCGGTAACATACTTCTACCTGAAGCAGTACATGGAGAGCAACCTGCCTCTTTCACTTGTTGAGGCTGCAAGAATTGACGGTTCCGGTGAGTTCCGTACATACAACACAATTATTTTACCGCTTATTAAGCCGGCCATCAGTGTTCAGATGATCTTCGCATTCGTGGGAAGCTGGAATAACTACTTCACACCTGCCCTGATCCTTCATACAGACACCAAGAAGACTCTGCCTGTTATGATCGCTCAGTTGCGTGGAGCTGACTGGTTAAGGTTTGATATGGGACAGATTTACATCATGATTGCCGCATCTATTTTCCCGGTTATCGTAATCTACCTGATTCTGTCCAAATATATTGTCGGCGGAGTATCAGCCGGAGCTGTTAAAGGATAATAGGTTTTATATAGGATATTACTTTGTATATCCTCCTATTTTACTCTTTCCTTTTATAAGCGTTTTGAGGAGCCATGGCATGAAAATGTCATGGCTCTTCGCATAAAAAAGGGTTATAATCAGAATGATCAGTAAATACAAGGAAAACAGAGAGTAAGGGAATATACTATGAGTGAAACACAGCAGATGCTCTTTGCAAAAAATCTTATTTGCATTTGCGTTGAAGAAAAAATAAATGCGGACTATTCCGGTAAGCTATACCATCAGTACTCCGATTCATATATAGAGTTTAATGGCGTAGCTGACCTTATGATAAAGATGGAGGAGCTCTTTGATGAGTGGGACTTTCCCCAGAGAGGCCTTGCAGAGCGTGTCTTTACAAAAGAGGCAAAGGAGGCAATCAAGGAGAGGGAGAAGCGTCATCACATGTCCGACAGCGACATGCTGCCCATCGAGATAATCCAGGAAAAGTATGGAGTTCGCAATATACAGAACAAGAAGGGCAGCCTTGGGACCTTTGTGGTTCAGGTCGTATACAGGCAGGACGCTACCTGGCAGGGACATGTGATCATCAAGGAGTCCAATGAAAAGAAGGACTTCATCAGTGCCCTTGAACTAATCAAGATAATGGACCAGGCTATTGGGGAGAAGTGAAGTTGGGCAAGAAAAACAGGGCGATAAAGATCCTCGGGATAATCCTTGCTGTTATTGTAATTCTTGTAGCGGCGCTGTATGTCGGCTTCAGGATATACACCAGCAGCTACTATGCAAGTGATTTTGCCGTTATTGACAAAATAGAGGCAAGGCTGGAGATGGAGGTTGAGTCTTTTTCTGATGAGTATGGTTCGGTATTCATCCCCGAGAGACAGAGGCCCAAGGCGGTCATAGCTTTCTACCCGGGAGGCAAAGTGGAATACAGCGCCTACAGCAGCCTCATGTATGAACTGGCATCAAGGGGATATTTATGTGTTTTGCCCAAGATGCCCAATAATCTGGCAGTTATGAAGATTCAGGCCATTGAGGATATGGGTAAGGCAAGGCCCGGAGAATTTGAAAAGACCAAGGACTTGAGCTGGTATCTGGCCGGACACAGTCTCGGCGGTGTAGCTGTGTCAGAGTACCTGGGGAGCGTTGCAGGTACTGATCTGGATAAGTTTACAGGACTGATCCTGTGTGCGTCTTATACAACTGAGGACCTGTCCTCGAGGAATCTTCGCCTTCTTTCTGTATATGGTGACAGAGACGGGGTGATGAAGATGAGTGCCTATGAGCAGAGCAAGAAATTCTGGCCGTCGGATTCCACAGAGGAAGTGATAGAAGGCGGTATACATTCTTACTTTGGAAGTTATGGTATCCAGGATGGGGATGGGGAGCCTGCAATAACCAATGAGGAGCAGCTTGCCCGGACGGCGCAGATAATTGACAGCTGGATTTCAGGGGGCCAGTGAAGAATAATTGATGAGATTTTTGTATAACTGTGTTAAAATGTAAGTGCTTACATTTTAACACAGTTTTTTAATTTTGGAGGGTTACATGGATTTTAACGTTGTAGAGGTATTTTCAAGGGGAGTTACCATCGAGCTGATTTCTGATGCCATATTCAGGCAGGATGAGAGCTTTTCGGTGCTGATAAATGGGGAAAAGAGATTTTCCTCTGACAGGAATGTGGTCACGGTTACAGGTCTTTTGCCTGATACTGATTATGTGATCGGGGTTGACAAGGGCGGTGCGGTTTCGGAAAAGAATTTCAGAACGGCCCATGAGTCGGTGCTACTTAATGTGAGGGAATTCGGGGCAAAGGGGGATGGAGAGACTTCGGATGCTGCTGCAATACAGGCAGCTATCTGTGCCTGCCCCAAGGATGGATGTGTATATCTGCCAAAGGGCGTTTATTATGTGACTCCGCTCTTTTTGAAAAGTGATATGACTCTCTGGATCGATGATGGCGCGGTGATCCTGGGGGATACAGACAGGGCTCACTATCCTGTGCTGCCGGGCATGACAAGGGCCACTGATGAAAAAGATGAGTATAATCTGGGCACCTGGGAGGGAAATCCTCTTGATGCCTTTGCATCACTTATAACTGCCATAGATGTCACAAACCTGGATATCATTGGCGGGGGTACAATCGATGGAAATGCGCAGAACTCGGACTGGTGGGTAAATCCCAAGGTAAAGCGCACTGCATGGAGACCCAATGCGCTGTATCTGGTCAGGTGCCGGGATGTGAGGGTTGCAGGTGTTACAATCCGGAATTCTCCCTGCTGGACCGTACATCCATATTACTGCGACAATATCAGCTTTCTCAATCTCTACATTCACAACCCGTCGGATTCACCCAACACAGACGGACTGGATCCGGAGAGCTGCAGTGATGTAACTGTACTTGGAACTGTCATTTCAGTGGGAGATGACTGTATGGCAATCAAGAGTGGCAAGTATTACATGGCACTTCGCCATCACAAGGTGACAGAGAATGTACTGATACGCAACTGCCTGTTCGAGAGGGGACATGGAAGTGTCACTGTGGGATCTGAGGCGGCAGGAGGTGTCAGGAATGTCAGGGTGTCACAGTGTATCTTCGATGGAACGGACAGGGGACTTCGGATTAAGACAAGAAGGGGAAGAGGCAAACGATCTGTCCTTGACGACATTCTTTTTGAGAATATCAGGATGGAGGGCGTACACATGCCCTTTACCATCAATATGTTCTATTTCTGCGATCCGGACGGCCACAGCGACTATGTGCAGAATCAGGAGCCGGCAGAGGTTGATGACATGACGCCTGCAATTGGGACAATTGAGGGCCGCGGAATAACCTGCAAGGGAGTAAGTGCCTGCATGCTCTGTGCCGTGGGACTTCCTGAGAGCATGATAGGGCAGCTCAAGTTTACGGATATTAAGGCAAAGTTCCTTCCTGAGAATGAGAGGACTCCGGAGCGCCCTGTAATGATGGACAATTTTGATGAGATGACAGGCCGCAGTATCTACGCCAAAAACGTCAGAGAGCTGGTTCTTGGAAATGTTGAGATAACCGGAGCTGACGACAGGGAACCGGAGCTTATAAATGTAGAAAAATATCAGCCGGAAGCTGTCTCATACAGATGAGGTTGGTGCAAGATACCTGTTTGACGCGGGAAATGACAATGTGATGCTTATAGTGTTTTTTTGGACCAATGTCCGGAGTGCAATAAATGATATATCATGTTAGTAAGAAAGATGGGGATTTTTGTGATATTCAGTCTGCCATCGATGCAGTACCTTATGAGGAAAAGGCTGAGATTCATATAGGAACAGGTGTGTTCAGGGAGAAGCTCTTTTGTGAAAAAAGAGATATAACTCTCGTGGGAGAAGGCATTGACAGGACGGTCATTGACTTTGACGACTGTGCCAACCAGATAATGGATGACGGCTCAAAGAGAGGGACTTTTCGCAGTTATACGGCTTTCTTTGGCGGCGGAAGGGTCACTGTGAGGGACCTTACTATCAGCAACAGCGCCGGGGATGGGAGAGTGGTCGGACAGGCCCTGGCAGTATATGCAGATGCCGGAGTGTGCCTCTTTGAAAATATTAAAATGACCGGCCACCAGGACACGCTCTTTTGTGCTCCGCTTCCAAGGACCGAGAGGCAAAAGGGTGGATTTACCGGACCGGGAGTGGACAAGCCCCGAAGGCTCACAAAGCAGTATTACAGGAAATGTATCATCACCGGTGATGTGGATTTTATATTTGGCGGAGCCGACGCGGTTTTTGATGACTGCGAGATTATCGTTAATAACAGACAGGCCGGGCAGCCAATACCGGACAAAACCCCAGCATCGGGACAGACCCTGGACAAGGACCAGATCGATACAACCGAGCGCTTTATCAACGGATATGTGACAGCCGGATGCGGACGAAGTGAGGATATGGGCTTTGTGTTCAGAAACTGTGTCGTCCGGGGCGACGAAGGATGCGCCCGCGGCTCAGTGTTTTTGGGACGGCCCTGGAGAGAACAGGCAAGGGCAGTGTTCCTTAACTGTATTATGGATGACACAATTGCGAAAGAGCGCTTTTCCGGCTGGGGCGGAATCACAAAGGATGAGCCGGAGACTTTTTATGGGGAGTATAATACTATAGTGAATGATAAAATGGCAGATCTGTCGGAGAAGAATCCCTGGGTAAGGGATATTGATGATAAGATCGCTGCTGAGATTTCCGAAAGAGCTGACGGAATCATAAATGCAGTTATTTCAGAATTAGATTAAACATTTTTTTACAGGAGGAGAGAATTGAAAAAGAGAAAACGGTTTGGAATTATTCTGTCACTGCTGTTGGTGTTGTCTCTTGCAACCGTGCTTGCTGGCTGTGGAAAGAAGGAAGTTGCAGAGCTGGACAGCAGCGTGGAGCTGATATCAGAAAACACGGGGCCGGAGGCTGATCCCGTCGAGGATGATTCCGGCGGTAATGCTGGCGGGGACTATGGACAACAGGATGATGGACTGCAATCGGATGATGACATTGAGATTGGTGACGACTCGCAGCCGGATGATTACAGTGGATATGATGAGGACTGGCTGACTGACGATGATGCAGAGTATGATGATGACTGGCAGTCTGATGATGAAACCGAGGACGATGACTGGCTTTCTGATGACGACCTGGAGTATGATGATGGACTTGAGTATGACGAAGAACAGTCTGCTGAAGTCATGCAGGACAAGACTAATCAGCCCGATGCAGCTGCTGAACTCGACCGTGATGGCACATACACCACAAAGGAGGATGTGGCTCTGTACATACACCTCTACGGAAAGCTTCCATCGAACTTCATCACCAAAAAGCAGGCAAAAAAATATGGCTGGACCGGAGGATCACTTGAGGACTATGCGCCGGGGAAGTGCATCGGCGGGGACTACTTTGGGAATTATGAAGGTCTTTTGCCCAAGGACCAGGAGTACTATGAGTGCGACATAGACACCCTTGGTAAGAATAAGCGCGGCGCAAAGCGGATCATTTATTCCGATGAGGGTTACATATACTACACGGAGGACCACTACGAGAGCTTTGAGCTTCTTTATTCGCCCTGATACCTGTGTGGGCTCACACAGTAGGGGTAAAAATATAATAACTTCTGTAAAGGAGATACCATGGAACAGGTTTTTTATATAGATCTTAAGGGTGTTATAACAAGGGATGAATTTCACGATAAGCTTAAGAAAGAGCTTCCGCTTCCTGGCTACTACGGACATAACCTGGATGCGCTCTTTGACATTCTGACAGAACAGGGCGAGGAGTGGAATGTAATATTTTACAACAGCAAGGATATGAAACTGGAAATGCCTGAGTATTATGACAGCCTCAAGAGGATGTGCGAAAGAGCAGTGGCAGACTGCGACGGCCTGAAGGTCAGATTTTTTTGATGAGAAATCCTGCACGGTCTGATCGATTCATGACACCGGGGTAATGACAGCAACGAGAGAAAAGTACTTGCGGGAGAGCAGCCGGTGTAGTAGAATACATTTTGCACAACCAATCAAAAAGTGTAAAGGTAAGATAAATATATGGGATCATTAAAAGATTTATTTTTTGGAAGTGAAGAAGAAAGAGAGGCAACTTCAATGTCAGAAGAGATTAAAGAGACAACTGCGGCAGAAGGCGCTGCCGAGGGCAATATCATAGATTCCAGCATGCTGGTGGGGGACATCATTGCCAAGCATCCGCTGGCAGCACAGTTCCTTATGGAGTGTGGAATGGGATGCATCTACTGTCCCGCTTCACAGATGGAGTCCCTGGCAGAGGCATGTGCGGTTCACGGCATCGACGGAGATGAGATAACAGATGCGCTGAATGATTACCTGCTTGAGCACAATTCATGATGCTCTGTTTTGGAAAAAGAATACAAAGATTATGGCGGACCGGTCTGGAGTAAATCCAAACTGATCCGCCTTTCTGTTATCTGGTGTTATGTTAATCTGAGTGCTCGTATCACTGGTAATTTATAGGACTACTTCATTGTGTCAACCTCAAAGGAGACGCTGCAGTGGTCGCTGAGCTCATTGGCATCCCAGTTCATGAATATCCTTTCTGTTACGACTTCGATATCTATGGCAGTTGCCTTTAAAAGGATCAACAGAACCTGGCTCTTGCCATACCGCGTGATAACATCGCTCTGTCTCAGGGATCCCTTCATCACGTTCATAAAATCCTCCATGAGCTGCTCCTCGTCCAGGTCGCTGTGATGCTTGATGGAGAAAAGCAGCACATGGATGCTCTTGTGGTAGTTTGTCACAACTCTTGAAAGGAACTGATAGATAACCTTGTAATGGTCCTGAGGAAGGACCAGAGCGCCCTTTCCGGGAGAACGCTCCCCCATCAGTATCATGGCGGTTGAGAGAGCTGTCGCCTCCGAAGACGAGTCATCGGCGTTCTTTTTTACCTCGGAGAAGATCTTATAGCCGTGTTTTCCGTTCTGCTTCACGTCATACAGGGCTTTGTCCGCTTTTTTAAAGAGAGTCAGGAAGTCTTTTCCATCATCCGGTGCAAATACGCATCCGATGGAAGCTCCCAGGGGTATGGTCATATCCTCCCCCATCAGTTCTATGGCGGAGAGAAGGAGCTGTTCATTTATCCACTTGGTCTTTTCAGCGACAACATCCTCGTCGCTTATGTGCTCGCAGAAGACGATGAACTCGTCGCCACCCATTCTGCCCGCGAGGTCGGTGGATCTGATGGCGGAGCGGATGATCTCCGAGAACCTTATGAGAACCTTGTCGCCCATGTCGTGGCCGTAGATGTCATTGACGGGCTTGAAGCTGTCCAGGTCTATTATCATAAGAACACCGTCAGTGTTCTTGCACATGATGTCAATCTCCTCCTGGGAGGATGCCTTGTTCAAAAGACCTGTCATGGGATCTGTGACTGCGGCTTTGCGAAGTCCCTGTATCTGCTCAACGTTTTTGAGAATGTTTGATACGCGGCGCAAAAGGACATCTGCACGGAAGGGCTTTCTTATGAAATCAAGGGCGCCGATGGCAAAGCCCTTGCTCTCAGTCTCGTCCTTCCTGTCGGCGGTCATGAACATGAAGGGGATCTGCCGCCCCATTTCCTCCCGAAGCATCTGATGGAGCGTGAAGCCATCTATCTCAGGCATCCGAAGGTCCGTCAGAACGAGATCGGGATTCTCTTTTTTGTAGATTTCAATTGCCTCTCTGCCGGAGGCAGCGCAGATGGTGTCATATTCGGAGGAGAGAATATGATCCGTCATTCTGAGTGATATTTTTTCGTCGTCAACGATTAAAATCTTATGTTTTTTACCCATAATTCACCCCATTATTATTTCAATCGTATCACAATGAGTCACTTATTTGTATAAGTTAAATCTGAAAATATTCTATAAAAAGTATGTTTTTTTACGAAAATAGACACCGCATACGTTTTTTTATTAAAATTCGATTATAATAAGATAGAGTACTGTGAAATATTCTTGCAAGGAGCTTTGATTTTGTTTATGGAAGATTACAATGCTAATAGGCTGGACATAGAGGCAAAGCATGAGCACGATTTCAGACGTACTATACTTATTGTTGATGACGAGCCCGTGAATCTCAGACTTTTGGGCAATATCCTCAAGGATGAATACGACATAGCTTACGCCCAGACCGGCGAGGAAGCTATTGAGGAGATAAAGAACCAGAAGGATTTTCTGTCCCTGGTTCTGCTGGATCTGTATATGCCAAACGGAAACGGCTACACTGTACTGGACACGGTTATGGGAACAGAGGAACTCTCACAGATACCGGTCATTGTTTTTACTGCGGACAAGATGGCTGAGGTTGAGAGTCTAAAGCGCGGAGCTGTTGACTTTCTGAGCAAGCCCTATGACAGACCTGAGGTCATAAAGGCCAGAATCAGACGCGCCATTGAGCTGTCGATTGGAAGAAATATCATCAACACCACCGGTGTCGACAGCCTCACAGGGCTTATGACCAAGGAGTACTTTTTTCAGTATGCCCGCGAGTATGACAAGTTCCATCCTGAGCAGGAAGTGGATGCTGTTGTCATGAATATCAGCAAGTTCCATCTTATCAATGAACTGTACGGCAGAATATTTGGAGATAAGGTGCTCTGTGCCATCGCCGATGGGGCAAGGAGCGTGGCCAGGGCATGCGGAGGTGTTGCCTGCAGATATGGTGCAGACAGCTTCTATATCTATATCGAGCATCAGGAGGACTATGATTTTCTTCAGAGGACTCTGACGGACAAACTTTACAGCTTCATGAGCACGCCTGATGCCCGGCTTAGGATTGGAGTATATCCTGATTTATATCACTCTGCCAATATCCAGCAGCGATTTGACAGGGCTCTCCATGCCAGCAATTCGATTTCAAGAAATGCCGGGGCGACAGAGGTTGCCATTTATAATAACCAGATGCATGAAAAAGAGCTGTATGAGGCGAGACTCCTTGGAGATATAGAAAAAGGACTCAGGGACAAGCAGTTCAAAGTGGTATTTCAGCCCAAGTATGACGTCCGCGGAGATGAGCCAAAGCTCTGCAGTGCGGAAGTGTTAGTGAGGTGGAAACATCCTGAATTTGGTTTTGTCAGGCCGGATTTCTTCATTCCGCTTTTTGAGGAGAATGGCCGTATAAAAGAGCTGGACCGCTACGTGTGGACAGAAGCTGCAAAACAGGTTCGCAGATGGAAGGACATGTATGGGGTGGTAATTCCTGTATCCATAAATGTTTCTAGGGTTGATATTTTCGATCCGGATCTGCTGGATTACCTGAAGTCGATAGTAAAAGATAATGGTCTTAAGGCTGAGAGCATTCATCTTGAGATCACAGAGACTGCATATACTGACAGTGTTTCGACCATAATCGAGGTGGTGAAGAATCTGCGCAACGAGGGCTTCCAGGTGGAGATGGATGACTTTGGAAAGGGTTACTCGTCCCTCAACATGCTGACATCCCTTCCCATTGACGCTATAAAGCTGGACATGGCATTTATCAGCGGCATTGCGGAGAATAACAAGGAAATGAGTATGGTAGAGTTCATCCTTGAGATTGCCAGATTCCTCAATGTCCCTGTTGTGGCTGAGGGGGTTGAGAGCTCTGAGCAGTACCTCCTGCTTAAAAAAGCCGGGTGTGACATCATTCAGGGATTCTACTTTTCAAAGCCGATAATGCCCTCTGAATTTGGGCAGCTTATAGAGAAAAACATAGGGCTTTTTAATAATGATATTGCATCCGGGAGTGTGATGTAAATTTTTGGGAAAGGAGACGCTATGACAATTGATTCCCTTAGGGACTTTGGTGCCAATGTTGAGGAGGGCCTTGAGAGATGCATGGGTATGGAGGATTTCTACCTTGAGATGATCGAGCTGGGGCTTTCAGACGAGAGATTTGAGACGCTTGGGACAGTGCTTGACGCCGGGAATATGGATGAGGCATTTGAGACCGTACATGCCCTCAAGGGCGTAATCGGAAATCTTGCGCTGACTCCTCTATATGAGACGATCTGTGAGATGACAGAGCACCTCAGGGAAAAAGAGGATATTGACTACAAGCCACTCTATGGAAAGCTCCTGGAACAGAGAAATAAAATTATCACGATGTGATGGGGGACAGTATGGAAAACAAGGATGAGCTTGAACAGGGGCGAAATCCCTTTTACTATATCATTGATCATATGCCGGCGGCGGACATTTACGGAAGAGTAAGAGTCCTGTTCCGCTGGCTCTTTTTGGGCTGCGTTACAGGGGCTGTTGTGGGCGTAATAGGTGCCCTGTTTTCAAAGGCCATTGTCTGGGTAACTGAATTTCGGACCAGTCACGATTATATAATCCTTGGGCTGCCATTTGCGGGACTTCTGATCGTCTTTATTTACAGGATGTGCAGGGACTATGATGACAAGGGGACTAACCTGGTCATAAAGTCCATACAGGAGGGAGAAAACCTTCCCTGGACCAAAGCGCCACTGATATTCGTATCGACTACTCTGACGCATCTTTTTGGCGGCTCAACGGGCCGTGAGAGTGCAGCACTTCAGATGGGTGGGAGTATCGGCTACAATCTGGGGAGGCTCTTCAGGCTAAAGGAGGGCAATGTAAAAATTATTACCATGTGCGGCATGAGCGCGGCTTTTTCTGCACTGTTCGGAACACCCATGACTGCTTCCTTTATGGCCATGGAGATTGAGAATGTGGGAGTCATGTACTACTCGGCCCTGGTTCCCTGTGTGGTCTCGGCTCTGGTGGCACAGGGAATAGCAGAAAAGCTTGGCGTTGTGGGAGAGCAGTTTGCTGTAGCCATCGTTCCGGATTTTTCGTTGTATCATGCGTTATTTACAGGAATACTTGCAATCCTGTGCGCCGGAGTGAGCGTACTCTTTTGCCAGGTCCTTAAGTTCACGGGAAGGACCTATAAAAAACTCCTGCCAAATCCCTATGTGAGGATATTTGCAGGAGGATGTATCGTGGCGGCACTGACATTTGCGTCAGGGGTGCGTTATTACAACGGTGCAGGCATGAATGTCATCGAGATGGCCATAAAAGGTGAGGCGCCATATATAGCCTTTCTTCTGAAGATCATTTTTACTGCGCTGACTCTTGGTGCAGGATATAAGGGCGGTGAGATTGTACCGGCTCTGTACATAGGGGCTACCTTTGGATGTCTGTATTCGCAGCTGTTTGGGTTTGACCCGGCCCTGTGCGCAGCCATAGGGATGGGAGCGCTGTTCTGCGGAGTTACCAACTGCCCGATATCATCGCTGTTTATCTGCTTTGAGCTGTTTGGGTTCAGGGGGATGCCGTACTATCTGCTGGCGATAGCTTTGAGCTATACATTCTCCGGGTATCACAGCCTGTATTCCAGCCAGAAGATAATGTACTCCAAGTTCCACAACAAGTATATAAATAGGAGTACGAAGTAGAATAGAAATAATAAAAAAGGCAGCTATTCGAACAAGCTCGATACCTGCCTTTTTTATTATTTCTGCTTGGCTCTGAATTGGCGGCAAAAAAGAAACGGCCGCCGCAGTGGACAGTCGCCCCTTTTTATTAGTGTAATCGCTTATGCAAACAAATCGAGTGTACCTCCGGATACTCCATAGGACAGTGCCTGCGTGTTCTGTGAGTATCCTGTTGTCATGCCCTGGAATTTTTGTGCTACGCTGTTGAACATCCTGTTTGCTTCCTGGGACTTTTTGACGCTCTCTGCAGAGAGCGATAGTGGATTGCTCTCGTCATCACCGGAGGCAACCTGTGCATTGGGATACACCACAGGGGGCACATTCATCACTGCACCGCTCATTCCGGTCTCAACGAAGGCATCCGATATCTCTGACTGATTCTTAATGTTGTAGTTCAGGGGCTGTACAAAAGACATCCCGTATGGATTACCAATCCCACCTACTGAAAGACCCATTCAAATCTCCTCATAAAGAAACCACATTTGTGTAGTTACATCATATCCCCCTTTTGGGGGCAGTTTCAATTATGTGATAAAAAACAATTCATAAACATTTTGAGGGAAATTATTAAAAGAAAATAAATTTCGTTACTTTTATATACAAATGGGCTATAATTTCGTTTGCAATTGTGCAATATGCTTGCTAAAATTGTTTTATAGGGGGATATGTACATCATGCTTCAACTATCATACGTGGGGATTGCTTTTTCTCTGGTGTACTACATCGTGTTCGGTGTTGCGGTTAGGCTCATGGAGCTGACTGCATCGGCCAGGAACAAGGCAAGGTTGTTTATTCTCGTTACTTCCATGATTATATTTTCCATATCTGGCACATTTGCCGGGATCCTCAATCTGAGAGCCGGTCAGTTTTTGTGTGCCATTCCCTTTCTGCTGCTTTCTCTCATCGCCATTATCGTTGCACTTTCCATCGTTTTCGAACTTCATCAGATCAATGCCAGGGTACGCATGCGCAGGTTCATGGTGCTCTTTGACATTGTGGACAGGTATATCACAGAGGGAAAGTCCAGCGAAGAGATAATGGAGTACCTCACGGGCATTCAGAAGCTCACTGTAAAAGAGGCATCAGATTTTATGGAGTTCATTTCTGATCCCAACAACCATCAGTTTCTTGCTGATGTCAATGACAAGATACAGGAAGCCAAGATGGTGGGGAAGGTCGAGAAGGATTATTAAAGTGTGACTGTTCAGTTGCATATTTCGCCCAAAATAAACTGTTCTATGTAAATATTGTGAATAAGTGGCATATTTTCGGGCCACTTTTTTGCTTTAAAGTATTGACTTTTTTTATGATTGGAATTAACTTAGTAAGTAATAATTGTATACAAAAATACATTTGAGGAGGAAAAGTATTATGAATAAGTTAAAAAAAGTATTCAGTGCCATGCTTGCTTCTGCAATGGTAGCATCAATGCTCGCCGGATGCGGTGAGGCAGCTCCTGCAGGTGGTTCAACAGGTTCAGACAGCGGTTCTTCCGCAGGGGGAGCAACCTTCAAGATCGGTGCCATCGGACCTTTCACCGGCGCTGCAGCAGCTTATGGCAACGCAGTCAAGAACGGTGCGCAGATAGCTGTTGACGAGATCAATGCAGCAGGCGGTATCAATGGAGCACAGATCGAGTACAAGAGCGAGGACGACGAGCTCAATGCCGAGAAGTCAGTAAATGCTTACAATACACTTAAGGACTGGGGTATGCAGATCCTTGTTGGTTCAACAACATCTGCCTGCTCAATCGCAGTATCTGAGAACACCAAGAGTGACAACATGTTCCAGCTCACTCCTTCAGGATCAGCTGAGGACTGTGTAAAGTATGACAACGTATTCCGCGTATGCTTCTCAGATCCTAACCAGGGTATCGCTTCTGCCCAGTACATCAATGACAACAACCTTGCAACCAAGGTCGGCATCATCTATGACAGCTCAGATGTATACTCATCCGGTATCTATCAGAAATTTGCTCAGGAGTCAGAGGGCAAGAACTACGAGATAGTATCTGCTGAGGCATATACTCAGGACAACAACACAGACTTCTCTGTACAGCTTCAGAAGGCCAAGGATGCAGGTGCTGATCTGGTATTCCTTCCAATCTACTACTCAGATGCAGCTCTTATTCTTACACAGGCCAACACAATGGGATATGCTCCTACATTTTTCGGCGTTGACGGAATGGACGGAATCCTTACAGTTGAGAACTTTGACACATCTCTTGCAGAGGGTCTTATGCTCCTTACACCTTTCGCAGCAGATGCAACAGATGATCTGACAGTCAACTTTGTTAAGCAGTACAATGACAAGTTTGGTGAGACTCCCAACCAGTTCGCAGCAGATGCCTATGATGCGGTTTATATCATCAAGGCTGCAATCGAGAAGTCTGGCGCAACACCTGATATGAGCGTATCTGATCTCTGCGAAGCCATTAAGGGTGCCATGACAACAATCGAGGCATCTGGTCTTACATCAGCCAAGATGACATGGGAGGCTTCAGGTGAGCCCAACAAGGAGCCCAAGGCCGTAGTCATCAAGGGCGGTGTATACGTTTCCAACTGATTGTCATTTCTATAGACCTTTCTTTTGAATCAAATATATTTTTCAGCGAGGGATGCTGTCAAAGGTATCCCTCGCATTACATTATAGTTACGGAGGTGCGGGATGAGTTTTTTGACCTATCTCATAAACGGGCTTAGCCTGGGCAGTATATATGCAATAATAGCGCTGGGGTATACCATGGTATATGGAATTGCCAAGATGCTGAATTTCGCTCACGGTGATTTTATCATGGTGGGCTGCTACATAATCTTTTCCGTCAGTGCTGCACTGTCAGGTAATTCTGCTGTGGGAATAATTGTGGCGATCATCCTGTGCACACTTCTGGGTGTTACCACCGAGTTTGTGGCCTACAGGCCCCTTCGTGGAGCGGCTTCGCCACTGGCTGTTCTTATCACAGCCATCGGTGTCAGCTATCTTCTTGAGAATATCGCACTTCTCATTTATGGGGCGGATATCAAGTCCTTTACATCTGTTGTGAAGTGGGAGGGCCTGAGCTTTGCAGATGGCCAGCTCAAGATCCAGGGAGTTACCATCATAACAATTCTGGTGAGCATTGTTATTCTTATTGCGCTTCAGCTCTTTATCAATAAGACAAGGCAGGGGCAGGCCATGCTTGCAGCTTCTGAGGATAAGGGCGCTGCAACCCTGATGGGCATCAATGTCAACAGGACAATTGCTCTCACATTTGCCATCGGTTCTGCACTTGCTGCTGTGGCCGGAGCTCTTTTGTGCTCTGCATATCCGTCGCTCTCGCCCTACACCGGAGCAATGCCCGGAATCAAGGCCTTTGTGGCAGCGGTTCTCGGGGGAATAGGTTCAATTCCAGGAGCCATGATCGGCGGACTTGTTCTTGGAATTGTGGAGATCCTGTCCAAGACATATATTTCATCACAGCTCTCAGATGCGATCGTATTCGGAATCCTTGTGGTGGTTCTTCTTGTCAAGCCTACAGGAATACTGGGCAGACAGATACAGGAAAAGGTCTGAGGTTAGCGAGGTTAGGATATGAAAAAACAGACAAAGAACAATCTAATAACATACGCGATTGTCGTTGCGGCCTACATAGTTGTTGAGATCCTGATGCTGACCGGCAATCTTTCCAGCCACATGAAGGGGCTTCTGGTGCCGATGACATATTACGCTATCATAGCGGTGGCGCTGAACCTGTGTGTTGGTATCCTGGGTGAGCTGAGTATAGGACACTGCGGTTTTATGTGCATTGGTGCCTTCACCAGCGCATTTTTTTCCAAGGCAACCCAGGACAGTCTTCCGGCGGCACCGAGGTTTATCATTGCCTTCGTGATCGGCATCGCATTTGCTGCACTTTTCGGATTTCTGATCGGAATTCCCGTTCTTCGTCTTAAGGGGGATTATCTGGCAATCGTAACTCTGGCTTTTGGAGAGATCATCAAGAATGTCATAAATGCATTCTATATTGGCATAGACGGCAAGGGCCTTCACTTTTCCATGAAGAGCGCAATGGAGCTCAATATGGATGGCGGAGAGACCATTGTCAATGGCGCTATGGGCATCACAGGAACACCTCATGACGCCAATTTTACAATTGCTATAGTTGTTCTTCTTATAGCTCTTTTTGTGGTACAGAACCTCATCAATTCCAGAGATGGCAGAGCCATAATGGCCATCCGCGACAACTATATTGCGGCTGAGGCCACCGGAATCAACGTTACAAGTTACAAGCTGATGGCTTTCACAATTTCTGCAGCCATTGCAGGGGCGGCGGGAGTTCTTTTCTCCCACAACATCACCACACTTACGGCAACATCCCAGTACTTTGGGTTCAACGCATCAATAATGATCCTGGTATACGTGGTCCTGGGAGGAATAGGCAACATAAGGGGCAGTGTTATCGCTGCATGCATTCTGTACCTTCTTCCGGAGCTCCTGAGGGGCTTTTCGACCTACAGAATGCTCATATACTCCGTTGTTCTTATCGTTATGATGATCGTCAACTGGTCACCCAAGGTTATTGAGTGGCGCAAAAGAACTTTCGGACGCATGGGACTCAAGCGCAAGGAGGTGGCTTAAATGGCACTCTTGGACGTTAATAACTTAAGTATCTCCTTCGGCGGACTCAGAGCCGTAGATAATTTTAATGTGACCATTGAGAAGGGGGAGCTGTACGGCCTCATTGGACCCAACGGTGCAGGTAAGACCACAGTGTTCAACCTTCTGACAGGCGTGTACAAGCCTAATGAGGGCATTATCAGGCTGGATGGCGAGGATATCACAAGAAAGAGCACAATAGAGATAAACCATGCCGGAATCGCCAGGACCTTCCAGAATATCAGGCTGTTCAAGAACATGTCCGTTCTGGACAATGTTAAGGTCGGACTGGCTGAGAGATATAAATACTCATCCCTTGAGGGAATACTGCATCTGGGAAAGTACAGCAGGGTCGAGAAGGAGATGGATGCAGAGGCAGAGCGTCTTCTTAAGGTTTTTGATCTTGACGGCGAAATGGAGACTCTGGCATCAAATCTGCCATACGGCAAACAGCGTAAGCTTGAGATTGCAAGGGCCATGGCCACCAACCCCAAACTTCTTTTGCTGGATGAGCCGGCAGCAGGCATGAACCCCAATGAGACCGGGGAGCTGATGGACACCATTGCACTGGTCCGCAGGGAGTTTGACATGACGATTCTCCTTATTGAGCACGATATGAAGCTGGTTTCCGGAATCTGCGAGAAGCTTACTGTTCTCAATTTTGGAAGGGTGCTGTGCCAGGGTGATACAAAAGAAGTACTGGCTGATCCTGAGGTTATTACGGCTTATTTAGGCGAGTAGGAAGGTTATTATGGAACCAATTCTTGAAGTTAAAGACTTAAGTGTATATTATGGCGTTATAAAGGCATTAAAGGGCATATCCTTCCATGTAGACAAGGGAGAGATCGTTGCTCTCATTGGTGCAAATGGCGCAGGCAAGACAACAACATTGCATACCCTGTCGGGGCTTATTAACGCTGATTCGGGAGAGATCAAGTACAAGGGACATGAGCTGACCAAAACTCCGAACCACAAGATCGTGAGTCTGGGGATGGCCCAGGTTCCCGAGGGAAGGCGCGTCTTTGCGGAGATGACCGTTCTGCAGAATTTGAGGATGGGAGCTTATACCAGAAAAGACAAGTCGGAGATGGAAGCGACTATAGCCAACGTGTATAAGAGATTTCCGAGGCTTGAGGAGAGGAAGAACCAGCTGGCCGGTACCCTTAGCGGCGGCGAGCAGCAGATGCTGGCCATGGGCAGGGCACTTATGTCCCACCCGGACCTCATTCTCATGGACGAGCCCTCCATGGGTCTTTCGCCGATATTTGTAAATGAGATATTCAGCATTATTGAGGACGTAAACAGGGACGGAGTGACGGTACTTCTGGTTGAGCAGAATGCCAAGAAAGCGTTGTCAATTGCCAACAGGGCCTATGTTCTCGAGACAGGGAGCATAGCCAAAGAGGGCGATGCCAAAGAACTGCTCAATGATGAGTCAATCAGGAAAGCATATCTGGGCGAGTAAGCTGTGATGATCTGTAAGGAGGAAAGATGAAGAGGAATATAGTGATCACAATCGCGCGTCAATATGGAAGCGGCGGAAGAACGGTTGGTGAAATGCTTGCAAATGATCTTGGCATTCACTACTATGACCACGAGCTTATTAAACTGGCTTCTGAGGAGAGCGGGATTAATGAGAGCCTTTTTCTTGAGACCGATGAGAGGTGCAGGAATACCGGCTTTTTCAGGAAGCAGATAAATGTCTATAGGGGTGAACTGATAGGGCCTGAGAGCAAGGACTTTACTTCTGAGGCCAATCTCTTTAACTTTCAGGCCAAGGTTCTGAAGAAGCTGGCAGAGACTTCCAGCTGCGTGATCGTGGGCAGGGCTGCAGATTTCGTTCTTAAGGATTACGACAATGTGCTCAGCGTATTTGTACATGCGCCCCATGATTTTCTGGTGGAGCAGGCCGCCAAAGTCAAGAGCCTTCCACTGGATGAACTTGAGAAGTTTATGGCAAAAGAGGATAAGTACAGGGCAGAGTATTACGAACACCACACGGGGCAGAAGTGGACAGATGCCATGAACTACGATCTGTGCATCGACAGCAGCAAGCTGGGCTTTGAGAAATGTGTCGAGGCTATAAAGGCCCACTGCAGAGTAAGATTTGGCGAAGATATCTTTGATTGATTTTCGCCGGGAAAATGCCTTAAATAGCGCATTCTGAATAAGACAAAAAATAAAAATAAAAAAGTTTAAAAAACATGCTTGACATGTATATGAGGTTTTGATAATATAATTCTTGCGCTGCGCGAGATACGAAACACTTCAAAGCGCAGGACAATATCTTATCTGAGATATCAAATAAGACTCGGAGCGATATCGAAGCGGTCATAACGAGGCGGTCTTGAAAACCGTTTGGCGGCAACGCCACAAGGGTTCGAATCCCTTTCGCTCCGCTTAATTATGAACACGCTGTTAAT
>JAEEGL016298110.1_pt1 | contig 19167 bp, 10 predicted proteins | sample 9134231 | NCBI WGS metagenome assembly JAEEGL01 (sample SAMN16246548, study PRJNA631951) | gut metagenome | biome: gut microbiome; feature: rumen; material: fiber-attached | host: Bos | place: Iran: Karaj | collected 2018-10 | reverse complement strand
TGGAAGGAACTTTGTTGTGGAGATAATATATTTATACTATTATTACTTTTTGGGGAATATGAGTCAGAATTATTCATATTTATGATAATATATTTAAATTAAAATAATTTTTATTCAAGAAGTAATTTAGAAATAATTGAATTTATATTTTATTAATTTTAACTCATATAAGAATTTTTTAAAAAAAATATATTTTATGGTAATATATGGAGAAGTAAAATTTTATGTAAAATACATCATAAAATACATAAAATATATAATTGACAGTTAAATTAAGACATTTCTTTTTTTACAAATAAATTGAACTTACTTAAAATTTATAAAACAAAAGTATTTTTATTCTCAAAACCCATAAATGTATTACAATAATAAAGATTCGCTGTTAGTTTTTATCATTTAAAAAAAAATTTCTTAAAATAAAGATTACAACAACAAATTTATATAGAATTTAAAAAAATGGATAATACAAATAATCTAAATTTAAACGATTTTAAAAATATCAATAACATCCAAATAAGTTAAATGCATTTCCATATATTATTTTATTAATGTGAAATATGTAATATATTATTGAAAATTCATTTTGGAGTTTTTTAATATCTGTTAATAGGTCATAGATATGAATAAAAACATTTAATTAATATATTATAAAAAAACTAATTATAGGTATTCAAAAGAATAAAAAACTAAAGAATTAGAAATTATATGACAGAAAAGTCTGTTAATAGTATATAATTAATAATAAATAGTTAATAGAAAATTTTGAAAGATAAAGATAATAAAATAATAGTAATTAAAATTTTAGATGATATTAAAAAAACTATATATCAAAAATTAAAAAAAATTATATAAACATTGAATTAGGAAATTAGAAGAACAGAATAATCATTTGAAAAGATTAAACATGATATTCAGTTAATCAAATTTTGTGAAGAATTTTAATGATTAACAAACTTTTCACAAAAATAACTTGATAAATATTATTATGATTTATAAAAAATATTTCTTTTTATCATCTTTATTATGATTTTTAATTAATAATTTATTAATTACTTTAAATATTTGAAAATATGGAAAATAAAAATGATAAAACAGAGGAAAATAAAAATGATAAAAAAGAGGAAAATCTTTATAATAATATTATAAGTGAAATTAATGAATTAATTCAAATTTATAAAGAAGGAGATATATATGAAAATTTATCTATTAAATGTAATATATTAAAAGGAAAATATAAAGAAATGCTTGTAAAAAATTTGATTCCAGATAATATAGAGAATGAATTAATTAATCAATTCCAAACAATTTATAATGAAGAAAAAATAAAAGAAAAACCAAATGATAATTTTTTAGAATTTATATTTTATTTAATTGAATTTTTACCTTATTTATATCATCCTAATGAATTTTTAACTGATATTAAATTACAATCTTTTAATGAAATAGAAAAACAAAATATAAATTTTTTAGAATTATTTAAATCAATTACTCCAAAGGAAAATTGTAAAATTAATATTTTAATCGATGATTTAATATATTATTTATTTATTAATTACAAAGACATAAAATCACTTTTTATAGAATTTAATTTACTTGATACTTACCCTTCAAGAAGTGTTTATATATCTTTTAAATTTATTTGTCTTTACTTATTTATGTATAATAAAATGACAATTAATAATATTAATATTACTTTATTTAATGAATCTTTAACTTATATTTCAAATTTATTTTTCCAAGAAGCAAGTTATTATAATCAAAAATTTAATAATGAATATTATAATAATGTTTTTGAAGATATTGAATTTAATACAAATGATAAAGTAAAGAGAAAATTAAATAATGAGGAATTTAAATTTTTAACAAATAATGTTTTTAAATTTTTATATCTAATAATTAAAACTTTTTCATCTCATTTAACAAATTTTGATTTTACTGAAAAAGAAAGTAGAATAATTTTTTGGAATTATTTTGACAAAACATTAAATAATGAAATTATAGATTGTAAAACAGAACTTGAGATAAATGTTTATACATTTTATATTTTAATTTCATTTTCTCTTGATGTTTTATCTTTTATTTATTCAAATTTTTTGTATTTAAATAAAGAATTTACAAGTAAAAATGAATTTCATTTTGATAATTATGATCCTTTTTTTACATTTGTGGAAACAAATGATTGGAAAAATCCAATTTTTCATTATGAATTTATAACATATATAAAGAATTTTTATTTATCATATGTTAATGATAATATCAAATTTGTGGAAATTTATTTATCACTTACTGATTTAAAATTTGATTTCAATGAAAAATATGATTTAGTATATGAAAAAACAACAAATAAATATTTAATTATAAATCCAGTTGAATCAATAGGTATATCTTCTTTAATTTGGATAATAAATAAAGAAAATAAATTTAAAAATATAAATTATATATATTCACCTCTTTATATTCTTGATATTTATCTTCCTTTAATTTCATCAATGTTAAAAACAGAAAATTTAACAAAGTATTTAGCTTTAGAGACTATAATTAATTTTTCAGAATTATATGAAAAAAAGCCAATAATTGATAATTTAAATAATTTAATATATTATTCTTTTTACGATATATTTGATGAGATTTTAAATTTTATTGGAAGTCAAGAACCTGATGAAATGAGAAGATATGTTAATAGTAAATTACCTAAAATTATTAATTTATTAGATAATGAAGCTAAATATCAATTTTTTGATTATTTTTGTGAACATTCTTTGAATGTTTCTGAAGAATCTAATATTAATGATGATAAAGTTGCTTATTTTATTCAAATTATTAAAAATACTATTAATGACAATTTAAAAGAAAATAAAAATTTAAGTTTTTGGAATGAAGATTTTATAAAAAAAATAATAAAAAATTTTGGTTTTAATTATGAAAAAATTTTTATCTTTGAAATTATTGAGACAGTTAGTCAAACTCTTAATTTTATAATTTTTATAATTTTAAAAGATAAATTTAATTTTAAAGGTAAATTAGGAGTTTATAATAAGGAATATTTATATTTTATAAGAAAAAATATAAATGGAATTGCTAATTTAGTCGAAAAATTTGTAAAAAGTTCAAATGAAGAAAAATATAAAACTTTGAATATTAATTCCTTAAATCAAACTGAAGAAACTCAAAAAGCATTTAAATTAAAAAATAATCAATGTTATTTATTATTAGATTTAGTAAATAAACTTGATAATCTTGTGACAAAATGTTTATTAGAATTAGATTCTATCATCAATAAAAAAGAAAATTAATATATAAGATTAATATTTAATTTAAATAATTAAAAAAAAAAATTTAATTAACTTTATTTATTATTCTAAATAAACTATCATATTTCTTTTCAAAAAATTCTTCTGTTTCATTTATATTTTTAAAAACATCAGTTCTTAATTTATTAATTGAATCTTCAATATCATTACTTCTTTCTTTTAAAATTTCTATATCATCATTAGCATAATCAAATAATTTTTTCAAAGAAGAATTTTGTTCATCAAAATTACTTTGAACATATTTAATAAATTTATCTTGTTCATTAATAATATGTTTTTCAAAATATTCCATTTCTTGATTAAAATTATTTATTTTTGTTTGAAAATCATTAGAAACATCTTTATAATTCGTTTTAATAAAAGTATTCATTTCTTTAATTTGACTATGAAAATCATTTTTTAAAATTTCAAAATTATTATTATGATTTCTAAATATATCATCATAATTTTTCATTTTTGAATTCATATCTAATAAAATATTATCTATTCTTTTATTATAATTTTCACTTGAATTGTATTTTTCAATATTATTATCATTTATTTTATTAATTTCAGTAATTGTTTGAATTCTAAAATTTTTTAATTGTTCAGTTTCATTTTTTAATGATTGAATTTCTTTTTGAATTCCATTTAAATCATTTGAAAAATTAATTACCACATCATTTAATTTTTTTGAATGATATTCAGTATTTAAAACATTAGAATTTAATTCACTTTTATATTGGTTAAATTCATTTTCAATCATTTGTTGGATTCTAAAAAATTTATCACTATTAATATCAAGATTATTTTTAGAAGTATTTGTCAAAGGACTTTTAAAAGTTTTTTCTATATAATCTAAAAATTCTTTATTTTTTTTATTATAATCATCAGATATATCATTCTTTAATTTTTCCATATTTTTATTTAAAGTATCTTCAAAATTATCAAAAGTTTTTTGTAATATATTTAATTGGGTTGAAAAATTTTCATTTGTTGAAAAACTTAATTTTTCTAAGTTTTGTCTTTGAGAAATTTCTACTGTCAATTGTTGAGATAAAGTTTCATTTAAAGCTTCTAATTGAGATAATCTTTTTAATATTTTTTGAATTTCCATGTTCTTTTCAATATTTTTATGTGTCTTCAAACTCATTTATAAAAATTAAAATTAATATAAAATTCATTAAAACAAATATTAAATAAAAAAGTAAAATATATAAATAAAAAAAATCCATAAAAAACATATAAAAAAATGGCATCAAAATATAAATTACATTACTTTGAAGCAAATGCAAGAGCTGCAGTAGCACGAGCAATATTAACATATGCAAAAGCAGATTGGGAAGATCATAGAGTAACTCATGAAGAATGGGGAAAAATAAAAGAAACAGATTTATTTGAATTTCATCAAATGCCAATTTTAGAACATAATGGAAAAAAATTATCTCAAAGTATTGCAATTGATTTATATCTTTTAAGACAATTTAATTTATATGGAAAAAATAATGATGAACAATATGAAATTGATAATTTATTATGTACTTTTGATGATCTATTACCTTTATTAGGGAAATATGCTTTTAGATGTAAAGATGAAAAAGAAAAGGAAGAAGCTAAAAAAAGTTGTATTGAAAAATGCCATTTTTATATTAAGAAAATTGAAGAAAGATATATTAAATTAGGGAAAGGAAAATATTATTTAGGAGATTACTTTAGTGGTGCTGATATTTATCTTGCTTCTGTTTTTCCTATTTTTTGTAATGCTTTAAATGTTATGATTGTTAAAGATTCTGGTTGTATGGATTTATATAATTTAATTGTAAGAATTAAGGAAAATGAATTAAAAGAATTCCATGAAAAAGTTTTTAACAAGAATTCTCCTATGTAAGAAAATATTTATTTTTGATTAAATATTTAATTTGTTTTAAAAAATATTTAATAAGAATATTTATTGAGTTTTCTCTGGAATATTATTGATTGAATTTTTTTTTATATTTATTAAAATATAATTATATAGTAAGTTTATAATTATTGATAAAAAAAATATAAATTATATAATAAAATAATATAATGGAAAGTGAAAAGAAAGAAGAACAACATGATAATATATGTTTAGTTTGTAAAAAAAATCCAATATGTTATAGAGTAATGCCTTGTAGACATGCATATTTATGTAAAAAATGTTCAATGAAAATGGCAAGTGGAGGTAAATGTAAAATTTGTCATGAATTTTTTGTTGAATGTCAAAGAATTTTAACTGGTGATGAAATATAAAATTTAATTAAATAGTTTTATTTTATTATTACTTTATTTTTTAATTTAAAATAAAAATGCTTATAAATGATTCTATAATCGAACATACTTATTATGCAAAAACTCAAAATTATCAAAATATTATTTTCGATCTTTGTAATTTTATAAGTGTGATTTTAGAAAAAACTTTATATTCAGGAAATAAAAATAAAGAAAATATTTCAAGTAAAAAAACAATATTTGATATTAAAAAAATTCCAAAATTATCAATTAAAAAATATATAAGAAGAATAGTTAAATATGCTAAACCAGAACCTTCTTCTTTAATCTCTGCTTTAATTTATTTAGATAAAATTTGTGAAACTCAAAACATTATATTAACAAAGAAAAATATTTATAAATTATTATTAATTTGTATTATGTTATCCATGAAATTTAATGAAGATGATGTTAATTCTAATGCTTTTTTTGCTAAAGTTGGTGGAATTGATTTAGAAGAATTAAATATAATTGAAAATGAAACTTACGAAATTTTAAATTTTGAATTTTTTATTGATGATAATTTATTTCATGTTTATGAAGATTATATACAATTATTTATGAATCAATAATTAATGATAAATAAGGTTTGTTAAATTTTTTTTCGTAAAGATGTAAATTAATTTTTTTAATAGATTATTTATTAATTTTAAATTTTATAGTATAAATATATTGATTGAGTTTATAATTTATAATATTAAAACTAAAGTTTTACATAATTATTTTATATTTTAAAATTTAACGAGAATAAAATTAATTAAACAAAAAAATAAAAACATAAAAATAAATTTTTAAATATTGAAATTAATAAAAAAGAAAATCAAACTCCAATATATAACTATATAAAAATGAGTTATATAAATTATCAAAAAAAAAATTTTTATAAATCTTTAACTTTTTCTTCAAAATAATGAAGTAATTCAGGATAATATTGAATATTTCTTAATTTATCTTCAACAGCTTTAACTCCAGTAGTATAGGGAATTTCTTCTTTATCAAATTGAACCTATAATTTATAATAATTAATATTATTATCTTACTAAAGTAGCATCTAATAAATCTACATTTTTAAAAAATACATTATTTCTAAAATCTGCACATTGTAATTGAACTGTTGCATATAATTCTTTTAGTTCATCTGTTAAAATATTATCTGCATAATAATTTTCTAAATCTGATAATTTATCACTTAATGTAAATTCTTTTTCAGTTTCTAATTGTTCTTCTTCAGTCATTTTTTATATATAAAATATAAAATAAGATTTAAAAATCAATTTTTATCTTATTAATTAAACTTATTAATATTCATAATTTTTATATCAAAATATAAAAATTATATAATAAAAAATATAAAATTAATATTTCTTGTTCAAAAAGTAAAAAAACCAAAAATTTTAAAAGGAAATAAATTTATTTAAAAGTCTAAAAAAAAAATAAAACATATTAAACCAATTCTTTGATTTATTATTTAATTAACTCCCTAAATTTTTGTAATTAAATTGAAAAATATTTATTATTATCAGGTGATAAGAAAGGATATATATCTTTATTTCAATTAATAAATTCTTTTGCATTAATTTTTAATCCTCCAACAGCAGTAAAAATAACTCCATCTTTAAATTATCTTTTAGTTAAATCATCTTTTCTTCCGAAAATAGAATCTAAAAGTAATTTCATAATATTAACTTATTTGCAAACATCATCAATTGTAATAACTCCATTTTTATTAATATAGTAAAAACCTATTTACAAATTTAACTAATGAATAAGATGATTCAATAATAAATAAATAAATCACAAAATTTATATACTAATCTTGAATATTTATCTTTTTTTATTTATTTAATTAATAATAATTGAGCATTTTTAAAGAAATGCATCTAATCCTGATATTGATATTAATTTTGAACCTGAAAATATGAGTATATATTTTTGAAAGTTACTCATTAAATATATATATTTGACTGTTGTCACACATTTGATTTATAATTTTTGTTAAAACATATTCTACCTTCCATTTTTTTATTAGTAACTTTTTTTTTAAGGATTTTTAATGGCAGTTTTTTATATATTTATTGTTTTTAAGGATATTTAAATTTTTTTTGATGTTTTTTTATTGTTTTATAATATTTTTGAGGTATTATATTTATTTTTTTTCGGTTAATTATAATAATTAAGAATAAAAGGAAAAAAGTATAATTATAAATGTTTAGAGAATATATGAGAAAATTTGGAAGAACAAGTCCTCTTTTTCAGACTCAAATAAATTTAATTAAAGAAGAAAAGCAAAAAGAATATAATATAGAAAAAGATAAATTATTTTTTGATCTTTTAAAAATTAAAGATCCTATACCTGAATTTGAACCACAATTAGAAGAACCTTTATTAGAAGTTAATAATTTTAAATTAGAAAATGCATTTTATAATGCTTTTGAGAAAATGAAAGAAGAATTAACTTGGAGAAAATATAAATTTCCTAAAATAATATTTATTAAATTATATCAAAATTCAAAAAAATTAAAAAAAAGAATAATAAAATTTTCTTTAGTTCATTTAAAAAGAATATCTGAAGTAATAGAAAGTTATAATCCAGAATATAATATAGATCAAAAAAAACATAATTGGGAAAAAAGTCCAAAAGAATCATATAATTCATATTATAATATAATAACAAGAAGGAATATGCTTTTAGATAAAGAAAAAGAATATAATTCAAATTATAGTATAATTACAAAAGAAATTGGACAAAAATCTGATATTGTAATATTAACTAGAAATAAACATTATACTAAAGATTTAATTTATTCTGGAAAATTATGTAATGTTTATATTCAAAATGAATTTTCAAGAAATTTAAATATAAATTCTAATATTAATGATCATTTAAAAAATCAAAAAATGAAAAGACAATATTTTTTTTCTTTTAATGAACCTAGATATTTCATTAAAAAAGATTTTATTGAAAATGAAAAACAAAAAGACAATGAAAATGAATCTTCTAAATTTATCACTCATGAAAAACAATTATTTGATCAAAAAAATAGTCATAGACCAGAGAAAAAAGGAAGAAGTTTTAATTATTCTTCTTTAGATAATTTTAATATAAATGCTTCTTCAACAGGTAAAAAAAATTATTTCAATTATAAAAATCCATCTTCAAGATATAAAATATCTTTAATTAACCAAAAAAAAAAAAGTATTTATTTTACACCTAGAAATAATGTATCATCTGGTAAATTAGATAAAAAAATTCCTAAATTAAAACAATTTTTATTAAATAAAAGCGATTTTTATTATTAAAAAATAATGATAAAACTCCTAATAAATTAATAATAACATATTTAATAAAAATTATAAAATTAAAATTAAAATATAAACTTTATATAAAACAAAATTATATAATAAAAAATGTCGAATTTTAATTTACAAAATGAATTTGATGAAATTTCTTCAATTCAAACAAATTCTCAATCAATAAGTAAAAGTAAGAAAATATATAATATATTTAAATAAAATAGTAAATTCTGATTTTCATCATTCAAGAATGAAATTAAATAGTAATAATATTTTCGCTTTTCAAGTAAATTATTTTCTATAATAATATATTAGGAAGAACAATATTTTTTTGATGGAGAAGATGAACATTCAAATATAAATGATACATTTTATATTCCAAGAAATTCAAATTTAGGTGATTCAAATTTTTTTAGTAATTATAATGAAAAATCTGTTTTTAGATTAAATGATACTACAATAGAAAAACAAATTGAAGATGATAATAATAAAAGTTATTTTACTTTTGATTTAGAATTAGAAAAACAAGTTGATATGTTAACAGATTGTGATGATATTGAAACTAATTTAAATGATGCTAAATTAAATTTAAACAATGAAATATCTATTTTAAGTAATAATAATACTTTATATAGTAATCCTAGTAATTTAACATCCACTTTAAAACATTATAATAATGGTAATATTATTAATAATGAAATAGAAGATAAATTTTCTTCTATTTATAGTAATAGAAATACTTTGAGAAAATTTTCTAAAGAAAGTTTAAGTTCTTTTTTTGAAAAATTACCTGATAATAATAATAATATATTAAATGCAAATATTTTAAATATAAAAGAAAATAATAAAATAAATCATAATAAAACGATGATAATTCAATCAAATTCTTTAGATTTAAATAATAGAAATAATTTCCCTCAATATAGTAATAATGCAATTTGTTATGAAAGATTTAATAAATATCAAAAAAATTTAATTCCATATTCATTTTATAATAATAAAAATAATATAACGACAATGACTGATTATTATAATAATTATATTAATATATCAAATTCTTCAATGTCTGTTATGAGAATGATGACAAATAAATTTTCTCAAAAATCAAATATGTCTTTTGATAGTAAATGTGGTAATGAAAAAATAATATCTATGATAAAAGAACAATCAGGAAGTAAATTTATTCAAAAAAAAATTGAAGAGAAATCTCCTGATTTTTTATATAAATTATATGAACAAATAAAGCCCAATTTAATTGATATTATTAATGATCAATATGGAAATTATGTTATTCAAAAATATGTTGAATTTTGTGATAAAAAGATATTATCTTTAATTTTAAATCAAATTAAAAATTCACTTTTAGAAATTAGTTTAAATCCATACGGAACAAGAGCTTTACAAAAATTAATAGAAAATTTATCTTCAACAATTTCAAACGATGATATAAATATCTTATTAAATTTCCTTAAAGGAAATGTATTTAAAATTATAAATGATATTAACGGCAATCATGTTATTCAAAGTATTATTGATGCAATTAAAAATAATGATAAATTAACTCCTTTATATAGTGAAATTAATGAAAATTTAATAGAAATATCTAAAATTAAACAAGGTTGTTGTGTTTTCCCTAAAATTTTAAATAATATAAGAGAAGATGATTTAGAGAAATTAATTAAAACTATTATTGAAAATTTAGAAATTTTAATTAATGATCAATATGGTAATTTTATTATTCAAAGAATTATAAAATTAAATAGGGAAAATTACAACTCTCAAATTTTTGATTTAATAAAAAATAAAATTGTAAAGTTAAGTACTCAAAAATATTCTTCTAATGTCATTGAAATATGTATATTAGAATCTTGTAATATAAGAGAGAAGGTAATTGAAAAATTAATTGAAAAAAATAATGTTACTAATTTAATTTGTGATCAATTTGGTAATTATATAATTCAAAAATGTTTACCTTTAGTTAAAGGAAAACAATTTAAATCTATGATTGAACAAATAAAAAAAGCTGTTAAAACTTTAAATCAATCTAATCATGGAAGAAAAATTTATGAAAATTTATTAAGAAATTATAGAGATTATTTTCAAGATAATAAAAATTATGGTTATAATAAAGGAAAACAAAGGAAAAATTGTGGATAATTATTTAAAAATTAAAAAAATATTATATTAGTTTTGTACTATTCAATAATTTAATAAAATATTTGTTTTATTGATTTAAAATAAAAGTGATTTATATAATTAAATTTTGGATTTAATATTTTTTTCAATTAAAAATTAAATTGAAATTTATTATTTATTTTTATTCTCTTTTATTTTTTGATTAAAATTAATGTTATTTTTTAATGTTTTTTCAAAATTAAAAGATTTAATTAATAAAAAATATGTTGCAAATATTCCATATCAAAAAATTAACACATTTAATTTTTTAAACATCTTTAATTAATTGGTTTTATTCTTTAAAAATATTATATAAATATTAATTATTATTAATCTTTGAATTTTTTTAAAAAATATAAATAAATTTCTTTAAATCCTATAAAATCAAAGAGGAAAATTAATATTCTTTCTTATATTTTTTTTTTTATATTTTAATAAAAAACAATTTCCATAAAAAGAATAAAAAACCAAAAATAAAAATGTCAGAAAGAAAAAACTTTCATAGAATAACTCAAAAAAGATCGACAATAATAGGTAAAATAAAAGACATTGATCCCTTTAATTTTGAAAAAAAATCAAAAGATACTTTTAAAATAGAAGAAGATTATTTAACAAAAGAAGGTTGTACATCAATGATATTAGGTCCAGAACCAATAATGCAAAACTGTTATATATGTTCAATTTGTAATCCAGAAAAAAATCATTATATATGTAAATATTGTTATAATACTTGTCATTTATATTGTAGAAGAAATGATAATTCAAATTCAGAAAAATTAAAAGAAGAATATAACTTTTTAAATGATAAAGAATTTGGTTGTTATTGTGGAATTAGATTAAAACATAAACCTGATAAAATTATTAGAAAAGAATTAATTTCATGTAATTTAATAGAATTAGATAATGTTTTAGATATAGATAATTTCTTTTGTGAAACACATAATATTAATATTTGTTGTATTTGTTCTGTTACTTGTCATAAAGATTGTCAAATTACAAAAAATTCAAAACATCAAATTATTATTAATAAAAATTCTAATAAATGTCTTTGTGAAAGTGATAATCATACTTCTTATAATGAAATTGCTTTATCTTTTCCTTTAAATGAATATCAAAAATTAAGTGGAATTCAAGTTTGGCCTATTCAAATATTAAATATTTTGTTTAAAAACCAAAATACTTTTCAAAAAATGAGTAATTTATTTACTTATATTATGAATCAAATAGATAATAAGAAAAAAAATAAAAATAAAAAAAATAAAAAAGAACATAAACATAAACATAAACATAGTAAAGATAAAAATAAAGATAAAGATAAAGATAAAGATAAAGAAGATAAAAATGAAGATAAAAATGAAGATAAAAATAAAGAAGAAGAAAATAAAGAAAATGAAGATAATGAAAATAGTGAAATGAAAGAAAAATTTCTTCCTTTATTACAATTATTTTCTAATACTTTTAATAGGAAATTTAAAACTTTTTATTATATTGAAGAAATTGAAAATTTATTTGAATTTGAAAAATTAATTTATCACATTGAAATTAAAGATGAAGAAAGAAATAATTTTAATTCAAAAAATATATTAATAAAATTTAGGCTAACTTTTATTTTATTATTTATTTATTTAAGAAAAGATTTTCAAATAGTTAAATCATTAACAAGTATTGATTTTTTAACAAATAATATTTTAGAAAGAATATATTATAAAAAAATATTGACTGAAAAATACAATTTGAAAAATTTATTTAATAAAAAAAATACTTTAAAAAAATTAGTTTTAGAAGATATTTGTTATTTAATGGAAGAAGGAATGAGTTATATTTCAATTGAGGAAAATCAAGAAGAATTTGAAATAGGATTAAAATTTATATGTTTTATGATTAAAAGAATGATCTTTACAAAAGAAGATTTAATTCAATTGATTTATTCTTTAAATAAATTTTATTCTAAATTTAATCAATATATTACAAGTGATAAAAATAATATATATTCTTTATTAGATATTTTTATGGGTTTAGCAGAGATTTTTTTTATGATAACAGTAAGTTATAATGATATTATTATAATGGATTATTTAGATGAAAATAAAAATAATAATGACACAAATTCAATAAAAGAAATAAAAGATTTTATTCATGTTAATAGTGATTATGGAAATTTATTATTTAAAATGGTACTTATATCATGTGATATATTAAAGAAACATTATAATTTAATTAAAAAAAAAGAATTAGAACAAGATGAAGAAGAAAAAAAAAGAGAATTAATTATTCATCAAGAAAAAAAAAGATTACAAAGAAAAATAGAAGAAAGAACAACAGGAGTTCAAGTTAAATTACCTAAAAATGGAGGATTATTTACAGAAAAAATAATAAATTTATTCAATGAAACTTTAAAAATGTTTTCTTTAGCTGATAATATATATTATTATCAAATAAATTCGATTAAAAAAGATTCTATTGAAGAATATTATTATTTTACTGAAAGAATTAAAAAAAATAAAGGAAAAAAATTAAAATCAAGTGAGATTAAAAAAATAAATGGATTATTGGAAAATGATTTAAAAAAGAATATAGAAAAAGAATTATTTTCATTATTTACTTCAAGCTATCAAGGTGAAAGTTTAAGAATAAATAAAAAAATATTTGATTTAATATTAGATTTCTCTAAAAAATTAGAAGAAATATTTCCAATTGAATCAAAAGAAAAAAAAAAACATCATCATCATCATCATAATGAAGAAGAAGATAAATTAAATATAAATAAAGATGAAAAAAAAAATAAATTTGAAAGATATAATCAAGAATATGCTTTAGATGAAGATCAATTTTTTAATAGAAATGGAAAAAATATAGGAGATTATTTAGTTAAATTAGCAAAAAACAATTCAATGATATATAAATGCTTTTTAAATGATAAATTTCATACTTACATTGAAGATTTTGTTGATTGTTTAATTATGTCTCATATTGATGAAACTTTAGGTAAAGTTTTAGTTTTTTTAAGTAATAGAAAATTTCCAAATTTGTTAACTTATGAATTATTAGATGTTATATTATTTACTTTTTCTTTTTATTTCTTTAGTAAAAGAGGAATTAAATATTTTTTAATGGGAAAAAATATTTCTAGATTAAATAAAGTTTTTAATAGATTTTATTGTTATCCTGATAATAAAAATATTCATGAACTATTTGGAAAAAATTTAGATGATAATTTATTAAAAATAAATAGACTTCTTGAATTTATGACTTCAATGCTCAAAGGAATGAATTTATATAGTTTATCTTTAAAAAATCATAAAGTTTTATTAAGATTTAAAAATAAACTATTAGAACACATAGAAGAATTTAATCAAATTTTAAAAAAATTTGATTATTCAGAAGAATTTAAAATACAATTTACTTATATATTAAGAATATTTAAGAAATTATCTCATGATTATGAATTTGAACAATTTGAAGAAATTAAACATAGAATAATTTTAATATTTCATAATTGTCCTTTAAAGTTATTAGAAAAGGATACTTTTTCTTCTTTTTTTTCTTTTGATGAAGAAATAAAAGAAAATGAAGATGAAAATTTAGCAAAAAATATAATGAAGAAGGTAGAACAAGATCATATTAGTGAAATAGATACTTCTTTGAAACCTCAAAATAGATTAACTTTAAAAGAAAATTCAGTTGCTTCAGTTAATAATGATAAATCAAATAATAATAAACCTCCTATTAAAAGTAATGATATTATTTTAGATGAAAGTAAATATCAAAGAAAAATTTCTTTAAATCTTTATTTTGCTTTTTTTAATCTAATTGGCTTACAAACTTTTTATCATTTTAATACTGAAGATGATATTACAATATTCAATAAAATATATAATTTTAATGATTTTCAACTTTATAAAAAAATATTTACTCTTGAAAAAATTACAATCAAACAAAAGGTTAAAATATTAAAATTTTGTAGAAGTATATATTTTATTGATAAGTTAGATTATTATAATATTTTACTACAAAAAAGACATTTGACAACTAATAATTATATTAAATTATTAGAAACAAATACAATAGATGAACCTAATATTAATGATGAAATTGATTTTAATCATAATAATGAAATATCAAACGAAGAAATAACTGAAATAAAACGTAAATTTGATATAATACTTCAAATTGAACAAATATTAGATTTATATATTTTAGAATTAAAAAAATTTCCTTTTCAAATAAAAGGAATTGGAATTGATTCTTGTTTAAAATTATTTAAAGAATTATTATTAGGAATTAAATTTATTGCAAATTTCTTTTATTTAGAAAAAGAAATTTGGTCTAGATTAGGGATAAAATATTATGAATTATGTATTGAATTTTTACCTAAAATAGAAATTTTTAAAAAAATTTATAAAGATATTAAAAATAAACAATATGAAAAAGTATTGAATATAGATTTTACAGAATTTGAAAAAATTGACTCAGAACACCCATACATTAATATTGATTATGATCCAAATCCTCCGATTAAGAATAAAAAAGAACAATTAGAATTAGATAAAAAGAAAAAAGAAACAGAAAAAAAATTATTAGAAATAAAGAAAAATATTGATTCTGTTCATTCAACTTCCTTTAATATATATAATACAAATCAAATATTTAAATATATTACTGAAGGTTATGAAGAAATAATTAAATATACAGAAATAAATAGAAAATATAATTTTCAAAGTTTTTTAGAAGTTTTTGATACAATGGCAGAAGCAAATTTTACTCCTTTTTCATTAATAGAAACTTTAGATTATGAATACTTTTATGAAGAAGAAAGTATTAAAGAAGAAAAAGAAAAAAATAAAGACCCTCAAATTTATTTAATAAATAATATGAAAAAATCATTTTTTATAACTTTTATTGATATTCCGAATACTAATTTCTTTAAAGTTTTTACTAAAGTTTCTAATGATACAGGAGTTACAGATTATAGAAAAAAAATAATTGATTATTTTCAATCTTTTTTAAATAGTGTTGAAGGAAATAATTCAAAAAAATTAGAAGATTTACTTTGTATTATTACTAAATTATTATATTATGATGTTGAAGAAATGCAAAGTAGATTTGAGTATTTAATTAATGATAAATATTTTTTCATTAATTTCAACAAATTACTAAGCCATAATATTGTTCTTTCTTTTAGTTTGTTTAAAAATAATTTTTCATTTGATAAAACTTTAAGAATAGGAAATTTAACTAAATTAATTATCCAATTTTTACAATCTTTAGGAGAAAACTTTAATACTATTTATCATGATAATATATTTAAATTTCAAGAAGAAATTACAAAAAAAGAAAAAAAAATTATTGATAAAGAAAATGAAGAAGAAATTAATGTAGACGATGATTTAATACAAGATTTAAATTCAAAAAATATAGAAGATACAAAGCAAAAAAAAGGAAAGAAAAAATTAAAAAAATATGAAAATTATAAAACAGTTTCAACTGCTATTCCAGATTCTAAAGTTAATAATACAATATATGAATCAATTATATTTAATTTAAAAAGAACCTTTTATTTTTTAGATATGGATAATTTAATTGATGGAAGAATGCCTTATGATAAATTAATTACTTTAACTACTAATTTTATTGATTTTTTAATTGAATATATTGAAACAACAGATGATAATAATAAAATATTAGAGAAAAATATGAAAAAATTATTTTTTGGAATGAAAGATAAAGGACAAAAAAATATATATGAATTAATTGATTATAAACCAATGCTAAATGCTATATTTATTAAAATAAAACCAAATAAAAATGATCCAAAATTATATTTAATACGTAAAAAAGTAATTTGTTATGTTAAAATGAAATTTGTTCAATTATTAACAAGTTATCTTCAAACAGAAAAAAAAGATGAATTTGTAATTAAAATTTCAAAAAAAAAATGTTCTCCAATTGATTTATTTCAAGAAATATTATATAATTTTAAAGAACTTTTATCAAATTTAAAAAGAAAAAATGAAAAATTATATAATTCATTAGAAAAAATAAAAGATGATGAAAAATATGTAAATCAATTAATAAATTATTATGCTTATCAAAGAGTATTCAGAGAAATAATTGAACTTCCATTATGTTTAAAATTATATATTTTAATTAAAACTTTTGAAGATTTATATGGTGATTATTCAATAAAAGATCTTTTTGAAAGATTAGTTATTGATGAAACTATGATTAATGATAATATTGGAATTAGATCTAAGTTTTCAAAAAGAGTTTATATGTTTTTAGAAAAAATTATTTTAAAAGTAGAAATTAGATTTCCTAAAGAACAAGAAAATGATAATATTGAATTAAATAATAATAAAGATTTAATTGTTAAAAATGTGATTGATAAAATTAATTTAAATAATGATGATAATAATAATGAAAAAGATATTGAAGAAAATTATTATAATAATAATAAATATAAAATTACTTTTTTCATAAGACCTTATTTAACTTTTTCATTAAGTAAAAATTCAAAAATTTCTTTTTTAAAAAATGTTGATAGAAGAAATGCAACTTCTAAATTTATGTCTTTAATATCATATACAGATTATTTTTTATTTGAAATGGTAGTAAATATTCATACAACAGGAGCAAGTAAATTTAAATCATTTTTAGTAAATTTAAATTTTAAAATAATAGAAATAATAAATTATTTATTCATAATCGCTCAAAATATATTATTAATGTATCACTATTATAGATCTCCAGATTTAGATATTTCACTTTATGAAGAAAAAGATGAAAGTTTAAAATATCATTTATTTAGGAGTAATCTAATATTATCAGTTATTCAAATTGTTTATTTACTTTTATTTTTATTTATTTGGTATTATTTCAGATATTCAAATTCATATCAATTAAATTTAATGCAATTATATAATCACAATTTTGTTTTCAAGAAAAAAAACGAAGACACAATATTATCCCAAAATGTAGTAAATTTATTTAGACAAGATGAAAAAATTTCAGTTTTAAAAGTTCAATCAGAAATAAATAAAAAAATAACAACATCACAAATGTTATATAATTCAATAATAGAAAGTACATTAATAAACCGTGATATGAATATATTATTATATTCTTTTTTATTAAATATATTATATTTATCAACGAAAAGTTCTTTATTCCTAATATTCCAAACATTATTTATATTAAACATAATACCAACCTTATTTAATATATTTCAAGCAATAAAAATTAAATTATCAAATATATTATTAGTTTTGGCTTTAGAAATAATAATAATATATTTATTCATGTGGTTTTCCTATTTTTATTTATCAGATTTATTTACTTTTGATAATATATTAGAAAGAGAATCTCAAGAAGAAATTTCAGAAAGTTTTTGTTATTCACCTTTACAATGTTTATTATTCCTAATTCAAAAAGGAGTTACAGCAGGAGGAGGAATAGGAGAAATAATAGATAAAGTTTCTTTTCAAAGTGATATGGCATTTTATTTAATTAGATTTTTTTATGATATGCTTTTCTTTGTTTTGATTGTTTTAGTTTTAGGTAATGTTTTCTTAGGTATTATTGTTGATACTTTTAGTCAATTAAGAGATGAAAATTATAATAAAGAATATGATAAAAAGAATATTTGCTTTATATGCCAGTTAAATAGAGATGATTGTTTAAGTAGAAATATTGATTTTAATAAACATGTTAAAGGAATTCATAATTTGTGGAATTATGTTTATTTTCTTTGCCATTTACATATTAATAATCCTAATGATTTTAATAGGATCGAATTAGTAGTTTGGGATAAATTATGTCAACAAGATTTTAGTTGGATTCCTATTGAAAAAAGTGAAGATTAGGTTTTTATATTTTTTTATAAATTTTATTTGCTTAATTAAGTTTTTTATTTATTATATTTTTTTATAAATATTAATTAAAATTTTATTAAGTTTACATAATTTGGGTGTTGATGAATTCTATTAATGGATTTTAATTATCTTTGATTATTATTATTATTATTTTGATTAGAAAAATTACTTTTAGTTTTTTACTACTTTATTTTGCCTATTATAATTAATGCTCAAACAAAAGATATGCTCTAATGCATTTCATT
>JAEEGL014627696.1_pt1 | contig 19168 bp, 12 predicted proteins | sample 9134231 | NCBI WGS metagenome assembly JAEEGL01 (sample SAMN16246548, study PRJNA631951) | gut metagenome | biome: gut microbiome; feature: rumen; material: fiber-attached | host: Bos | place: Iran: Karaj | collected 2018-10 | reverse complement strand
TTCCTTGCAAACCTGCTGAAAGACTGACCCGCGACTATCTTAGCCTCAGCAGGTCACCCACACGAATCTGATACGTAGGCGGCAGGTCGTTCATCTTATAGAGGTTTTTCATCCGGATACCGTACTTCTGGGAAATGGTATACATGGACTCTCCTGCCTCTACCCGATGCAGTTTCCCCTTGTAGCTCTTGGGGGCCTTGCGGGCTTTCTTTTGCAACCAGACAACCTCACCTTCTTCCAGGACGTCGTTCTTGTCGCGCTCATTATAACGTGCCAGTTTTCGGTATGAGATGTCCATTTCGGCTGCAATCGAACGGAAAGTGTCGCCCCTGCGTGCATAAACATAGTAATTCTTGTTGAAGGTATAAATATGGCGCGAACTACCGTCCTCTACTGGTTGATGACGGAACTTGCCTGATTCTTTGGCAGTATCATATTGATAGAGCTTATACACTTCGATGATGTCAATCAGTTTGGTAGCATATACGGGACTGGTAGCATAGCCACAGGCTTTCAGGCCTTTTGCCCATCCCTTGTAGTCTGTTATCTTCAACTGGAACAAACGGCTATAGCGCTGACTGCTTGTCAAGAATACGGAATGGTCCTTATAACTCTCCAAGACAGAATTGTAGGCACGGAAGCACTCATTGCGCTCATCATCGTCATGATAGGCTGTTCGGCCTGTCCATCCATTACACTTGATGCCAAAATGGTTGTTGGCTTTCAGCGCCAACTCACTCCTACCCGCTCCTGACTCCAACACACCTTGTGCCAAAGTGATGCTGGCCGGTATCTTATATTGATGCATCTGGTCAATGGCTACATCTTTATATGTATCGAAATAATCTTGGAAGCGCTGATTCCAGACAACACCTTGTGCGAACACAGAAAGTAGTCCAGAAACCATTAAAAAGAAAGAAAATATGCACCGTTTCATGAATAAACCTCGTTTTGAGTTGCAAAAATAAAGAAAAATAGTTATATTTGCAACAAAAATCGGAAGAATATGAAAGAATTAGTCATCAAAACGTCTATTCTGGATGCTCAGATGGAGGATCTGACGGATGCGGAGCAGGCACTTGTAGAAGAAGCTATCGAAGGAACCAACAGGTCATACGCCCCCTACTCCCAATTTCATGTGGGTGCTGCTTTGCTATTGGAAAACGGGAAGACTATCATCGGGTGCAATCAAGAAAATGCGGCCTACCCTGCAGGAATATGCGCTGAGCGTTCCGCCATCTTCGCCGCTGGGGCTCAATATCCTGATCAGCCCATCCTGATGATAGCCATTGCAGCTCGCAACAAGCAAGGAGAACTGCAAGAAGAGCCCATCAGCCCCTGTGGCATTTGCCGTCAGGTCATCATTGAATGCGAGACACGTTTCAAAAAGCCGATACGTATTCTGCTTTACGGACAGAAGCACATCTACGTCATTGACAACATCAAGAAACTGATGCCGCTATCGTTCACCGAATTTTAGTGGCGATGGCCTCTTCCAGCACCTGATAGCCCTTCATGGTGCAAAGTCCTCGAAGTGACACGAGGAACAAATTGTCGAAAAGCTCGTCGGCCGGATACTTTTTCAGCATCTGGTTGTTCATCACATATTGACCTGTGGCATCTAAGAGATGGGGGACCAACTGATAGTTGATTTCTGAACGAAGGAAACCTTCTTCAACTCCACGCTGCATAAAGCGGACGAAGCCATCGCACACTCGCTCATGTTCATCTTTAAGATACTGCTCTACCTGGGGGTATTTCATGATATCTTCATAGAACACCGGGCAGACAGTTCTCGTTTCTTTGAGCCTCATCCGATAGGCCTCGACGATGACATCTATGACATTATGCCCTTCGTTCACATAGTTTTCCATATAAGCTTGACTCCGGCGGTCATAGGTGACAATGCAATAGTAAAGCAGTTTTTCCTTATCTTCGTAGATTTCGTAAAGAGTGCGCTTTGAGATACCTAAGTGTTGGGCAATATCATCCATCTTGACTGCCTTGATGCCACGTTCCCGAAAAAGCATCATGGCGGCTTCCATGATTCGGTCTTTCAGTGCTATCCGATAAGAAGTTGCTTCTTTTAAATCTTGCATAAGTATTAGTTTTCGCTGCAAAGTTACTAAAAAGATTAAAAAAAAACACGATTTTCCTAAGTTTTTAGTACTTTTGCGCTTCGGAAAAGAATAATTTCAATAATACACGAATATGGTAAAAATCTCCAAAGAAGCCGCTCTCAACTATCATGAGGCGGGACGTCCCGGTAAAATCGAAGTAAAGCCTACCAAGGCCTATCGTACCCAAACAGACCTCTCACTGGCATACTCTCCAGGTGTAGCCTATCCATGTCTTGAAATACAACAGAATCCTGACGATGCCTATAGATATACCGACAAAGGAAATCTGGTAGCCGTCATTTCCAACGGAACGGCTGTACTGGGACTTGGAGATATAGGTGCCATGAGTGGAAAGCCTGTCATGGAAGGTAAAGGCCTGCTGTTTAAAATATATGGAGGTATCGACGTCTTTGATATCGAAGTAGCAGAAAAGGATCCGGAGAAATTCTGCGAGGCCGTTGAAAGAATAGCACCTACCTTTGGCGGTATTAACCTGGAAGACATCAAGGCGCCGGAGTGCTTTTACATTGAAGAACGTCTGAAGAAAAGCCTCGACATCCCCGTCATGCATGACGACCAGCACGGTACAGCCATTATCTCTGCTGCCGGACTGAAGAATGCCCTGGAGGTCAACGGCAAGGACATCAGCAAAGTGAAGATAGTAGTGAACGGTGCCGGTGCTGCAGCCATTTCGTGCACCAAACTCTATATGGCCATCGGAGCACAGAAAGAAAATATTGTCATGCTGGACTCAAAAGGCGTCATTTCCATGGACCGTTCCGACCTCAATGAGCAAAAGAAGTTCTTTGCCACCAAGAGAACGGACATCCACACCCTGGAAGAGGCTTTAAAAGATGCTGACGTATTTGTCGGGTTGTCCAAAGGCAATGTACTCAGCAAGGAAATGGTCAAGACGATGGCTAAAGACCCCGTGATCTTCGCTCTGGCAAATCCTGTTCCAGAAATCAGCTACGAAGACGCGATGGAGGCAAGGCCCGACACCCTTATGTCAACAGGACGTACAGACTACCCGAACCAAATCAACAATGTCATCGGCTTCCCCTACATTTTCCGCGGAGCTCTGGATGTTCACGCTACTGCTATCAATGAAGAGATGAAGCTTGCTGCCGTATATGCCATTGCAGACCTGGCCAAGCAGCCTGTCCCTGACGTTGTGAACGATGTCTACAAGGTTAACAACCTGACTTTCGGACGCGACTATTTCATCCCCAAACCCGTTGACCCGCGACTCATCACGGAGGTTTCTGCAGCTGTAGCCAAGGCTGCTATTGACAGTGGTGTAGCCAGACGCAAAATAGAGGACTGGGACGAATACAAGCGTTCGCTCTCCGTACTTCTTGGACAAGAGACCAAACTTACACAGAAACTTTATGCGACAGCTGCAGCACACCCGCAACGCGTTGTCTTTGCAGAAGCTATTCACCCCACCATGCTGAAAGCTGCCGTTCAGGCTAAGGCAGAGGGCATCTGTGAACCCATCTTGCTGGGTAATGACGAAGTCATCCAAAAATTAGCCGACAAGCTAGACCTGAATATTGACGGCATAGAGATTGTCAACCTGCGCCACCCGTCCGAACAGGAACGCCGCGAACGCTATGCACGCATTCTGACCGAGAAGCGTCAGAGAGAGGGATACACCTTCCAGGAAGCTAACGACAAGATGTTTGAACGCAACTACTTTGGCATGATGATGGTTGAAACTGGTGAGGCTGACGCTTTCATTACTGGTCTGTACACCAAGTACTCGAATACCATCAAAGTTGTCAACGAGGTCATAGGCATTCGCCCACAATACAAACATTTCGGTGCCATGCACATTATCAACTCTGCCCGAGGCACCCTATATATTGCAGACACACTGGTCAATGAGAATCCAGATACAGACACACTGATTGACATAGCAAAACTGGCAAGCAAGAGTGTTAAGTTCTTCAATGAGTCACCTGTCTTGGCTATGATCAGTCACTCAAACTTCGGCAGTAGCCAAAGTGACGGTGCCCAGAAAGTAAAACGTGCTGTAGAATATATGCAGGAACGCTATCCTGACCTGCCCATTGACGGTGAGTTGCAGATAGGCTTTGCATTAGACCGTGAACTGCGTGACGAACAATATCCTTTCACTCGCCTGTTTGGCAAGGATGTCAATACCTTGGTGTTCCCCAACCTGACTTCAGCACGCTCCAGCTATAAGATGCTACAGATGCTGGATGCTGACGTGGAGATTATCGGTCCCATCCAGATGGGACTGAACAAACCCATCCATTTCACAGACTTTGGCGCAACTGTCCGTGACGTAGTCAACATTGTAGCTGTAGCAACCATCGATGCATATGTCGACAAGGTGAAAAAACAAATCAGCATGCCTACAGACTAAAACAGCCAGAATATTAATATTTTTTAAAAAGTCGGCCGTTGGAGAACAACGAGCCGATTTTTTTTGTAACTTTGCACCGCGAAAAGAGAAAGAATAGATACACAAAATTGATTTTCAGATAGTTACATATATTTCAGGAAGCAAAAGATGAGGCAATTAAAGATTCAAAAGAGCATTACGAATCGTTCAAGCGAAGCTCTTGACAAGTATCTTGTCGAGATTGGAAGAGCTCCGCTAATCACTATTGACGAGGAAATTGAACTGGCTCAGAAAATTCGCAAGGGCGGCCGTGAAGGTGAACGCGCAAAGGAGAAATTGGTAACAGCCAATCTACGTTTCGTAGTTTCTGTCGCAAAGCAATATCAGCATCAGGGACTGACGCTGACTGACTTGATTGACGAAGGGAACATTGGGTTGATTAAAGCCGCACAAAAATTTGACGAAACCCGCGGTTTCAAGTTTATTTCTTATGCCGTATGGTGGATTCGTCAATCTATCCTACAAGCCATCGCAGAACAAAGCCGTATTGTGCGCCTGCCCTTGAATCAGGTTGGTTCATTGAATAAAATCAATCAAGAAATCAATAAATTCGAACAGGAGAACCAGCGTCGCCCCTCCATTCACGAATTAAGTGCAGCAACCAGCATTGACGTTGAGAAAATAGGACAAAGCCTTATGGCTGACGGACGCCATGTATCAATAGACGCGCCATTCCAAGAGGGTGAGGAAAACTGCATGCTGGACATTATGGCATCAGGCGATGACTCTCGTACAGACCGCCAAGTTGATCATGAGTCCATGGCGCAGGAGCTGAATAGTGTACTGGAAAAAGTACTCAAAGAGCGCGAGATTACTATTTTGCGCGAGTGCTTTGGCATTGGCTGTCACGAAAAAGGACTTGAGGAGATTGGAGACCAGTTGGGACTGACTCGCGAACGCGTCCGACAGATTCGCGAAAAGAGTATTGCAAAACTACGCGATTCCGGCAATGTTAGAATTCTTATGAAATATTTAGGCTAAAACTTTTGTCGCTCCAACTTTTTTTTGTAATTTTGGGGGCGTGAAACTGAAGCCACACATCATAACATATCTTGTGCTGAGCATGATGACTCTCATGCCCAGCATTTGTTTTGCATCCAAGTCTGACTCAACGCTATTGAACCGCATTTGGAACTATCGGCGTAACTATACCACTCCTGTAGACGGACTGGAGCAGAACGTTTACCTATGCTATGGCTTCACCACCATTCGCCGCAATCCTATTTTGTTTTTAGTTCCTACCATGTATGTGATTGCACAAGGCGACAAGAAATATGTTGGAGAATCCTATGGTAAAATAAGATTTAGCACCACTGACAAATATGACTTGAAACGACAGGTGGTTTGCGGAAATATCCCAAGACAGCGTATTGCAATGCCAGCCATATTTGAATCGGTTACTCCCAATTTATATAATGTCACCATCTACCCCGACCGATTGCTGTCCCCCTTTTATCGGGCCAATCGACGGTTCTATCGATACGATGTCAAGTCCTCGGAAGACAATCTTGCATATTTACATTTCCGTCCGCGCACACTCAACACTCAACTGATTAGCGGACAGGCCATAGTAGATATAACAACAGGACGAATCCTGTCCGTGCAATTCGAAGGTGAGTTTGATATGATTACTTTCAAAGTGTCTGCACTAATGAACCAGAAAGATGCGAACACGCCACTCCCAGAACGTTGCACAACAACTGCCTCTTTCAAATTCTTCGGAAATCGCATTGACTCACACTGTACTGCAGTCTATAATTGTCCGACAAGCCTACCCGACTCATTGGACGAAGTGGTGGACAAAGAACTGATGGAACAACTACGCCCCTTGCCATTAACCCCAGAAGACCAGGGAATATATAAAAAGCAACTGGAAGATCGGCAGAAGGAAGAGATGCTCCAAGCGGCAGACAGCAACAAACGCGAGAGTTATTGGAAACGGGTAAAAGATGTTGCCTGGAACGTGATTGGCGACAACCTCATCAACGGAAACGGAACAAGAAAAGGAGGGCTGACGATGCGTTTCTCACCGCTTCTGAATCCGCTCTATCTTGGTTACAATGGTAGTAACGGTATCAGCTATAAACTCAAATTGGGTGCACAATACAACTGGAATGCTCATCGTTATCTGTCACTGGAAGCGCAACTGGGTTACAACTTCAAACTAAAACAGTTTTATTACACCATCCCCTTGCGTATGACTTATAATCCCAAACGAAACGGTTTCGCTGAATTTCTTTTGGGTAATGGCAACCGTATTTCTAATGGAGGTATGGCTGAAGAGTTTAAGAAAAAATATGGTGGGGAAAAGATAAATATGCCTGACTTTACAGACCAATTCATACAAGCCTATAACAATATTGCCGCCTTCGACTGGCTTGAGTTCAAGACAGGTTTGGTGTACCATCGCCGCATTTCCACAAACAGGGAGTTAATGAAAAAGGCCCAAATGGAGGACGCTTTCTATAGTTTTGCCCCCATGATAACCATCAGATTAAAGCCATGGTACCATGGGCCCGTGCTGACTGCCAACTACGAGCATAGCTTCAAAAACATCTTCAAGTCTAACCTCAACTACGAACGATGGGAATACGATGCATCCTTTCTCAAAAAGTTCAAGAGCATGAAGATTCTAAACTTAAGAGCAGGCATTGGCTATTATACCCAACGTAGTTCCGACTATTTCGTCGACTATACCAATTTCCACGACAACAATCTGCCATCGGGCTGGGAAGACGACTGGAGCGGACAATTCCAGCTTCTGGACACCCGCTGGTACAACGAATCCGACTACTATGTCAGAGGGCATGCTTCTTACGACTCCCCCATGATGCTTCTTTACCACCTGCCACTGTTCGGACGTTACATCGAGACGGAACGTATCTATCTCAGTGCCCTGTCCATTCAGCACACCAGACCGTATTTCGAGTTGGGCTACGGATTCTCAAACCGCTACCTCTCCGCCGCCGTGTTTACAAATTTTCTTGACTCCCAAATACAAAGAGTAGGTTTTAAAGTAACGATAGAAATATTCAGCCGATGGTAAAACCACTAACTGTTTACAAAGCCAGTGCCGGGTCTGGCAAAACATTTACATTAGCCACAGAATACATCAAGTTGCTCGTGCTCAATCCAATGAGCTATCGCAACATATTGGCTGTCACCTTTACCAACAAAGCCACAGAGGAAATGAAGATGCGCATTCTCAGCCAACTCTATGGCATCTGGAAGCAGCTACCCGACTCTGACAATTACGCCCGACACATCAGCGCTGAAACCTGGCTGGACGGTACAACCATCTCGAAGCAGGCAGGAAAAGCCCTCAACCTGCTGTTGCACAACTACAGCTATTTCCGCGTAGAAACAATAGACACTTTCTTTCAGAGCGTACTACGCAATCTTGCCCGCGAGTTAGACCTTACGGCGAATCTACGCATCGGACTAAATGACGTTCAAGTGGAGGAACAGGCCGTCGACCAACTTATTGATTCACTCACCCACACTGACGTCATGCTGCAGTGGTTGCTGAAATACATCATGGAAAGCATCAGCGAAGACCGCTCATGGAACATCATCGGACAAGTCAAACAGTTTGGTCGCACTATCTTTCGTGACTACTATAAAGAGAAAAGCCTTGAACTGAACCAACTGATCAGCCAAAAGAACTTCCTTGACGGGTATATGGGGCAAATGCGCCAGATTCGTAGCGACGCCGAGAAACACATGAAAGAGATTGCCGAGCAATTCTTTGAATCTCTTGAGACTGAAGGCATCACTGTTGACGAACTCAGCTATGGCAAGACAGGCGTGTATGGTTTCTTTGTAAAACTCAGCAATGGACAAATGGACGAGAGCATTGTGGGAAGCCGGGTGTCCGACTGTCTGAACTTTGCCGAAAAATGGTATTCCAAGAAAAGCAAAAGACCTGAAACCATCCATATGGCAGCAGAAAATGTCTTGATGCCCATCCTGCGTCGTGCAGTAGAAGAACGTCCCAGACAATGGAAACTATTTAAATCAGCAGACCTCACACTCCGCCATCTCAACCAATTGCGTCTTCTTGACAGCATAGAAAGAAAAGTACGCGACATGAACGAAGAGGCCAATCGTTTCCTGCTTAGCGACACCCAACAGTTGTTGCACTCCCTCATCAAGGACAGTGACTCTCCGTTTATCTTCGAGAAGATAGGAACCCAACTGGAGCACATCATGATAGACGAGTTTCAGGACACTTCCACAGTTCAATGGCAGAATTTCAAGGTGCTGCTACAAGAGTGCATGAGCCACGTAGACACAGAAAACCTCATCGTCGGCGATGTCAAGCAGAGCATTTACCGCTGGCGCTCCGGCGACTGGAGATTGCTCAACACCATAGACCGGGAATTCACCCCGAACAATGGGATGATAGATATCCGACCCTTAGAGTTCAACTACCGCTCTGAGCGACGTATCATTGAGTTTAACAATGCCTTCTTTACTGAAGCAGCACGTCAGGAATACGAATCACAACGTGAGGAGTATCCCGATGGTGCAGAACAACTGAAGCATGCCTATGCAGACGTCGCACAGAAAATACCCGAAAAGCGCGGTTCTAACGGATATGTCAGCATCAACCTCTTACCTCAAGAAGACTATCAGGAACAAACTCTGAACAATATCGTCGACACCGTCAGCCAGCTCTTAGCGGTGAGAACATCTCCCAGCAAGATAGCCATTCTGGTGCGTACCAACAACTATATCCCTCTGGTCGCAGACTATTTTTCTGAACATCTGCCTGACATCCGCATTGTCAGTGACGAAGCCTTCCGACTCGACGCCTCTGTGTCCATTTGCCTGCTTGTACAGGCTCTTCATCTGCTCACTCATCCTGACGATCTTCTTGCCAAGGCCACGATTGCCAAGATATACCAGCGCTCCGTTCTCGGCAACACAATGAATGAAAACGAGCTGCTCATCAAGGACCAGTCGCTTGACGATTTGCTCCCTCAAGATTATATTGGCCATACTGCAGAACTGCTGAGGCTGCCACTCTATGAACTCACCGAACGCCTCTATTCCATTTTTCAACTGGAGCGACTGAACGAGCAAAGCGCCTACATCTGTGCTTTCTACGACCAGTTAAACCAGTTTACCTTAGACAACAGCACTGATATTGATGCTTTTATCAGCGAATGGGAAGAGTCCATATGCAGCAAGACCATACAAAGCAGCGAAATAAATGGCATCCGCATTCTCTCTATCCACAAGAGCAAGGGTTTGGAGTTTGACAATGTCATCATTCCTTTCTGCGACTGGCGATTGGAACATAGCGACATACTGTGGTGCCAACCCAAGGAGCCACCCTTCAACGCCCTGCCTATCGTCCCTGTAGACTACAGCCAGAAGCAGATGGCCGGAACCATCTTCGAGCACGACTACCTGGACGAACACCTCCAAAACACGGTCGACAACCTTAATCTGCTTTATGTTGCCTTCACCCGTGCTTCCCAAAGGCTCTTCGTCTTTGGCAGACGCAACGCTCCCAATACCCGCTCAGTCCTCATAGAGAGCGTGCTTCCCCAATTGAGCCTCGAGAATAGTTCGCTGGACGGAACGGAAGACGACGGAGCCGTGCTGGCCTTCACCTATGGCCGTTTCTCGGAATACTCAAAAAACTCAGGATGTTCTAATCATTCCGAAGGCTCTGAAAACTCCGATTCCACCACTGAGAACGTCTTCCTGCAACCCGTATGGCCCAAGCCTATCACCATCGAGACCTTCGACGTCAAGACCGAGTTCCGTCAGAGCAACAAAAGCCGCGATTTCATCGAGGGTGAAGACGAGCAACAGACGCTCAGCTATATCAAGATAGGCAGTGTGCTCCACAATGTCTTTTCCACCATCCGCACCAGCTCAGACATCGAGCAAGCCCTGCATCAGTTGCAGCAAGACGGAGTGCTCTATGACGATGAGGTCACCCGCGAGAAAGTCACCAAACTACTCCGCAAAAGACTTGAAGACAAACTTGTAAATAACTGGTTTTCTGGGCGCTGGAAATTGTTTAACGAGTGCACCATCCTGCAAATGGTGGACGGAAAAGTTCTGGAGCGCCGCCCCGACCGCGTCATGACGGACGGGCAAGAAACACATGTCGTAGACTTCAAATTCGGCCGTCCGAAACCCGAATATCAAGAACAAGTGCGCGAATACATGCAACTGCTGCAGTCAATGGGACTCCCCAACGTCAAAGGTTGGTTGTGGTACGTATATACTAATCAAGTAGAAGAAGTAAAATGAAAGATTTCCTAGCATACGTCGCCGAGGATATTATCCACAAGTACGGCACTAACCTGTCACGCATAGCCGTTGTATTCCCCAACAAACGTGCCTCGCTGTTTCTCAACGAATATCTGGCGCGCCAAGCTGGGAAGCCCTTGTGGAGCCCCGCCTATATCACCATCAGCGAACTGTTCCGTCAGCAATCCTCGCTTCAGGTTGCCGACCCCATCAAGCAGGTGTGCGATCTCCACAAGTCTTTCTGCCTGAAGACTGGCTCTGCTGAGACACTCGACAAGTTCTACGGTTGGGGCCAGCTCCTGCTTACCGACTTTGACGATATAGACAAGAACATGGCCGACCCCGACCGCGTCTTTGCCAACCTGCGCGACATCCACGAACTCGACGACATCTCTTATCTAACCGACGAGCAGCGTCAGATGATACAGCGCTTCTTCAGCAATTTCTCGGAAGACCACAACACCGAGCTCAAAGAGCGTTTCCTGCGTCTTTGGAGCCACTTTGCCGATATTTACCACGATTTCAACGAGCGACTGGCCGCCCAAGGGCTCGCTTACGAAGGAGCGCTTTACCGTCAGGTTGTCAGTGCTGTGAGTAGCGAAGACCAGGCAACAAACGGGACTGCCACCGCTTCTTTTCCCTATGACCACTATCTCTTTGTAGGCTTCAACCTGCTTCAGAAGGTGGAGCAACAGTTGTTCAAGGCCTTACAGCAGGAGGGTAAGGCGCATTTCTACTGGGACTTCGACCATTACTATATGGCAAACCACGAGGCTGGCCAGTATATTGGCCGCTACCTGAAGTCATTTCCCAACGAGCTGGACACGCAGCGCGATGAAATCTACCGGAATTTCCAACAGCACAAGGACATCAGCTTCATCGCAGCACCCACCGAGAACATCCAGGCACGCTACGTCAGCAACTGGCTGCGCGAACAGGAGCGCTTCGGCGACGGACGGCGTACAGCCATCGTGCTGTGTAACGAAGCACTGCTGCCCGTCGTCATCCACTGTCTGCCACCGGAAGTCGACAAGGTCAACGTCACTACGGGCTATCCGCTGTCGCAAACCCCTGTGGCCTCATTCATCCAGCTCTGGTTCGACCTGCACCTCTTGGGACGAATGCCCCGCCTCGTCCGGACATTCCAGCGCCATCCCTATGCGAAATACATAGAAGACAGTGCTCTTGCCAAGGACCATACGCAGTCAGACGACGTGCTGCCATCCCTTCTGGTACTATTGCGGCAGGTTGCTCAAAATGCCAAGGACGACTTCCACGACCCGCTGTTCCAGGAATCGCTGTTCCGGGCCTACACCTTGGTCAACCGTCTGCATGGGCTCGTCGAAAGCGGCGACTTGACGGTAGACGGCATCACGATGCAGCGGCTGGCAAGCCAACTGATGCAACAGACCAGCATTCCCTTCCACGGCGAGCCGGCTGAGGGGCTGCAGGTGATGGGTGTGCTGGAGACGCGCAACCTGGACTTCGACCATGTGTTGCTGTTGTCCTGCAATGAGGGCAACATGCCGCGCGGCGTCAACGACAGCTCGTTTATTCCTCACAGCATACGCCAAGCCTACGAACTGACAACGATAGAAAACAAGGTAAGCATCTACGCCTACTACTTCCACCGTCTGCTGCAGCGGGCCAGCGACGTGACCATACTGTACAACAGCGCCACCGAGGACGGCCAGCGGGGCGAGATGAGCCGTTTCATGTTGCAGATGCTGGTTGAAAGCGGCCATTCTGTCAGTCAGTACACGCTGCAGTCCGGCCAGTCCACCACCCGTTGGCAACCCGCTGCCATCGAGAAGACTCCGCGCGTCATGCAGGCGCTGGGCGAGCACTTCATGCAGGCCGACTCGCTGCTGTCGCCTTCAGCCATCAACAAGTATATGCGTTGTCCCCTGCAGTTCTACTACTGCTATGCTGCCGGGCTCAGGGAGCCTGACCTGCCGGAAGACGAGCTGGAACTGGACAACCGCATCTTCGGCAACATCTTCCACGAAGCCGCCGACATCATCTACCACCAGTTGCCTCATGACATCAGCAGGGAACTCATTGACCACCTGCTGAAGTCGAAGATAGAAATAGAGCGTGCCGTAGACGAGGCTTTCCACAAAGAGATGCCATACACTTCTGCCAGCGGCCTGCATCTCATCAACCGCGAGGTCATCATTCACTACCTCCGCCAGTTGCTGGAGATAGACCGCCGTCTGGCACCGTTCACCATCCTCGGCCTGGAGTGCGACGTCTACCGCAACATCTCTCGCTTCCGACTGGGTGGCCGCATCGACCGTCTTGACCTGATGAACGACGGCACCATCCGCGTGGTAGACTATAAGACGGGCAGCAAGCAGGTAAAGCCGCTGCCCGATGTCGATGCCATATTCCTGCCGGAGAACATCAGCAAGCATGCCGACTACTACCTGCAGACCTTTGTCTATGCTGACATTGTCCGTCGGCAGCGCCAGAGTCCGGTCGCTCCTGCCCTGTTGTTCATCCAACATGCAGGTGCCGAGGGCTACGACCCAGTCTTAAAGCTGGGCAAGGAGCCCGTGCGCGACATTGCCGAGCATTCAGCCCGTTTCAACGAACTATTGGAACAAAAAGTGGAGGAGATTTTCTCGCCGGAGCGTCCTTTCGAGCCGACGAGCGACCTGACTATCTGCCGCACATGTCCCTACGCGCCGTTCTGCAGGCGATAGTCGCCAGCGGTTCATCAAGGCTACATCAGCGGTTCTTGTTGCGCATGAACCACGAGTGGGTATAGAAGTGGTACATCAGCAGCGAGGCGGCGATGAACCCTATACATATATATAATAAGGTGTCGCGCTGTTCATACCATAGGGCATAGCCTGCGCACAGTCCCAAGGCCAGTCCCGTTTCCCAGCTCAGGAAGAATGTGCTCTGCGAGGTTCCTCGCTTGCAGTGGCGGCTCAGCTTGATGAAGAACAGCAGGAAGCGGGCGCTGATGATGCCCATGCCCAGCCCGACGAGAACGGGTGCCACGGGGCTTTCAGGATAGCCGAGCAGGGTGAGCAGAGCCGCTATCAGCAGAATCTGTCCGCTGATGACCTCGCTTTTCAGCTCTGCGTCACGGAACACGAAACGCTGGGCGAGCAGAGCCAACAGGAAACCGACCATCATCAGTCCGTAAAACACGGACGTCAGGGGCAGCGACAGCAGCATGCCCATGACGATGCTGACCAGCAACAGATTGAAAAACAGCACATGTCCCTGAAGCATCAGGAACCGGTCGAGCGATGCCAGACGGACGTTCTCTTCGGGAGCGCGGAACGGGAAATCGACGCGTCTTATCAGTATGAGCGAAGCGGCCGCACTGACGGCGGCAGCCCACCATACGGAAGTATAGCCAAAGGCAGACAGGACGAGAATTCCGGCCAGCGGGCCCAGCGAGAGTGCGAAGCGGGCAAACCACGCTGCGTTGTGATTGGCTTCGGTGCGCATGTACGACTCGCAGGTGTCGATGATGAGTGTCGACGAGAGCACCATCTGCGCCAGTCCGAACGTGGCTCCCAGCAGCAGCCGCTGCACCAGTATCATCCAGAACTCGGCAAACTCGGTGCGCTGGTGGTCGAAATAGACCAGCGTCATCACGTTGGCGACCATTGCGACGATGGCCCACATGCACACCTGGTTGCGGCGGTAGCGCTGTACGAGCCACGAGCACTGCGAGCCCAGCAGGTAGAGCCCCAGCCCGAACGCTCCCATGCACAGTCCAGTCTCCACGGGCGAGAAGTTCTCGGTCTGGATGAGCCATCTGGGCATGGCGGGTATGAGGATGTAGACCGCCATGGTGAGCAGCAGGTCAGCAACGACGAGGCGCCAGAAGTCGGCATGCCACAGTCGGATGTGTACGGGGGTGTTCTGGGTATTCAAGCCTAGTAGGATTCGTTTTCATTGGGGAAGTCGCCACTCTTGACGTCCTCCACGTAGTGGCCGACAGCCTCGGTGATGACGCTGTTCAGGTCGGCGTAGCGGCGCAGGAAGCGGGGCGAGAATCCCTGGGTCATGCCCAGCATGTCGGCGATGACGAGCACCTGTCCGTCCGTTCCGTTGCCGGCTCCGATGCCTATGGTGGGGCACTTGACGGTCTTGCTCACCTCGGCGGCCAGTGCTGCGGGCACTTTCTCCAGCGTGATGCCGAAGCAGCCGGCGTCAGCCAGCGCGATGGCGTCGCTCATCAGCTTGTCGGCCTCGGCCTTCTCCTTGGCGCGTACGGCGTAGGTGCCGAACTTGTTGATGCTCTGCGGGGTCAGTCCCAGATGGCCCATGACGGGGATGCCGGCATCGAGTATGCGCTTCACGGTGTCCAGAATCTCGACGCCGCCCTCCATCTTCAGCGCGTCGCAGCCCGACTCCTTCATGATGCGGATGGCATTGGACACGCCCTCGGTGGGGCCTACCTGGTAGGAGCCGAAGGGCATGTCGCACAACACCAGTGCACGGCTGACGGCGCGGGCCACGCTCTTGGCGTGGTATATCATCTGGTCGACGGTCATGGGCAGCGTGGTCTGGTTGCCCACCATGACGTTCGACGCCGAGTCGCCTATCAGTATGATGTCAACGCCGGCCTTGTCAACGATGCCGGCCATCGTATAGTCATAAGAGGTGAGCATCGAAATCTTCTCACCCTTCTGTTTCATCTCCATAAGGCGGTGAGTGGTCACCTTACGGTTGTCGCTAACTAAATATCCCATAGTTTATATAATTTTTGATTACTTCATCACAGAACGGACGGATGGCGTCGGCGGGGTTGGTCGTTGCCAGCCCTACCACATGCATGCCGGCGGCGCGACCCGAGCGCAGGCCGTTGAACGAGTCCTCGAACACCACGCACTCCTCGCGGCTGGCGCCCAGCCGCCGGGCAGCCTTCAGATAGCAGTCGGGGTCGGGCTTCGACGCCGAGAAGTCCTCGGAGGTCAGGATGGCGTCGAACAGCCCCCGGAATTCCGGGTGAGCCTGGTAGACGGCCTCCATCTTCACGCGGTTCGAGCTGGTCACCACGGCAGTCCGCACGCCTTGCTGGCGCAGCTGGCGGACAAACGTCTCGAAGCCCGGCACGTACTCGTAGGCCATCTGCTGCTCAAAGCGGTCCAGCCGCTCCGTTATCAGCGCCTGCCGGTCCTGCAGTGGTCCCGAGAACCATGCGTCGTATATCTGCACCAGCGTCTGCCCCTTGATTTCGTGCTCCAGTCCCGGGTGCTCCGGGTGGAACTCACGGCACTGCTCGCCCCAGAACACGGTGTACTGCGGTTCCGTGTCGAACACGACGCCGTCCAGGTCGAACAAAGCAGCCTTCATTTCTGTCATCTTTTCCATTGCGCCTGCAAAGGTACAAATAAGCGAGAACAATGCAAAACAAAAAACAACTTTTTTTGTTTTGCATTGTCGAGCGTGAGATTGCAAAGCCACACTCTGCACCTTTAGGTCAGAGAACTTTGTCATCGACCCTTGGGTCGCTCTGACCTTGGTCAGAGAACCTTGAACCTTGAACCGCGGCGAAGCCGCATTGAACCTTGAACTAAAGTTACTCGTCCGAGTTCGTGCCACCGTCCGGGTCATGGTAGTCGTCACCACCCGTGCTGCCGCCGCCAGTGTTGTCGCCGCCGGTTCCGGGATTCTCGGGCTCGGTGGTTCCGCCGCCCGTTCCCGGAGTGTCAGTTCCCGGAGTGTCAGTTCCCGGAGTGTCAGTGCCAGTGCCCGGGGTGTCTGGTGTAGTCGGTGTCGTGCCGCCGCCATTGTTCGTGCCGCCGCCGTTGGACGATGAGCCGCCGGATGCCGAGCCGGATTTCCGGTTGAGCACGTCCTGATAAATCTTCAGCGTACCGTTCCACTTCTTGATGAAAGCCTCGTAGGGTGCGGGGTCGTCGGCAGTCTTGGCGAAGGCCTCGATGAGGTAGGTCAGCTCGTCGTACAGCCCGTCGGTATCCTTGCGAGCCTTACGCAGAGCCCCGGCCACCTTCTCGCTCTCCTCCACGCCCTGCTCCAGACGATAGGACTTCGTCTCCTGATGCGCCTCGACCATGGCCTGATAGAGCGGCATCACGCCCAGCGTCTGCAGCGCCGACTGCATCTCACTGGCCGAGAGGTCGGTGCTGAGGTTGTCCAACTGTCCGCTCTCGGCGTCAATCTGTGCCGAGGTATTCACTTTGTACAGGTCGAACAACTTCTTCAGCTTGTTAGCAGCAGGCTCCATCGCTGCTATGCCGCTGCCCGCCCAGGCCTTGATGACGGCATGCAAACGGCCGTAGAAATTGTCGCGCCGTTTGTCCGCTGCCTCGCGAAGGGCAATGATTTCGCTGGCGCGTGCTATCATGTACCAACGGTCTTCCTCCGCGAAGGCGGTGCGCAACTGGCTCAGCAGCGCCGTAATCTTAGCTGCCGTAAAGCCGGCTTCCGTCATTACGGTGATAAACACATCCATGAACTCATAATGCTGGGCATTGGTGAGGCTTTTTTTGCTAGGTCTTAAAAACTGTGCCATTTTTTAGTAGTTTAAATTTATAATATAGGTTATTTTCTGCCCAAGGCTGGGCATTCTTCAAATCGTTGATTCGGTGTTTGCCCAAGGCTGGTCGTTCTTCAAATCGTTGATTCAGCGTTTGCCCAAGGCTGGGCATTCTTCAAATCGTTGATTCGGCGTTTGCGCCAACCTTTGCAAAGATTCGATGAAAAAGGAGGGCCGTGCCGTTCGCCGTGGCGGTAGCACCGCCCTCCCCCGTTGGTTTCTTATCGCACAGAGGGGGCTATGCCCGTGTGCCTCCTGTGCACCGCCTGTGGGGCTGGTGCACCTGAGAGCACACCGCCCGCCTTACGCCGCGAGCCCGTCATGGGAAAGGGTATTAAATTCTACTCGACCGGGCGAACCAGGCGCACCGAGTACCCGATGTACCGTTGGTTGCCGCTCGCGGGCCACACATCGCCCGAAAAGAAGCGCACCTCTAACGCGGCGGCCGTGCCATAGGCAATACTCGGCCAGTAGTAGCCGTACGAACCGAAATTCTTCACCGAAGTGCCATTCCGGAAGCCGGCAGCCGGCAGGAAAACACAGCCCTTGGCCTCAAGAGCAGTCCACTGGGCGGTGGTACACTTGGTCCCCCAAGCACTGCCGCCGTTGATGGTGCCCCATGTAGTAGCCTCGTCGGCTGCGAACGTCGCGCCGTCGGGGAACAGGATGACGCCGTTCACGCCAGTGCCGTCGGTATTGATGGTGGCCTCGGTATATCGGCCGTTTAAGGTTTCACCAACGGTAGCACCCGAACGCTTGTCATCATTGTTAGCACCGAACACATATGTCCACTCGCCAGTGCTCAGCGTGCGCCAGCCAGTGCCTATGCTTGAGGCAGCGGCTGTGCCCCAGTCGGTCTTCAAAGATTCACCTTCAATATTGCCGTGATTGGCCTGGCTGGTGGAGGTAAAAGTGATTAAACCATAAGTATCATTGGTGGCTGAATTACCTACCCAGCTAAAAAGATCAACCCAGGTGTCAGTAGCAAAGGTCGTGTTGCCAGCAGCATTCCCGATAGTACTGTACTGACTGTCTGCGAACTTCCATTCGGATGCAGTGGCAACATTGGAAGCATAAGATGCAATCTTTGCCTGCAGGTTACCCTTCGAGAAATAAACCTTGTCGCCGCTGCTGTTGATGGTAAACTGACCGCTGATGGCATCCGTGGGAACAGCAGCCTGCTTCGTCATCTTTGCCGTCACGCGGTAGAAGTTCCCGATGTTGAAGGTCTTGGACGAAGAAGTCGTGAGGGTGTAGGTGTCTGAGCCCACGGTAGCAGTCAGCGTGATGGGCTTGCTGCTTACGGCAGGCAAGGCGACATACAGCACGCCCGCGCCGTTGGTGGTGTAAGTAGCATTGGGAATGCTGGTCAGCGTTACGATGTCGCTCGTGCCGTCGTTGATGGTCAGCGCCGAGGGACTGATGGCAGCATTGCTGTTGCCCTTGTCCTGCAGCGTGAACTTCACCACCGCCTGCTGATGAGCAAATGAGGCACCAGCCTTAGGCGTGATGTTACCGCCTTCAACAGAGGCAACCACGATTGTGGCCGTTGCCCAGTCGAAGTTGGCGGCAATGTCGGCCAGCGTACCCTTCTGTCCGGCGTAAGTAATGTCGCCCGACTTCGGGAACTGAAGGGTCAGCTCGTCATTGGCAGCTATGGTCACACCCGAGAGCGTGCCCTTCAGCGTCGTGCTGGCACCGGCGGTCTGAGGCGTCAGCGAACCCGTGGCCCATGTGTCGCCCTTCTTCACATAGACGTTCTCCGTAGTGGCCCACGTGGCCGTCAGCTTCCCGTCGCCTCCG
>JAEEGL012110944.1_pt1 | contig 19169 bp, 17 predicted proteins | sample 9134231 | NCBI WGS metagenome assembly JAEEGL01 (sample SAMN16246548, study PRJNA631951) | gut metagenome | biome: gut microbiome; feature: rumen; material: fiber-attached | host: Bos | place: Iran: Karaj | collected 2018-10 | reverse complement strand
TTTACGTTAAGGAATCCAAACTGTGCCTGTGCGCGGTTAGTACGTACCCAAGCGCAGATGGTCACTTCTTTGGAAGCAAATTCAGAAGTATTTCTGAACAGCTCTTTAATTTTTGTTCTCATCTTTTTTCTCCTTAGATTTTATTTATTCTGCAGCAGTTGTAGTTCCAACTACATTAGCATTCTTAACGATAAAGTCAACAACCTTCTCAGCCATAAGTCCCTCTCTGTATGTCTCAAGATCAAGGGATTCCTTATATTCTTCAAAAGAACTGAAAGCTGTGCTGGAAGCACTCTCATAAGCATTCTTAAGGTACTCATCAACCTCTGCCTCTGATACTGTAAGGCCCTGCTCATCAGCAATTGTCTGGAACATAAGGTACTGATTTGTCATATCCTTGGCAATTGAGTAAAGGTAATCATCAGCTGTTCCAACGAAGCCCTCATTCTGCATATATACATTAACTACATCTGCAGGAGTTACTGATGAACCATACATATATGAGTACATTGTAGCATAATACTCAATAAGCTGATTCTGCTGGATAAGATATCTGTTAACGAGCTCTTCAGGTGCATCTGTAAATGTTGAGCTGTCCATAACAGTCTGAATTGCTGAGTTCTCTACTGTAGCATTGTACTCTTCAAGAGCCTGCTCATTGAGAACATCTGTAGCATAAGCCTTGAGTTCTGTAAGATCAGATACGTTCTCGATTCCAAGGCCTGCTGCCCACTCATCTGTAATATCTGAGCTTGCAACACTAATGCTGTTAACTGTTACTGTGAAAACAACATCCTTACCTGCAAGGTCTGTAGCACCGTAATCCTCTGGGAAAGTAAGGTTAAGATCAACTGTCTCACCCTTCTTTACACCGATAAGACCGCTCTCGAAGCCATCGATATATGAACCTGAACCGATAACAAGTGTTGCTCCTGAAGCTGTACCGCCATCAAAAGCCTCTTTTGTATCAGCATACTTACCAACATAGTCGATGTTTACTGTGTCGCCGTTCTCAACAGCTCTGTCAGTAACCTCAGTCATTAAAGGATTTGAAGCAACAAGGTTATTGATATAAGCATCAACATCCTCCTGTGTGATCTCATCAAGTGCTGCCTCAACTGATACTCCGTTGTAATCACCAAGTGTTACGTAATCAGCTGCTGTAACATCTGAAAGAGTCTTAGTTGTGAGGTTGTCAAAATCGATTGTTATATCTGAAACAGCTGCGTCGCTCTGAGCATTATCTGTAGCAGCTGCGTCCTGGCTTACCTCTGCCTCTGTAGCTGTATCTGTGGCAGGATCATTTGTCGCTTTGCTGCATGCTGTAAAAAGTGTGCAAGCAACGACACCTGCAAGGATTATTGATAGTTTTCTTTTCATAATATTTCTCCTTTGTAACAAAAACAAAAACTTGCAAAAACAATATTTCTTATACTACCACACCTTACAAATTGTTAAAAGTATTTATTTGCCTAAACCGGCAAAGAATGCTACAATAATGACTGCTAATTTGTAAGAATCGGAGGTTTATATTTTGAGTACAGGTCTTATTGTTGCTATTGTCATTGCAGTCATACTCATCGCTGCAATTGTTGCTCTTGTTATTATTGGAAAAAAGGCTCAGAAGAGACAGGAAGAACAGCAGGTTCAGCTGGATGCCATGAAGCAGACAGTTACAATGCTTATCATTGATAAAAAGAGAATGAAGCTTAATGAAGCAGGACTTCCTCAGGCTGTTATCGATCAGACACCTAAGCTTCTTCGCAGATCCAAGCTTCCAATCCTTAAGGTAAGAGTAGGAAGCAGAGTTATGAGTCTTATCTGTGACGAGAAGATTTTTGACAGTGTTCCAGTTAAGAAGGAAGTTAAGGCTTCCGTAAGCGGAATCTATGTTACTGAAGTTAAGGGACTTCGTGGTAAGACACAGGTTACTGAAGAGAAGAAAGGCTTCTTCAAGAATCTTGTTGCTAAGGCTCAGGAAAAGGCAGGAGCTAAGATGGTCAAGTAAATACTGCAAAAGTAATGCGGAGACAAGTCATCTTGCCTCCGCATTTTTTACTTCTATTATTATCATCGAATCCGAGAGGACCTGTCCTCCCATCTCAAGTTCATACTCAGCCATCACCTTCATATCCTCTTCTTCATGGCTGGTATTAAATTCAAAACTGTTTGTTATGATCCGCATGTTCATGGCTCCATAAGGAGTTATGTACTCTGTGTCGTACTGCATCGCCTCACCAAACTCAAGGCGTGAACTGTGCGCACCGCCTCTTATTATCTCCATACTCCTTCCGTCTGAAGAAATAAAGACCTTGTTGTGAACCTTTACAACACCTCTACCGGCATCCTGTTCTTCATCATATTCAACGAGCCTTCTTCCATCTTCCATATCCTCATATATTCCGGAAGAAAAAGTAACGATCTTCTCAGTTGGCTCGCCTGGCCTCGAATGAATACCGGTCACATTGACATCGACATTCCTTCTCATAATATTCTCCTCATTTTAGCTTACTCATTTATTTGGATTAATGGGGCCGGATAAAAAGAGCTCCGGAGCAAGTCCACTTTCCTTAACTGCCTCAAATCCCTCTTTTGCCTTAGCCTCATCATCATAGATTCCAAACACTGTCGGGCCGCTTCCTGTCATAAATGCCTTTATGGCTCCATTTTCCTCCATGATTTTCTCAATCTTTGAGATTTCCTCATATCTTCCGGATGTAACAGGCTCAAGTACATTTCCAATGAGCTCGCACATCTTATGGATATCGCCCGCTTCAATTGCTGCTCTGATGCCGTCAATGTCCGGATGGTCAACAATATCGCAGCTGTCCAGCTCCTTATATACCCATCCGGTGGAAACATCGATTGCAGGCTTCGCGATAAGTATGCTGCACTTAGGAAGATCAGCGATTATGGTCAGTTCCTCACCTATGCCCTCTGCCAGCGCTGTTCCTCCCATAATACAATATGGAATATCAGCTCCCAGCTTAACCGCCAGCTTGCAAAGCTCTTCTTTATCAAGTCCAAGTCCCCACAGCTCATTTAATGCCACATAGGCCGCAGCGCCGTCTGTACTTCCGCCTGCCATGCCTGCTGCCACAGGGATTCTTTTTTCCAGATAGATTTTTGCTCCCTTTGTTACGTTATATGTTTCTTTTAACTGCCTTGCGACCTTACAGATAAGGTTGCTGTCATCTGTAGGAATCTTCTCTGAATTAGCCGATAAAAGAATATCTCCGCTGTCGTTATCCTCAAAAACAAGTGTATCGAAAAGATCTACATTCTGCATTATCATGCGGACTATGTGGTAACCATCGGCTCTTTTGCCTGTTACATCCAGTCCAAGGTTGATCTTTGCGTATGCTTTCTTTTCCAGTTTCATCAAATTGCCCTTCTTTTCTACATTCTCCGCCATATTGCTTTTTACATCTTCTCATTTGTGCACGTTAAACTCAAGAAAAAAAGTCAAAAAAAATTGAAAAAATTTTATTTTACCCCTAAAGTTTTTCCAAATCTGTCCGATAAACAGATTAGGTAAACTATAGTTTCGTTTATAGCGAAGTGTGTGTTAACCGTCGCGGAAAAGGAGTTCTATATGAGCGTAAACGGACTTACCGAGGTTACTAACAACATCGCAACCACCTACGCTTCAACTGTCAATCCATCCTCTGTTGAGGAGAAAAAGAAAGACACTGAAGTAAAGGTAAAAGAAGAAGCTGCAGCCGTTTATGAAAAGTCTGATGAGAGTTCTAAATCGAGCTCCACCACCTCTTCAAAAGAAACGGACAGAGCTAAGATCATCAAACAGCTCAAGGCTGACGATGCAGTAAGACAGCAGCAGTTATTGGACATTGTCAATAAGATGATGGGCAAGCAGGCCAAGGCTTACGGCATTGCAAATTCCGATAAGGATGAAGAATCCATCTGGAGTTTCCTTGCAAAAGGTGATTTTACTGTCGATGCAGCAACTAAAGCTCAGGCAGAAGCAGACATTGCCGAGGATGGATACTGGGGTGTCAATCAGACCACCGAAAGGATCCTGGACTTTGCCAAAGCGCTTGCCGGAGATGATCCCGATAAGCTCGAGAGTATGCGGGAAGCCTTCGAAAAGGGTTATAAGCAGGCGGAAAAGACATGGGGCGGCGAGCTCCCTGATATTTCCAAGCAGACCTTTGACGCAGTCATGAAAGGCTTTGACGAGCTTACAGGAAAAACTTCAACTGAATAAGCGTTGCTAGTAATCAAAAAGGAAGGGCTCCTAAAAGCTCTTCCTTTTTTCGTGTCTTATACGATTCCTCTAAGTTCGTTTATATCTTCAACGCTGTATCTGGTCATGTACTCCTCAATACCGGCAACAACCTTCTCTGACGCATAAGGATCATGGAAGTTCATTGCACCGACAGCAACTGCTGTTGCTCCCGCCATGATAAACTCAATTGCATCCTCTCCGTTTGCGATGCCACCCATTCCTATTACGGGAATCTTTACAGCATGTGATGCCTCATACACCATTCTTACAGCCACAGGCTTGATTGCAGGACCTGATAATCCGCCGGTCTTATTTGCAAGGGCAAATTTTCTCTTGTGGATGTCTATCTTCATTCCTGTAATTGTATTTATAAGCGAGATTGCATCAGCTCCTGCTGCCTCTGCAGCCTTTGCCATCTCTGAAATACTTGTGACATTAGGGCTAAGCTTCATGATAACAGGCTGCTTTGCAACCTTCTTTATCTTAGATGTGATATCAAAAAGAGCTTCCTTTTTTTGGCCAAAAGCAATGGCGCCTTCCTTGACATTCGGGCATGAGACGTTGATCTCGAGCATATCTACTCTCTTCTCATCAGAGAGGCGCTCTACAACCTCCAGGTAATCCTCAACTGTCTTTCCGCATACATTAACAATGACGCCAGTGTCATATCCCTCAAGGAACTTTAAGTCTCTTTCTATAAAAACATCTATTCCGGGATTCTGAAGTCCTATTGCATTTAACATTCCGCCGTAAACTTCAGTTACTCTCGGCACTGGATTTCCCGGCCATGGCACATTTGCAACTCCCTTTGTAACAACCGCTCCAAGCTTATTTAAATCAACAAAATCCGCATACTCCATACCTGAACCGAAGGTTCCTGACGCTGTCATTACCGGATTTTTGAATTTTACTCCTGCTATCTCAACTGCTGTATTCATCTTAGTTTCTCCTTCATCACTGCTTGGTCTTACAGATCAAGATCATCCGCATCAAAAACCGGTCCGTCAGTACAGATTCTTGCATTATTTACATGAGAGTGTGCATCAACGTTCTTTGTCTTGCAAACACATCCAAGGCAGGCTCCAACGCCACACGCCATTCTCTCCTCGAGTGAAAGATACGCCTTGATGCCCTTCTCCTCGGCAAAAGCTTTAATTCCCTTAAGCATAGGCATAGGTCCGCAGGCAAAGATAACATCGCAGGGAACATTCTCTGCTCTCATCGCATCAATTACATTTCCCTTAGTTCCAACACTTCCATCTTCAGTTGCTATATGCAGTTCAGAAAAACTCAGAAATTCATCTGAAAGGAATGTCTCCTTATCTCTATAGCCCATAACAGAACTTACAAGAGCAGGCTTTTTACCAGCCTCCATTACAGAAAGCGCTTTGGCTGTGCCAAGAAGTGGCGGAACACCAATACCTCCACCTATGACAACAACGTTTTTGCCTGCTGCCTTATCAATAGGAAATCCATTTCCGAGCGGTCCTAAGATATCAACAGAGTCGCCTTCCTGATATCCTGAAAACTCAGAAGTTCCTGAGCCGACTACTCTGTATACAAGTCTTATAGCAGATTTCTCAATACTTACCTCGCAGATACTTATTGGTCTTGGTAAAAGAGTTGATCTGTCTTTTGGATAAACACCCACAAACTGCCCCGGTACGACATCCTTTGCCATTGGCGTCTCAAGCCACATGTCAAATATGCCTTCAGAAAGAATTCTCTGACTTAAAACCTTTGCTTCCTTTTTTATTTTTCCCGCCATTCGTTATCTCCTCGTTACGCCACATTAGCAGTGGCACACAATTTTTCCCTTGCAAATTGTATCATAAATCCTGCCCGGAAGTCTCTGTCCAAGGAAAGGAGTATTTGATGATTTTGAAACGCTGCTCACAAAATCCCATTCCTCATCAGGACTAAATATCACAAGGTCAGCCATTCCACCTTCTCTGATACAGCCTGCATCGAGACCGTAAATATCAGCCGGTCCCTGTGTCATTCTTCTTAAAAGCTCCATAAGTGTCATATAGCCAGGTTTTACCAATTCTCTTATTCCAAGAGCAAGAGATGTCTCAAGTCCCGTAATTCCACTTGGTGCAAGTCTTAATTCCTTCTTTTTCTCTTCCCTTGAATGCGGCGCATGGTCTGTTGCTATCATTTCGATAGTGCCGTCCCTAAGGCCCTCGATGATCGCCATTCTGTCACTCTCAAGCCTTAATGGCGGATTCATCTTGGCAAGGGATCCGTACTTAAGCACTGCGTCCTCTGTAAGTGTGAAATGATGAGGTGTAGCCTCAGCATACACTTTCACGCCGCGCTTTTTGGCATCTCTGATGAGCTCAACCGACTCAGCTGCGCTTATGTGCTGGACAACAATCGCTGCGCCCGTGCGCTCTGCTATGTCGATGTCTCTTCTGACCATCGATATCTCTGCCTGCCTTGGAGAGCCTGTTATTCCTAATTTCTCCGCAGCTTCTCCCGCATTTATTCCATTGTCAGTGATAAGCGACGGGTCCTCTTCATGAAGACTTATGACTTTCCCTTTTTGCATAGCACTTATGCAGGCACTCTCCATGAGCTTTTCATCAGTAATTGGCTTACCGTCGTCAGTAAAAAGAACTGCTCCTGCGGCTATAAGCTCGTCCATATCCACAAGTTCTTTTCCAGCCATGCCCTTTGTAACATTTCCGCAGCAGTACACATTAATACCGGTACCCATGCCGCGATTAATAGCATCCTTTATCGTCTCTGCATTATCCATGTGGGGCTCAGTGTTACCCATCATGACAACACTTGTAAAACCGCCCTTTGCGGCAGCTTTTGCACCTGTCTCGATATCTTCTTTATATGTAAATCCTGGGTCCCTGAAATGCACATGCCCATCAACAAGCCCCGGAGCTACGACGCAGCCTGAAGCATCTATCTCTGTGACGCTCTCAGTGCCTTCCTCGCCGCCCATGGCCATTAGCCCTGCGCTCTCCATTGCCATATCATCAAGGCTTCCGCACATTCCAATCTTTGCAATCCGCTCTCCGTCAATGAGAACATCAAAAAGTCCGTTAAGTCCTGTGGCCGGGTCCATCACTCTGCCGTTTTTTATCAAGATCATAATCGCTCCATTCATGGTAACCTTTAATTTGCCAGTAACATTTTAGCACATTAAGGCTTCAATAATTTAATAAATATCATTTTATGATATAATCATTACGTTATTTTTTATAAGTGAGGTATATATAATGATTCGTGCAATACTAGTAGTTCTTTTTGTCGCTGTCTTTTTAATACTCAGCCTTCCTATACAGCTTGTTCTTCTTATCATCGGTAAGTTCAATCCGATGGCCAAAAAGAGAGCGTCGCTTGCCATAGTTGGTTGGGCCTTCAACGTTGTCGCATTCCTAAGCGGTGTCAAAAGAACTGTTATCGGTGAGGAAAATGTTCCAAAGGACCAGGCGGTTCTTTATGTTGGAAACCACAGAAGTATTTTTGATATCGTGCTCTGTTATCCAAGAGTTCCAAATCCAACAGGCTTTATTTCCAAGAAAGAGGTCCTCAAGGTTCCGCTTCTAAATATCTGGATGATCTACCTTGACTGTCTTTTCCTTGACAGAAGCGACTTAAGAAAAGGTCTTGAAATGGTTCTTACAGCCATCGACAAGGTTAAAAGCGGAATCTCTATCTTCATCTATCCTGAAGGAACCAGAAATAAAACAGATGAACCTCTCGGTGAATTCCACAAGGGAAGCTTTAAGATAGCTCAGAAGACAGGTTGCCCTATTGTTCCGGTTGTAGTAAATCACTCAAGAGATATCCTCGAGAGCCACTCTCCATTCATTAAGCCTGCTCATGTTGTTATCGAGTACTGCAAGCCTATAAGCATCAAGGAGCTCGATAAGGAAGATCAGAAGAACATTGATCAGTATGTAAAGAAAGTTATGGAAGAAACTTATGTAAAGAACGAACAGTTGCAGCTCTAAATCATTAAAAGTTTTTTGCCAAAAGAAAAATCAATTATATGACATATAAAATAAGCCCTGGCGGATACGATATCCACCAGGGCTTATTTTATACGCTTTTCTTATCGGAATAATCAGGTTACATCTTGCTGCCCTTAGTGCCACCGCCAAGCTTTACACCCTCAAGAACGTTTGTCTCGAAGGAATAAACAACCTTGTGGCTCTCTCTGTCAGCCTTAAGCGCAAGCTCGATCATCTCGTCAAGAAGCTCTGTGTACTTAACTCCAAGAGGCTCCCAGAGGTAGAATGAAAGTGATCCCGGAATTGTATTGATCTCGTTAAGGTACACTTCATTAGTGTTCTGATCGATCATGAAATCAATTCTTGATACGCCTGAACAGCCAAGGCATGTAAATGCATCTACTGCCATCTTTCTGATCTTGTCGCGCATCTCATCTGAGATCTCAGCAGGAATCTTCCTCTTAAGTGAAGCCATTCCCTTGCTGCCGCCAGTCTTGGCGCCCTTTGCGCCGCCCTTTGCACCGCCAATATACTTATCCTCAAAGCTCAGGATATCGTCTGAGTTTACAGGCTCCTCGCACTCTGATGCCTTTGCAGACTCATAATCACCGATAACTGAGCAGTTGATCTCTTTAAGATTGGAAATAGCTCTCTCAACAAGAATCTTCTTGGAGAATTCAAATCCAAGGTCGAGGGCCTCAAGAAGTCCATCTCTGTCATTAGCCTTCTTGATTCCGATACTGGAACCGAGGTTAAGCGGCTTTATGATAACAGGATATGTAAACTCTTTTTCAATTCTGCCAACAAGAGCATCAACGTCCTCATAATCCTTCCAGCTATAGCACTTGCAATCAAGAACAGGAACTCCGTTGTCCTTGAGAACTGTCTTCATGACATACTTGTTCATACCAACTGCAGATGAGAGAACATCGCATCCAACAACAGGAAGTCCAAATGTAGCAAGGAAGCCCTGAAGTGTTCCATCCTCAACGTTAGTTCCATGAACAATTGGAAATGCGATATCAACCTGTGTGATACAGTTATTGCCGAATTTCTTCATAGGATAGCGGAAAAGAGATACCTTATCCCCTTCCTTTATCCAGACAACCTGTGTGCTCTTTGAAAGAAGCTGCGGAATATGTGTATATTCCTCGATCTTATCAATGAACTCACCTACATAAAAATCATTATTCTTGGTTATATAAACAGGAATGATATCATACTTGTCCCTGTTGATACTTCCGATTGCCTGAATTGCTGAGATGATTGAAATCTCATGCTCTGTACTCTTTCCACCAAATAAAACTGCTAACTTTAACTTCAAAATAAACACTTCCTTCCAGATTTAAATCAAAACTATTATCTAATGCGCAAATTGTAATTTCGCTTCATTATATCACTTAGACCAGATCAACCGGCGTAATTGTCCGGAAGATCATTCTCAAGCAGAATAACCTTATTTCTGCCTGCATCAAGCTCATACATAAGCTGTGTTGCTTCATTTAAGCTGTTCCTAACAAAAAGTCTGCTCTCATCAAAGCCTGCAGCGAGCGCACCCTCTTTAATAGCCTTAGTCTGCTTTTCGCCTACAAGAATGATGTAGTCACATACAGCTGCTGCCTGCTTACCAAACTCAGCGTTATACTCATCCTCTTTTTCTCCAAGTTCTACCATACCCGGAGTAACAAGGATCTTCACGCTGTCTTCAAAAAGTCCCAGCGTCTCAACTGCAACCTTGGCGCCGTTTGGATTTGAGTTGTAGGCGTCATCAAGAATTGAAACATTCCCATGTTTAACAAGCTCTAATCTGTGCGGTACAGGCTGAAGCCTTCTGACTGCAATCTTAAGCTTGCTCATAGGGATTCCAAAGCTGTTGGCTGCTGCGATCGCACCAACAATGTTTTCAACGTTATGCTTTCCAACAAGCCTTGTGGTATACTCTGCGCTGTCGCCTGAAGGCGCTGTTACGGTAAAAGTAGTTCCTGCATTAGTAACCTTGATATCAGTAGCTCTGTAGTCACAGCCTTCTGAAAGTCCGTAGGTTATGGCATCCTTGTACTTCATGTTGGCGCGGATGATCTCATTGTCTCCGTTCACAAACTTAAGGTGCTGTCCTTCACGCTTGCCTTCAGCCTTCTCTTTTTCATCAACAGCATCCAAAAGCTCATACTTGGTGCTCACGATGTTCTCAAGCGAATGGAAGGTCTCAAGGTGCTGATAACCGATTGATGTAAGGATTCCATCATCAGGATGAACGATGTCGGTAATCTCTTTTATATCATGAAGGTGTCTTGCGCCCATCTCACAGACGAATATCTGATGTGTTGGCTTTAAGTGCTCTCTTATGGTCCTGACAATTCCCATTGGAGTGTTGAAGCTCTCAGGTGTCATAAGAACGCTGAAGCCCTCAGACAAAAGTGTTGTAAGATAATACTTAACACTTGTCTTACCAAAGCTTCCTGTTATTCCGATTATTCGAAGGGACGGATGCTCCTTTAAAAGACGCTTTGCATCATCAATATAATACTGATTTATTCTGTTCTCTATTGGCTTGTTGATAAGATTTGCAAGTGCCGGGATAAGCGGCAAAAAGCCGATATAGATTCCCATTATAACTGAAGCCCACAGATTTCCCGACTTGCCTGTAACCATAAGCACGATGCTAACAACTAAAAAGATGAGCGAAAGGACGCCATAGGTCGCAAACAATCTGGCAACTCTCTTTGTCACTACAAACTTTTTCTTAGCAGCTTTTGGAATATACATCACTGCCATAAATGCGATAAACAGTATTGTAAGAACAAGCAGTATTGTTCCAAATCCTGCTTTATACAAAAGTCCTGCACCTATCAGCGTGCACAGCGCACCGATATGAAGTCCGTATTTGCTCTGAATTGTTCCAAGAAATCTGAAATATCCCTGAAACTGGTAGCTTGAGAGCTGAAGCATATGTGTGTAATACCTAAGTCCCAGCACTGCTGCCACAACAAATGCCACAGCAAGAAGAATGTTTAATACTAAAGACATATTGATCTCCATTTGTCTGTAATTTATGAAATCTCATACATTCTTGAACATAAAGTTCAAGAATGTATCAACCAAGCCAATTTAAATCGACTTCGTCGATGGGGCTTGGTTGACTCCTGAATCACTTTCTCACGAAACCCGCAGTAAATGCGTGTTTCTGAAATTTCATTTAAGATGTCATCAAATATAAAAAATCAGTCAGGGATTCCAAGAAAACTTCCCAAAATCTTATTGTAAAGATATGGGTTATCCAAAAATGTATAGTGACCTGCGCCGTTTATCACCGCAAGGCCAGCCTCAGGCATGAGTTTCTCCATAAGTTGTCCATCTGAAAGAGGTGTCGCAGTGTCCTTATCGCCCCAGATAAGAAGCGCCGGCATTGTGACAGATGGCATGTAAGGAACCATGTCCTCGTTGACGTTCATGACAAGTGATTTCCTCATCACAGGAGACGCTGCCGCATAATCTGCACTTCCAAACTTCTTCTGCAGCTTATCAAGCGCCTTGGGATATATTTTTATTATTCCGCTCTTTGTGAGAAGATTCTTATAGAAGTGATATCTCTTGGTCCTCTTCTTCTGAGCCTCAGTCTTAACAGGAATCACTCCTGCAGAATCCGTAAGGATTATCTTTGGAATAGTAAAAGATGTTTTGATCCTTCCGTCATGTATTCCTGAAGCCAGCTTAATTATTATCCTACCGCCCATGGAATGACCAAGGAAGATAATCTCTTTTTCCTCAGGATACAGCTCTTTTACAAAATCAAGTACAAACGATACATAGTCATCTACGCCCATTGGCTCTTTGGGTTCATCGCTCTTTCCAAAGCCCGGCATATCCATTGCCACAACATGATAAGCCTTTTTGGCATGATTAACAACACCTGCAAAAAGGTCAATATTGGAGCCCCAGCCATGGAGCATAATAAGAAGCTTTCCGCTTCCCTCATCTATATAGTTAATATTTAATCCATTAATTGTTGTTTTCATGATACTCCAATTCCTAACTCATATTAGCACTTAGAATAGATACATGCAAATCCCGAAAACTGTGGTGTATTTGGTAAAAAATGCGCCGCTCGAAAGCTCTTTTACTTAACAGCGCTAAAAAGAAGGATCAGCATCGCATCACTCAACGGGTCATTCATAAGTCCCGTTTTTGACTCATCGTCTCTGTAAGTCCTGCCTGTATCGTCAGAAATGTAGTTCGTGCCCGACGGATTCATACCCATGAGGAAATGAAGATGATTCTCAATGATCGTCTTATACTCATGGTTGTAAATAATGTGATTTGTTACTGTAAGGCACCTCATGTCATCCAAAAGAGCCCTAAAGTTTTCATTTTCAGACTCATTGCTTACAAGGAACCTGCTGTCAGATGCTCTCTTTGCAATAGCTTCCGATCTCTTCATAAGCAGCTTTATCAATATGTCGCACTGCTTTTTATCCACCAGCTGATTTGTAGAAAGATATGTGACAGAACCAAGAAAGATGTTCTCGTCATTCTCGAACTTTGAACCAAAGTCTTCCATTCCAAAATACTGCTTCAGTACATTGTTATATTTACTGTTCCCTGTTGCCCTGTACAGCTGAGCCGCAGCGTTGAACGCAGCCGAATTGTCCTCTGCTTTCTGATTGTTCAAAAAACATCCCCACGCCCTGTCTGCTGCCTTAAGAGCCGTCGTTGCAAATGCTCCGTCATACTGCTGGTAAATATAGCTGAATCTGGCCATTGCTACCGCAAACTCAATCGTGGCATCCATAGATACGCTGCCCACAGTGACAGGTGCCGCAAAGATGTCAGAAAATCCCTCTCCCTGGGTAAGCGCAGTGCTATATACGCCTCCCGTCTTGGAATCCTGCATCTTCAAAAGCCAGTCCACTTCATACTTGGCCTCATCCAGAATATCCGGAATGCCATTTCCGCTCTCTGGAATATTGCTGTCATCCGAAAAAGCACCGGAATTCATCTCGTAGGCCAAAAGAAGATCATCAACAATCTTCCCGCCAAGATAGGCATCTCTGTCCGCCTGTTCATCCATATGCCATCCACCTGTAACATCTATAGAAGCTGATGGATTATCCTGGAGGTGCGCTTCAACTGTATGACAGGCGCTGTGCTCGTTTTCCCCTGCAATACTCTGTGAAATTGCAATTCCGCATCTGTTTATGTAAAACTTCTGAATGGCCCTGCGAAAAACATCCTTGTACACGTCTTCTTTTATCTCAAAAGAAAAAGAATCACCCAGTGAATCTGTGTAGGCGTAATAGGTCCCATCTTCCTCCAGATCATTAAACCTGCCAATACCATAATGCCTGCCTGTACTTTCATCCACAGTCTCTTTTATCACTTCTCCTCTGTAGACAACGGCCTCTGTATCTGAATCAATAATGCAAAACTCCTTAGGGAGCTCTTTTGCCGAAAAAACTATTGTCTTATCCGAGCCGGTATTGTAGCCAACCTGATCAACCAATATCCCCGGGACCTGCATTTTCCTCTCATACTCAGCATTTCCCTTAGGACTTTGTAAGACTGTATTAAGCGTACTATTTTCTGTGACAACAACTGTATTCTCAGCAGAAGAAGCGCCGCAACCTGCGACGCTTCCCATGATAAGCAGGGCTATACCTGCTTTTACTATTCTTTTTGTTCTATTATACACAAAGCGCATGGCTATATCCGTTTCCGCTGTTTAATCATTTACCTACCATCATTTTACGCGGTTATAGTTAATTAAACAACCATCAAGGATAATCTGCCTCTCATCATCTGTGAGATTTCCAAGCTTGAGAGAAAACTCTTTTAACTCGCCACCGCTAACAACAAAGGCTTTGATATCATCGTCCTTGTTTTCTACAGCGCTTCTGATGCCCGGAACAAAGAGATAATCTCCGTTCTTAAAAGGAAGTTCCTCGGAATCGATAATAAATGGAAGCATTCCCCAGTTAATGAGGTTGGATCTGTAACGCTTTGTTGCGTATTCGTTGGCAATATTAGCCCAGCCTCCAAGAACCTTCTGGCAGGAAGCAGCCTGCTCTCTTGCAGAGCCATCGCCCGGCTTAACAGCAAAGATTGTTGATCCAACACCTGTATTCTTGGTGTTAACGTCAGGATATGACTTCAATACAGCCTTTACTGCATCAGAGAGTTCTGCACTCATCTCATCAAATGGTGTATCTTCACGTCTCTTTAGCTCTTCTGCATAAACTGCCTTAGCTCTTCCAACGTACTCAGGATCCTTTCTTGAAAGAGTGAACTCTGCAAGTCCAAGAGGATTTGATCTGTAAGAAGAAGTCTCTCCTGAAGGAATGAGCTCATCTGTTGTAGTTACAGGATCATGTATCTCTGAAACAACCTTGAGCATGATATTCTCAGGAAGCTCGACCATCTTAGGCCAGTCCTTGATGTTTGGTCCGAGCTGAAGTTCAACTGATGGATCAGCTTTTCCCTTGGAATCAAATACTCTGTTGCTGTAAATATTGCTGTCGAAGTGGTATTTGTACTTATTGAGCTCGCCGTCAAATTCAGTAGCAGGAGTAAGAACGCCCTGATTAGCTGCTGTAGCTGCAATAGATCTGGCATCCATAAGTGCAACTGATGCCACCTGACCATTCTGTACCTTGGAACCTTCTCTGTTAGGGAAGTTTCTTGTAGAGTGTCTGATACTGAACGCATTATTGGCAGGTGTATCTCCGGCACCAAAGCATGGTCCGCAGAATGCTGTCTTTAAGATTGCTCCACTCTCAAGGATCGCAGCCGCCGCGCCATTCTTAACAACTTCCATGAAAATAGGAGTTGATGCAGGATATACGCTAAGAGTAAATCTGTCGTTTCCGATGAACTTACCTTTAAGGATATCTGCTGCCGCACAGATATTTTCAAATCCGCCGCCCGCACAACCTGCGATGATTCCCTGATCCACCATAAACTTGCCGTTCTTAATCTTATCGCGAAGAGAGAACTCAACCTTATCGCCAAAGCTTACCTTTGCTCTCTTCTCAACATCTGCAAGAATGTCTGCAGCATTTCTGTTAACTTCATCAATCTCGTATACATTACTTGGATGGAATGGCATAGCTATCATAGGATTTAAGCTGTCTAAGTCGACTTTTACAAGGCCATCATAATAAGCCACGTCTCCCGGCTTTAACTCCTTATAGTCGCCACTTCTGCCATGGATATCATAGAACTCTTTTGTCTTCTCATCTGTCTGCCAGATAGATGAAAGACATGTGGTCTCCGTAGTCATTACATCTACTCCGATACGGAAATCAGCACTAAGATTCTTCACGCCCGGTCCTACAAACTCCATTACCTTATTCTTGACATAGCCGTCGCCAAAAACTTTTCCGATAATAGCAAGTGCAACGTCCTGCGGTCCAACGCCCTTCTTAGGTGAACCTTCAAGGTAAATAGCAACTACTCCCGGCATATCAACATCATAAGTCTGGCTAAGGAGCTGCTTAACAAGCTCAGGTCCGCCTTCTCCTATCGCCATGGTTCCAAGCGCGCCATATCTTGTATGAGAGTCAGAACCAAGAATCATTCCGCCGCCTGTAGCCATCATTTCTCTTGCATACTGATGAATGACTGCCTGATGAGGTGGAACGTATACTCCGCCGTATTTCTGTGCAGCGGTAAGTCCAAACATGTGATCATCTTCATTGATTGTTCCGCCAACTGCGCAAAGAGAATTGTGGCAATTGGTAAGAACATAAGGAATAGGGAACTTTTCCAAACCAGATGCTCTTGCAGTCTGGATAATTCCAACATAGGTTATGTCGTGAGAAGTAAGCTTATCAAACTTGATCCTAAGCTTCTCCATGTTTCCGGAAGTATTGTGCGCCTTGAGTATTCCATAGGCAATTGTGTTTTCTCTAGCAGTTTCTTTTGATACATCCCCAAATCCCTGGCTCTGCAGCTTTGCTGAAGCCTCCTGGTCGTCCGGAACAATTGTGACTCCGTTTACCAGATAACATCCTTTATCCAACGTTGTTACCATTGCTGTCCTCCTACGCTATACATGTATACAATTTCTATTGGCGCTATCATAACATTAATTTCATACAGTTTGTAGTGACAATATTAATATGTATTCAAAATTAACTGAAGTTCTCTTGTTACATTCTCAAATCCGGCATCTTTTAGCTTTTTTCTAAACTCCGCGACCTCTTCTTCAGGTGTGCCCTCATACTGAGCATACGAAATCTCAGGAATGTACTCATTGCATATCTCAAGTATTTTTTCGACGTCATCCTTTATCTCAGGAGTTGCAAATGCGATTCCATCCCATGGGTAATCTATCGCAACATGCTCATATTCATCGATAAGCTTATAGTAATCATCCCAAGCATAGGAAGAATCCGGAATCTCCAATACATCTCTTCTTCCCCACCAGAAATTGGTGACAATACTGTCTCTATCAGCATTGTATCCGCTGGGCTTTTGAAGCATTCCGCCGCTACTTAGCTCGTATTGAACACCTTCTATACCGTATCTTAGTAGTCTGTAGCACTCAGGATCATTTCTCAAAATATCATAGACCATCAAAGCCTTCTCAGGATTCTTGGAGTTAGCATAAACAGCCATTGCACCATGCAGGATACTGTCTCTGCATACTGTTCCGCTCTCTTCTCCAAACCAGAAAAACTTAACATTTGAGCCCTGCTGCTTGATCTCCATTGTTGGCTTTATATCAGTGTAGTATTTCTGTGTATGATGCTGTTCAAGTGCACATACACCTGAATAAAACTCAGTTTCATTAGTAATGTTCTTTTGGATAGCAGTCTCCCACACGCCTCTTTTTTGCCATTCCTTCATAAGTCTGGCGAAATCAATAAACTCCTGACCTGCATAATAAGGAGATACTATTTTGGTCATATTCTCTGCTCTGGCACCCCAAAGGCCATATGTACTGATCTCATAGATGGGATAATACTCTGCCATTGAAGCAAGATAGCCGAGAGTAAACGTAGTATTAGAGCCGTCAGAAAACCAGACTTCCATATCCGGCCTGTTTTGTACCACATACTTCACATACTGGTCAAGCTCGCTCCAGCTGTTTATTTCATCAAGTCCTGCTGCTTTTGCCACATCGCTTCGATAAATAAATCCATGATTTGTCCACTGAGAATACTCGTTCTCGGGGATAAAATAGATATTTCCATCATAGGAGCATTTCTTCCACTGCTCTCCTGTGACACTTGCATAAGTCCTTGGGCAAAAACTCTGAAGCATGTCATTTGTCAGCGGCATAAAATTCCCGTTAAAAACATTTGGCCATGCATCAAGCCAGTCTGTAGCAGTACCAACAAGATCAATATCAAATTTCCCGTTGCTAAGTGTCCTGTTGTAATTTTCAAGATAATCACTCCAGGATATATACAAAATGTCGAGCTTACAATTAACCTTTTTAATAAGCAGCTCATTTAGTTTTGCTATTACCTCTTCAGTTTGGCCATTTATTGGCTTATCTCCAATTGTCAGATAAGTGATGATAGTCGGATCTCCTCCAAATTCCACATCAAAATCAGCCCTGTTTCCAGCGAAATCATCCCGGTTACCGCAGGCAACACAGCTAAGCACCATAATAAAAACCATGAGGATAGATAACAGCTTCTTTTTCACTAAAGAGCTCCTTTCTGTTCCTTCTCCGCTTTGTTTCTGGCTCTGAGTTCTACAAAAAACTCTTTTAACAATCTACTGCACTCTTCTTTTAATACACCTTTTTGAACTTCTACCTGATGATTAAACTCAGGATTATTCAAAATATCCATTACAGAACCTGCGCATCCTGCCTTTGGATTCTCTGCCGCCATTACAACTTTCGGTATTCTGGCCTGAACTATTGCTCCGGCGCACATCTGGCATGGCTCAAGTGTCACATAAAGAGTACACTCCTCCAGCCTCCAGTCCTTCATAAATTTTGTCGCCTTCTTGATCGCTGTTATCTCTGCGTGAGCAAGCGCTGTCTTGTCAGTATTTCTGCGATTGTAACCACGACCGATAATTTTGTCTTCATAGACAATTACGCATCCGATTGGAACCTCGCCAAGCTTGTACGCCTTACGCGCCTGGGCAAGGGCCGCTCTCATATATTTAATATCCTGTGACTCCACTGATGGGACGTCTTTTCTTGGTTGTATCTTCATAAATTTAATTCATACCATTTTGGTAGTATTTGAAATCCTTTTCTGATAATATATTTAATTATAATTAAAGTGAGTATTATGTGTCAAAAATACGATTATAGGTGAGAACATGAAAATATCAACAAAAGGAAGATATGGCCTTAGAGTCATGATAGATATAGCAACACACGAAAAAGGAGAATACATCGCTCTTAAGGATATAGCAAACAGATTAAATATCACGGTCAAATATCTCGAGCAGATTGTAACCCCCCTTAGCAAAGCCGGCTTTTTAACAAGTATGCGCGGAAATAATGGCGGGCACAGACTCGCTATTCCGCCTGAGGAATGTAATGTCGGTGATATATTAAGAGTTATGGAAGGGAACCTTTCTCCGGTCGAATGTCTCTCCTCCGGAGATATCGAATGCCCACTGGCAGAGTCCTGTGCAACCATAAACTTCTGGAAAGGGCTTGATGACGTTGTCAACAAATACATTGACAGCTATACTCTGAAAGACCTTCTCCCAAATTCATGATTTGAATACTACCAACATGATTTCAAGATGAAAAATGTTGGAATTATATTTTTTGTCTTGAAAATCTTGGTAAAACAAAGTAATATATGGTGTACTGATTTTTATTCAGCGGTTTTGTGAAGGGTGTATGTAGCAGTCCTTTATTGTAACCTCGGGTCTTATGCAATGGAAATCTACGAACCGTGTCAGGTCGGGAACGAAGCAGCACTAAGTAGAACCTTTCATGTGTTGTAAGGGTGCCTGTTCTT
>JAEEGL015591040.1_pt1 | contig 19170 bp, 15 predicted proteins | sample 9134231 | NCBI WGS metagenome assembly JAEEGL01 (sample SAMN16246548, study PRJNA631951) | gut metagenome | biome: gut microbiome; feature: rumen; material: fiber-attached | host: Bos | place: Iran: Karaj | collected 2018-10 | reverse complement strand
AAGTCCGCCATAGATGGCGCGGTAGATGAGCTTAAGGTTGCAAAGCTGGATACCTCCAAAGGCTTTCCCGAGGGAGAGGTCATGAGGGTCGACGTTTCTGAGGACGGAATGAAGGCCATTGCAAGGTTCTATGCCCCCTCAGAGGGAGGAAACGAGCTCTCCGCGGATGAGATACTCCATGATCTTGAGATGAAGGGCATAGTTTACGGGGTTCTGGAGGAAACGGCAGTTTCTTACGTTGCAAACCGGGATTACTGCAATGACTATCTGATAGCTCACGGCAAGGAGGTCATCCAGGGTACCAACGGTTCCATAGAGTACCTGTTCAATACCAATCCCAATACCAGACCGAAGCTCAACGAAGACGGGACAGTTGATTTTAAGAACCTTAACATCCTTAATCCCTGCAGTGAAGGCCAGGTGCTTGCGAAGCTCACTCCCGCCACGGAAGGTGAGGAAGGCATAAATGTATACGGTGAAAGGATAGCCCCAAGGGATGTTTCAACTCCCTCCTTTAAGTACGGTCTGGGCTGCGAGATAAGCGAGGACGGACTGGAGCTTAAGTCTCAGGTAAACGGAAATGTTTCCCTTGTGGAGGATACGGTCTTTGTAAAGGACGTATACGAGCTGAATGATGTGGACACCGCTTCCGGGAATATCGATTATAAGGGCGATGTAAAGATCAGAGGAAATGTGGGAAGCGGCTTTACCGTCAAAGCCTCCGGAACTGTCGAGGTGACCGGAGTTGTAGAGAGCGCCGTTATCGAAGCCGGAGAGGATATCATAATCGGCCGCGGTATGAACGGCATGGGTAAGGGAGAGCTGAAGGCGGGAAGAAATATTATCGCCAAGTTCTTTGAAAACTCTAAGGTGACCGCAGGCGGGTATGTTCATGCCGAGGCGATCATCAACAGCGAGGTCATGGCAAAGACCGATGTCTGCGTCAACGGAAAGAAGGGAAACATCACCGGAGGCTCCATCAGGGCTCTCGGGGTGATAGAGGCAAAGACGATCGGCTCCGAAATGGGGGTCGAGACCCGTATCGAGGTAGGTACCGATCCCGAATTAAAGGCGAAGATACAGATGCTTGAGGCGGATACCGCAAAGCTTAAAAAGGCCATGGAACAGCTTGAGCCGGTGCTGCTTGCCTATACGCAGCGTATAAAGAAGGGTGATAAGCTGAGCGAGGAACAGCTGACCCAGATGAAGCAGATAAATGCCAAGTATAAGGCCCTGGGAGCAGCGGTTGAACAGGAGGAAAAGGTTCATGATGCCTGCATCGAAAAGCTTAAGGACGCAGGAGGAAACGGAGCGTGTGTGAAGGTCTCCGGAGAGGCTTATGCCGGAACCGTGATAATTATCCAGAATGCAACAAAGGAGCTGAAGACTCCCGCTCAGCATACCAGGTTCGTTAAAGAGGGAGTGGACGTAAGGATAAAGGCATTGTATTAGTACACGTGCCCGAAATATCGTATTTAAGGAGATTTGTTTGATATGACACCAATGGAAATAACACTCCTTGTTATAGGAGTGATTATTTTTATCGCGAGTTTTTTCATTAAAGACAGGAAGACGGTAAAAACAGAAAGAGATATCGAAGAGGAGCAGCGCCAGATAAGAAAGCTCATGGAGCACGAGCTTGACGACATGAAGTCAAGGGTAAACGACGCTACCGATGAGACCGTGGAATACGCCATGGAAAAGGCCGAGCGTTCACTTGAAAAGCTTTCCAATGAGAAGATCATGGCTGTCAGTGATTACTCCAATATGGTAATGGAGGAGATCGACAAGAACCATAAGGAGGTCATGTTCCTTTATGACATGCTTTCCGATAAACAGGTGGATGTGAACAACTCCGCGAGGAAGGTAGAGGCAACGGTCAGGGAGGCGGAGGATTTCTCGAACGCAGCCATGACAAGCACCGAGGAGTTCAGAAAAAACCTTGACGATTATTCAAATAAGAAGCTGGAGGAGGTCAGGCAGGCTGCCGAAAGCGTTACCGAGTCCGTGGCTGCCGTCGAGCCGGCAGGCTATGACGAAGCAGGAAGGCCGTTTACGCCTTATGTTCCGCCGAGAGTTGACCGTCCCATGACTGCCATAGATATGCTGAAGGCAAGGCAGAGCGAGGCGGACATCAAGCCTGTGTTCAATACCCTGAATACGGACAGCTTCAAGTCCATCGAGGCCTCCGAGGTAACTCTTATGAACCCGGAGGATGTGCTGAGACCGATGACCTTTGCAGAAGCGGGATCGACGTTTGACAGCGCCACCGGGATGGTGGATACGATACAGGATGATGTCCCGGAACAGGAGCCCAAAAAACAGAGCAGCTTTATGAAAGGCTTCGGCGCGGGAAAGGGAAATAACAACCAGAAGATAATAGAGCTGCACGAACAGGGCAAATCCACTGTTGATATTGCAAAGGAGCTTAATCTCGGAGTAGGTGAGGTCAAGCTGGTGATAGATCTTTTTAAATAAAAGCTGATGAGGAACAAAAGAGGCGTAATATGGGGTTGAGATTGTATTTAAGAGGACTGGGGATAGGCATCATCGTTACCGCGCTGCTTATGGGCTATACCCTCGGTGGTAGGAAGGAGCTGTCCGATGCGGAGATAGTATCAAGGGCAGAGGCTCTGGGGATGGTCGATGAGAGCAAGGTACTTGTTCAGCCTTCCGGGAAGGATGAGCAGGAGGATGCCGAAGCTGCTCCCGTCATTTCGGAGACAGATACGGCAAAGGAGGATGAAAGCTCACCGATAGCCATAACGGGAGAGGCAGATCTTCCGAAAGAGCCGGAAAATGTAGTGACTGACACCGAAAAGGACGCGGCGGATAAGGCGGATACGGATAAAGAGGCCGGAAATGAGCCGGAAAAAGATACGGAAAAAGAAACGGACGGGCCGGAAACCCCGGATGAGGGCGTAAACGGTGAATCCACCAGAGAGCTAAGCGTATCCGGCGCCGTGAAGGAAACGGAGGACTCCGACAAAACGGAGGCACAGGAGACGCCCTTGACAACGGAAAAAGAGGAATCCGGAAGCGATACAGTTGCAAAGTCAGAAACAGGAACAAAAGCGGAGACGGACACCGGAACAAAGAAAGATACCGATACCGATACGGCAGCGGATACCGGCAAGAAGACAGAGGCTGACACTAAACCGGATACGGATGCCGGAACAGGGACGAAATCAAAGGTTACGACCGTGACCATAAAGAAGGGGAGCGATTCCCTGATGGCCGCAAAGGAGCTTGAAAGGGCGGGAGTCATAAAGAACGCTTCGGCCTTTGACAGTTATCTGGTATCCAGAAAGCTTGACAGGATGATAAGCTCGGGAAGCTTTAAGATACCGGACGGAGCCAGCGATCAGGAGATAGCGCGGATAATCACAGGCAGATAGACGGCCTTAGGGTACGGATCTGAAAAAAGTATATAACTTAAGAAGGAAATGACTGATATGAGCGATTATGTACTGAGCTGCTGCTCGACCGTAGATCTTACCGAGGAGTATTTAAGAAAAAGGGATATTGAATATGTTCCGTTCCATTTTGAGCTGGATGGAAAGGAATATTCGGATGACATGGGAAGAAGCATGTCATATGAAAGTTTCTATAAAGCCATGGCCGACGGGGCTATGACAAAGACCTCTCAGGTAAGCGCAGGCGAATATGAAAGATATTTTGAGAATTTTCTGAAGAAGGGAAAGGATATCATTCACCTTACCCTGTCAAGCGGCATTTCCGGAACCATCAATTCCGCAAATGTAGCAAAAGAGCTTCTTCTTGAAAGATATCCCAAAAGAAAGATCTATGTGATCGATTCCCTTGCGGCCAGCGGAGGCTACGGTCTGTTGATGGACAAGGCAGCCGACAAAAGAGACGAGGGCGCTTCGATAGATGCTCTTGCGGCATGGATAGAGGAGCACAAGCTTGAGCTCCACCACTGGTTCTTTACCTCCGATCTTACCTATCTTATCAGAGGAGGCCGGGTCTCAAAGGTATCGGGCTATTTCGGAAATCTTCTTTCGATCTGTCCTCTGCTCAATGTGGATAACCAGGGGAGACTGATGCCCAGATATAAGATCCGCACCAAAAAGAAGGTCATAGCGGAAACTCTTGAAAGAATGAAGGAGAATGCCGAGAAGGGACTTAAATACGACCAGAAGGTATTCATAAATGACTCTGCCTGCAGACAGGATTCCAACGAGCTGGCGGAGCTGATTAGAAATAACTTCCCTAATATTAAAGGTGAGATAATCCAGAATTCCATCGGAACTACTATCGGGAGTCATACCGGCCCCGGAACGGTTGCCTTGTTTTTCTGGGGCAAAAAAAGGATAGACTGATCATGAAAATAGCTATAATGACTGATACCAACGGGGGTATCTCGAAGGCGGAGGCAGAGTCACTGGGAATATTCTGCCTGCCTATGCCTGTTCTGATAGACGGAAAAGACTATTTCGAGGATGTGAGCATCTCCGTGGAGGAGTATACAAAGGCTCTTCTTTCAAAAAAGAGTGTTTCGACCTCAATGCCTTCTCCTATGGACGTTACCGATGAGTGGGAAAGGATCTTTTCCCTTGGATATGATGAGATCGTCTATATTCCCATGTCCAGCGGGCTTTCAGGTTCCTGTGCCGCTGCAATGGGCTTTGCGGAGGACTATGACGGCAGGGTGCATGTTGTAGACAACAAGCGTATTTCCGTTGCCCTGAGGACCTCGGTTCTTGATGCGAAGTACCTTGCCGAGAAAGGAAAGAGCGGCAAAGAGATAAAGGAGATCCTTGAAAAGAATGGTCCCGATTATATCGTATATCTTGCGGTGGATACCCTTGAATACTTTATGAAGACGGGAAGGGCTACTTCAGCGGCTGCCGCCCTTGTAAGCAATGTACTAAGCGTAAAGCCTATCCTCAAGACTACGGGGGATAAGTTCGAGCCTGTTACGATCGCAAGGAGCGCAAAAAAATGCGAGGAAAAGATGCTGGATGCCATCAGGCTTAATCTTGAAACAAGGTTTAAGGGGCTTTCCCGGGACGAGATCGTGGTAGGGGCCGCTACCAGCTGCATAAGCAAAAAGGATTCCGACAAATGGTTCCATGCCGTAAGGGATGCATTTCCTGATTATCAGGTGTTTTATGTGCCTCTTTCCTGCAGCATCACTACCCATACCGGGCCCGACGCGCGGGGAATGGGGATCATGAAGACAATAAAGAGAAGTGAACTGTAAACCCCGGGAAAATAATTTAAAAATAATAAAAAATCCTGAACCTTTTTCATAAAGTGCCGGGTCTTATTTATTAGATCATGAAAAAAGCAAAAACAGGCTTTTCAGAGTGACAGAGTTTATACTTTTTTAATAAATTTAATGACTTACGGGTTGTACCCGGGCTGCACTTAAATTTCTATAAAGTTGTTGTATTTGCGAAATGCGTATGCAATAATTGAACTGGAAGAAGTAAATGTATATTTGTTTGAGTAAATAGATCATACGAGTATATAATAGATAAGGAGGATGATGTTCTATGAAAAAGAAAACTCTTATCGGTATTATTACCGGAGTTGTTGTTTTACCTCTTACAGCGTGCGCGATCCTTATCGCTGTAAACCACAAGAATTCAGGTACGATCGAGGCCGAATCCGCATTCCGTGCAAGCGCGGACATTGCAGCTGAAGATGTTCACTATTTCGACAGCGAGGCCGTTGCGTTGGCAGATTCATCGGGAGATACAGCTTCCTTAAGAAGTGAGGCGCTGAGGGCATATAACCTGGTTAATGAGGAGAGAGAAAAGGCAGGGCTCGGAACTCTGTCATGGGATCCCAACCTTGAGAGTACTTCCGATGTAAGAGCGAGAGAGCTTGAGAGTTCTTTCTCACATACCCGTCCGAACGGAAGTCCCTGGTATACGGTAAACAGTGATATCATGGGTGGTGAGAATCTTGCTTTCGGTTATAATGACGCTTCTTCGGTGCTTGAAGCCTGGATGAACAGCCCTACTCACAGAGAGAACATTCTCTATCCCGACTTCACAAAGATCTCGATCTCGATCTACGTAGCAGACGACGGAACAGCCTATTGGGCACAGGAGTTCGGATACTAAGATCTATAGCTGTTGAAAAAAGAAAATTTATATGAATTACAGAAAAGCCGATGCAAATGCATCGGCTTTTTCTAAATTATCTGATATAATATATCTTATAAGAAGCGGTCTTTCACGCTTCCATAAGATAGATTATGAGAAGCGGTTTTCACGCGACTGATAAGGAGGTTAATATGAAAAAGAGCTGGTACAAAAACAGCCCGGCAGCGGGATTGTTCCTGATCCTTTTGCAGGCGGTGCTGTTTCTTTCGCCCCTGACGGTGAGGGGCGCTGTTATGGAGCAGAAGGAAGAGGAGGTTCCCGGTCACGTTGCAGTTGTAAGCGATGTGGAGGAGCTGATAGAGTGCTGGGAGGATGATATGATCCTGGTGCTTGAACCGGGGGAGTATAACATTACCGAGTATCTGAAATCACTCTCTAATCCGCCGCGCTGGAATTATGACGGGATCAATGATCAGGGACTATATTATACCGAAGAGTTTGACGGACCGGAAATGATAGCGTGCGGCTACAGCAATATCACTATTGTCTCCGCGGACAGAAACAACCCCGCAAGCATTGTCTGTGAGCCCAGGTATGCGGATGTGTTATCCTTTAACAACTGTTATAACATTATGATCGTCGGGATCATAGCAGGGCATACCCCGGAGCAGGGGAGCTGCGCAGGTGATGTGATAAGCCTTGAAGAATGCGGCAACGTGACTGTAGCAGGGTGTGACCTGTACGGCTGCGGAACCTATGCCTTTACCATAGATTCCTGTTATAATGTATCGGCCATAGACTGTAATATACATGACTGTTCATATGGCTGCGTTACCGCATGGAGCACGGAGGGGCTTCGCTTCATACGCTCTGATTTCCATGACTGCCGCGAGTTTACCATGTTCGAATTAAGCGGCGGGACAACGGACTTTATCGCCTGTGACTTCAGAAACCTGGATGGTGGGTTCATTTCAGCAGCGAGCGGTAAAGTATCCTTTACCGGATGCAGCTATGATGATCCGATAAAGGAAGAGCTTACGGAAAAGGGCTATATCGCAGCGGAAGACAGCGTCAATGATAAGGACAGTTCAGATGACGCAGACACAACGGGGCTCATAAGCTATACGGCAAAGGATCAGCCGGTAGAGCTCTGGGATAATGATGACAATCTCGCTGTTACAAATTATTATGAGCTTTTGCTCGACGAGGACTCAAAGGAGGCTTATCCCGACCTTGCCAAAAAGCTGGATGAGGTAAATGCCTCCGAGAAGAAGCGGGCAAAGGAAGCAGCCTACAGTATGGAAGAGGAATCCAGGCTGATGAAGGAAATGCAGCCGGATATGTACTTTACGAGCGAAAAGACCCTGATCCCCACAAGGGCCGATTCGAAGGCTTTTTCCTATGTCTACCGTGTATATGAATATCTTGGGGGAGCCCACGGATTTTCCTATCCCGTAACCGCTAATATCGATCCTGCGACCGGAGAGAGCATTCCCTTCGATGCAGTGGTAAAGGATACGGATAAGCTTCCCGACATAATGTATGATGAGCTCATAAAACAGAATGATGACCTCGTGGAATATTTTTCATACGACGAATCGGGGATAGATGCTCTTAAAGCGGATAACGTGGAACGTCTGGCAAATAACGGGGAGGCGCTGTGCTGGAGCCTTGCCTATGACGGCATCTGGATCTATTATGAGGATTATGCCATGGGTTCCTATGTGGCGGGATCACGGGAAGAGCTGATCCGTTTTGAAGATTATCCGGAGATCTTTACCGATACCTACAGGATCAAAGGCACAATCCCCGTAATTGACAAGCAGGTTGAGACGCAGACAGGAACCGCTGTTAAGCTTGAGAGTAAGAAGCATACGGTTCATACTATACCGCTTTCCTGGCATCGGGAGATATTCTCACCTGAGACTGATGACAATCCCGGCTATTATTACTATACCTATGCAGAGGAGTACGGGGCGGCTGAGGAGTACGACGAGCTTAAAAAGACTCTTGAAGACTTTAACAAAGAATCGGAGAAGGTCGCAAAGAATTCTCTTAAGAACCTCGGAAGCTACGCGGAAAAAGACTATAAAGAGAAGTCCGACGAAGGACATAAGCTTTACGAGGCAGGCATACGACTGTGCTTAAGAAGGGCCGATGAGAACTATGTATCCTTTGCTGTATACGAGGAGGCAGGTGATTCTGAAAAGGCTCTTGCTGTTGTCTCCGGAAAGAATGTTGATACCCGGACAGGAGAGGACATTGAGCTTTTGGACATCATTACAGATAAGCAGACTCTCATAGAAGCGGTAGGGGAAGAGCTTAAGAAGGTCTTCTATGACGAAGAGATCAGAGCGGGGATAATGAAGGAGTTTGAGGACAGGCTCGGTGACGAGAGTACGGTGTCCGGCAAGTCTCTTGCCTGGTGCCTTGGCTATGAAGGGCTGGAGATGTATCTTAACCCCGGGGTTAATTACAATTTTTACGGCGATGACGAACAGGCTGTTAAATTGTTCATTGGCTTTGGTGCTTATCCGAAGATCTTTAAGGACAAGGTAAAGACCATTCCGCTTTCATATGTATATGAGCCTGACCTTTCCGAGAGCTTTTATGTGGATACCGATAATGACGGAAAGCTTTCCGAGCTCTCCATGACCCTGATAAAGGATGTAAACGGCGATTACTGCAGCATGAATATAAACTGCGGGGAAGAAAAGTGGGAGTTTGAGGACGGAGTTTACGGTTATTCCGCCGAGGCTTTTCTGGTACACGACTATATGGATAATGACTATTTATACCTGTACCAGACCGAAGCTAATGACTATACCTATGTTTCCGTATATTCACTGGGAGAGGAGCCTGCCTATGAAGGCGAAAAGGACGGGAGCCTTAAGTTTGAGATCTCCTTTGATGAGGAAAAAGGCACAGGCTATATGATCACCAGTCCCAACAGCTTTTATATGCTCTGCCGTAATGATATCATGGGTACCCGCAGTCTCCTGGGCGAGTATCAGTCCGGTTGGAACGGGGTGCCGGTACTGAGCGGTTACTATCAGGAATTTCCGGACAACGGATTATGGGATATAACGGCAGCGCTCGATATCAAGGCCGATATCGTTGACGAGAACGGCAACACCCTTTCAGAGTCGGTCCTTAAAAAGGGAGAGGCGGTTGCCCCTTACAGGATCAATGAGTGGGGAGGACTTCTTGTTAAAACGAAGGATGGAACCATATGGAGGATAAGCCTTGAGGAGAGCGAGGATTCCATGAGCGGATGGGCTATTGACGGGAAACCGGTCAATGAGTGCTTTGATGGGCTTATGTTCGCAGGGTAAAGTTTAAAATTCCTTATATGGTGATCACCGGCCGTCGGTACAGGGCAATCGCTTAATATCTTTTTAGGTTGTGAGGGATATGCCGATTATAAGAAAGCTTATACTCGGCATATCCCGCCTGGGTTATTGAGATATTAAGTGGTTGCCCGTTACTATCACAGCCCAAAAGGCTGTGAATAGTAACGGTTGCCCTTCCGTTGGTACATAGCGGTTGCCATTAAAGAGAAATATGGTATAATTTAGTTCGGTTTGCCGTAAAACGAATTTCATGAAAGGAAAAACATAATGAGTGATAATGAACGAAGAACGGGCACGGTGTCCAGAGGCATACGCTGCCCTATAATAAGAGAGGGAGATGACCTTGCTTCGATAGTTACGGAAAGCGTGCTCGGCGCGGCAGAGGCAGAGGGCTTTTGTCTGAGGGACAGAGACGTGATCGCTGTCACCGAATCCATAGTGGCCCGCTCCCAGGGCAATTACGCCTCAATAAATGACATAGCGGATGACGTGACCGTAAAGCTCGGAGGAGAGACTATAGGAGTGATCTTCCCTATTCTTTCAAGGAACCGTTTTGCCATCTGCTTAAAGGGGATCGCAAAGGGCGCCAGGAAGGTGGTCCTTATGTTGAGCTATCCCTCCGACGAGGTGGGCAATGAGCTTGTGAGCCTTGATAAGATTGATGAGGCAGGGGTAAATCCTTACAGTGATGTGCTGACCCTTGAGAAATACAGAGAGCTGTTCGGGGTCAACAGGCATCCCTTTACGGGAATGGATTATGTTGAGTATTACGGTGACCTTATAAAAGAGTGCGGAGCCGAGGCAGAGATCATATTCTCTAATAACCCCAGGACTATCCTTAAATATACCGATTCCGTTCTTTGCTGTGATATCCATACGAGGGCAAGGACGAAGCGCATATTAAAGGAAGCAGGCGCAAAAGCGGTATGCGGCCTTGACGATATCCTCACTGCTCCGGTAAACGGCAGCGGCTGTAACGAAAAATACGGGCTTCTGGGATCAAATAAATCAACAGAGGATAAGATAAAGCTCTTCCCCAGAGACTGCATGGATCTGGTGCTTGATATTCAGAAAAGGATACTTGAAAGAACCGGAAAACATGTGGAGGTAATGGTTTACGGTGACGGCGCCTTTAAGGATCCCCAGGGAAAGATCTGGGAGCTGGCCGATCCCGTGGTATCGCCTGCCTTCACCGAGGGCCTTAAAGGCACCCCTAACGAGCTTAAGCTCAAATATCTGGCTGACAATGACTTTAAGGAGCTTTCGGGAGAGGCGCTTAAGGAGGCTATCTCGGAGAGCATCAGAAAGAAGGATGCGGATCTTAAGGGCAATATGGCCTCCCAGGGAACCACCCCGAGGCAGCTTACCGATCTTATAGGGTCTTTGTGTGATCTTACCAGCGGCTCGGGAGACAAGGGTACGCCGGTAGTCCTGGTACAGGGTTATTTTGATAACTATACCAGCTGAATGATAAGAAAATTTAGAAGGCGGCAAACGGCGCAGAGGTTGTATGAATGGAATATATCAGGATAAATGAAAACGGCATCAATATAGTATATGGGATCACCGAAGACAGGAGGCTTAAGCTGCTTCATTTTTCGAAGGCAGAGTTTAATGAGGCGGATCTTTTTAAGCTCGGGCCCGAGATCAGGCCGGACGAGAGGGAGAGGCAGAATACAGCCTTTGACGAGATCTTTCATCCGGTTGAGCTTAAGCTTTCCGGTTTCAACTCACCCACCGAAAAACACGGGGGGAAACACATCGTTTCATCACCGGGCATCCTTCTTAAGTATGTTTCGATGGAGGATGAGCGAAACGGGAAGGGGAGGCTTCTTACCATAACCCAGGAGGACAATGAGGTATCCCATATAAGGTGTGTCACTTCGATGCAGTTTTTTGATGGCGTTTCCATGGTCCGTATGACGAATACGATCACGAATACGGGAACCGAAGACTGTACAGTCGAAGCGCTTTCCTCCTTCCTTTATTACGGAGTTCAAAAGGAGGGAGACGGTTTTGCGGAGGATAAGCTTCATTTCCTTATTCCCTATAACGGCTGGCAGAAGGAACTGAGCGTCCGGGACGCAAGCCTCTATGAGGCCGGCTTTGCCAATACGCAGACTGGTGTTCTCAAAAGGACCTCCCAGGTCTTTGAGGTTACAAATACCGGCAACTGGTCCACGAAGAAGTATCTTCCCCTGGGATATATAGGGAACAGGGAGGCTGATACCGCGTTGTTCTTTCAGATAGAGCATAACGGCTCCTGGCATTATGAGATCGGCGATCAGCACGAGCATTATTATGTATATGTGTCAGGCCCCACAGAGCTTCAGTCCCACTGGAGCAAAAACCTTGCTCCCGGAGAGAGCTTTGAGAGCGTGCCTGTGGCCGTGGGAGTATCGGAGGACGACTATGAAAAGGCCCTGGCGCAGTTTACAAGCTACAGAAGGCTGATAAGGCGCCCGAACGAGGACGACGAGAAGCTTCCGGTCATATTCAATGATTATATGAACTGCCTTTTCGGGGATCCGGATACGGAAAAGGAGCTCCCCCTGATAGACGCCGCGGCGGAAGCGGGATGTGAATATTTTGTTATCGATGCCGGCTGGTATGATAAGGGAAACTGGTGGGATAAGGTCGGAGAATGGAAGGAATCGAGAGAACGTTTTCCGGAGGGGATCCGGAAGCTTACCGATCATATCCGCTCAAAGGGAATGATACCCGGGCTCTGGCTGGAGTTAGAGGTCATGGGGATCGAGAGCGAGCTTGCAAAGAGCCTTCCGGATGACTGGTTCTTTGTAAGGCACGGAAAAAGAGTATATGACAGGAGCAGACTCCAGCTTGATTTCAGAAACCCTGCCGTCAGGGAGCATATAAGCAGGGTGGTTGACCGGGTCGTCAACGAATACGGCGCGGGGTATATAAAACTTGACTATAATATCGATCCCGGGATCGGGACCGAGATAAACGCGGACAGTTTCGGAGACGGGCTTCTGGGCCATGAGAGGGCCTATCTTGCCTGGCTCGAAGAGACCTTTAAAAGGTATCCGGGATTGGTGATCGAAAACTGTTCAAGCGGCGGCCTGAGGATGGACTATGCTCTGCTGTCGAGGTACAGCATTCAGTCTACCTCGGATCAGGAGGATTACAGGAATTATGCGACAATCGCCGCAAATCATTCCCTGGGGGTCACTCCGGAGCAGGCGGCTGTATGGTCCTATCCGATAAACTACAGGGATGATCTCGGAAAGACCGTGGCCAGGCCCGAAGAGGTCATCTACAATATGATCAACGCTCTTCTGGTAAGGATCCACCAGAGCGGTCATCTTGCCGAGCTTCCCGAAGAGTCCGTAAATCTTGTTAAGGACGGGATAAAGTGCTATAAATCCATAAGGGATGATATTAAGCGGGGGCTTCCCTTCCTTCCTCTCGGCTTTGCAGACAACAGGGACATGTGGCTCTGCTCGGGGCTAAGGCTTGAGGATAAGGCCTACCTTGCGGTCTGGAAGCGGAAGATGGACGGAAAGCGCGATAACAGGAGGCTTGAAAGTGAGCAGGAGAAGAGGGATGAGAATGCCTTCTCGATACCTCTTAAGTCGTCCGGGCTTTTAAAGGATGGCGTGAATGTGAGACAGATATATCCCGGCGAGGATATGTGTACGTTAAATGACTCATATAAAAGCGATTTTGAGACTGATCAGGAGCTTCTGACTGTATACTTCAGAGAGCCTGTTATGGCAAGATTATATGAGATAAGATGACGGGATAAGCGGACACCGACGACCGACGATAATGATGAGCAAGGGCTATCAGACAAGTTTATGTGCCGTTGATCATTATTCGGTGTACCGGATCTTGCGGAAGTCAGAGAGGCAATAATGTCGTACGATAAGGAACTTATAAACGCAAAGCTACGGAGATGGGATAATTATGTCAGCCATTACAGGCTGCCGAACTGGGATGACATCCCGGATTTCGGCCTGTATATGGAGCAGGTTACCACCCTCATATCACAGTATCTTAATTACCTTCCCAGCGAGGACGCCAGGGAAAGGGAGAGGGACAGGGACGAGATGTTTCCGGTAACTCCCTCGGCCATCAATAATTATGTCCGCACCAGGGTAATGCCGGAGCCCGTGAAGAAGAGATATTACCGTATCCACATCGCATATCTGATAATGATCTGCTCCCTTAAGCAGAGCCTGAGCATTGCGATGATCAAAAAGCTGATACCCATGGGCATAACGGAAAATGAGGTAAAAAGGATCTACAATGAGTTTATTGAAAGGCATCATTATGAGGTGGACTATTTTTCCGAGCAGCTTCGGAAGATAGCAAATCCGCTCTATGAGGTCAAGGATGCCGGGCCGGAAGCGCTGCAGAGCAGCTTCAAGGCCCATTCCACCGAAGACCTGATCTTCTCAATGGCCCTTATCGCCGGCTTTTCAAAGCTGCTTGCCCAGAAGCTTGTGATGCTTGACGGAAAGAGCCTGCATTCCGGCGAGAATCTGGAGCTTCGCTACCCGGAAGAGGATTAGGATCTGCCCGTAAATAATGATAATGTATGTTCTGCTATATGTCCAGACCACGTCCCGATTCTATGCGTTTTACATAGATTTCGGGATTTTTTTTCATCTCTGTCATGGTCCGGAAGGCATTTAAGACCATGGTCTCCTTATTGCAGGTGACGGGATTCTTGCCGAGCTCCCTTATCAGATTGTATTTATCCATTTGCCATACATAGAGGTCGGAGAGGGAATAGCCCCTTATTTTCAGAGCGTCCTTAAAGGTATGGTTTTCAAGATAGAAAACAAACTCATCGTATACCTCACTGTCGAGGATAAGCTCCGTCCACAGCTCGTCTGAGTCTTCCATCGTAAAACCTGCATATTCGCACAGACTGTAAAATCCCTCACAGACCTTAAGCTTTGAAGTTGATATTATTATGCTCATCAGTTTTTCTCCCCGGTCGTTTACCGTAATTGTAAATCCGTATCCATCTCAGGTCAAGATGGGCGGGACGTATCCGAAGGCAATCGCTTAATATCTGTTTTGGTATTGAGGGATATGCCGATCATAAGAAAGTCCGTTTCATATCCCTTCAAAATATTGACGGCACTAAGGAATCGTCCGGAATTCCCAGTAAATACAATAATTGTGCTTGACATGGGAATGAACTGCTGTTAATCTAATATCGAGTATTAGATGTGATGCTTTAACAGATTAGAAGAATTAATTTTGAAAATTTATACAATATAGACTATTTTATACAGGAGGGTGCCATGGCGGATTATACTATCTATACTGATTCCTCATGTGATGTGGGAAGCAGGATACTGAACGAATGGGGCGTGAAATACGAATGTCTCACCTTTAAATTTGATGATTCCGATAAGGAATTCACCTCGGACGAGATGGGCAGTGAGGAATTCTTTGACCGTATGCGTAAGGGAGGCATAGCAAAGACCTCGGCTATCAATATGCAGACCTTTTATGATGCATTTAAGAAGGAGCTTGATGAGGGAAGGGATGTCCTTTATATAGGAATGTCGACCGGATTGAGCAATACGGCCAATTCGGCCAGTATAGCCGCGGATGAGCTCAAGGGAGAATATCCCGACAGAAAGATAATAACCATAGATACCCTCACCACGACTGCCGCCCAGGCCATGCTGATCGATCATGTATGCGGGATGAAGAAGGAGGGAAAAAGCATCGATGAAGCTGCGGACTATGTTTATTCAAATATGCAGAAGGCCTGTGTCTGGTTTATCGTCGATGATTTGATATATTTGAAGAGAGGTGGTAGAATAAGCGCGACGGCTGCATTTGCAGGAGGCGTGCTTCAGCTCAAGCCCGTAATGCGTGTTACAAATGAAGGCAAGATAGAGAACATGCAGAAGGTGAGAGGCCGCAGCCAGTCAATAAAGGCACTGGAAAAAATATTTACACAGAATGCCATAGACAAGAGTACATACTTTATCTGTCACGGATCCTGCTATGAGGATGCCAAAGCCCTCGAGGATCTGATCTATGAAAAGCATGGATACAGAGCAAAGTATATCACTGAGATGTCCCCGGTCATCGGAGCGCATGCGGGGCCCGGTGTGGTAGTTCTCTCGTTTATGGCTGACGAAAGGTAGGATGATGAGAGGACTTGTTCTTGAAGGCGGAGCAATGCGCGGGATGTTTACCTGCGGTGTTACGGATTTCCTTATGGAGAAGGGGATCAGGTTTGACGGCCTTGTCGGGGTCTCGGCAGGGGCTGCGTTCGGCTGCAATTATAAATCTCATCAGCCGGGCAGAGCGCTGAGATATAATAAGGAATACTGTAAGGATAAACGCTACTGCAGTATCCGTTCTTATCTGAAAACGGGAGATATGTTCGGGGCGAAGTTCTGCTACCATACGCTTCCCACTGAGCTGGATCCTTTTGACGAGGAGACCTTTAAGAACGATCCCATGGAGTTTTATGCTGTAGCCACGAACGTAAAGACCGGCGAGCCGGTCTATAAAAAGATCACTGAGGCCGGTTACTCCGGGCTTGAGTGGATAAGGGCATCAAGCTCCATGCCACTGGCTGCAAACATAGTTATCCTTGACGGAATGAAGCTTTTGGACGGAGGAGTATCGGATTCCATACCCTTAAAGTTCTTTCAGAAGAAGGGGTATGATAAAACTGTGACTGTTCTTACCAAGCCCCGGGATTATGTCAAATCCAGGAATAAGGCCATGCCTCTGGTCAGAAAAAAGTATGCCGAATATCCGGCCTTTGTGGAGGCAATGGAGAACAGGCACATAATGTATAACAACCAGATGCGCTACGTCCTCGATCAGGAGAGGATGGGGAACACCTTTGTGATAGCGCCGAAGGAGACCCTTACCATAGGACATACAACTCACAGCGCCGATAAGATTGAGGAAACCTACCGGCTGGGGCAGAAAGAGGCAGAGAGGGTATTTGACGATCTGCTTGTGTATCTGGATTACGGAAACCGGTCCGGACGGTAAGCGGCTGCGCGGAAATATAATTAAAAAATTCGTTTCCTGTAAAAAGGAGAATAAGCGATACAAGGATGAGCGACAGAAGGATCATTGAGGAGCTTGCGGAGCTTTCCGCGGGCTCTTTTTATCCCCTGCATGTGCCGGGACATAAAAGGAATATCTTAAGAAATAACGGCCTGCCCTATTGGCTTGATGTGACCGAGCTGCCCTCCACCGATAACCTGCATCACCCCACGGGGCTTATAAAGGAGGCCATGGACAGGGCGGCCGGGCTCTATGGCTCCAAAAGAACTTTCTTTCTCGTTAACGGGAGTTCCTGCGGGATACTTGCTGCCATAGGTGCAGCCGTGAGACGGGGAGGCAGTATCATTGCCGCAAGGAACAGTCATATATCGGTGTTTAATGCGATACGGATAAATAGCCTTAAACCATGCTTCATCATGCCGGAGATCTGTGAAAGCTTTGGAATATGCGCAAGCGTTATGCCCGAAAGGGTGGAGGAGGCCATAAGGCTTGATCCGACGGCAGAGGCGGTTGTGATAACAAGCCCCACCTATGAAGGAGTGCTCTCGGATATAAGAAGCATAGCCGGGATATGCCACTGCCACGGAATCCCTCTGATAGTTGATGAGGCTCACGGGGCTCATCTGAAGTTTTTAAAATCCGGGAGCTTTACAGGCGAAAGCGCCCTGGATGCCGGCGCGGATATTGTTATACAGAGCGCCCATAAAACTCTTCCTGCCCTTACCCAGAGCGCCTTTATCCATGTCGGAAGAGAAAGCGGAATAGATACGGTGCGGCTTTCGGAGCAGCTTGGGATATATGAGAGCAGTTCTCCGTCCTATATACTTATGGCCTCCCTGGATGAGGCCGTGGATATACTGCTTAAGGAGGGAGATATGCTTTTCGGGAGGCTTTCCGGGAATATAGAAAAGCTTGATAAGGAGCTTTCAGGGCTTAAGAGCCTTCGTGCCTTCATATTTAAAAAGGATGAAGAAGGTGTGTACGGAAAGGATCCCACCAGGATACTGATCGACTCGGGCAGTACAGGCCTTTCCGGAGAGGCTCTTGCAGAGCTTCTAAGGAAAGAATACAGGATAGAGACGGAAATGAGCGCAGGCAGAAATGTACTTGCCGTAGCCACAATAGGGGATACGGAAGAGGGCTTTGAAAGATTCAGGGATGCTCTTTTGACAATCGATAAAGATATGTACAATAAAGCGGACATAATACAGAGAGCGCCGGAGCCTCTGCCCCTTGCGAAGCTGCTTAAAGGCTATGCGGACAGTGAGAACCCTGATTACGCCGCATCCTGCGATTCGGATTATGAGTTTGTTGATACCCTCGCTTCGGAGGGAAGGCTCTGCGGTGAATTCATAACCTTAAGCCCTCCGGGGATCCCGCTTTTGATCCCGGGAGAGAGGATAACAAGGGAAGCAGCATATCTGCTCTCGGATATGGAAGACGAAGCGATCAGGTCCAGATCCGAAGGGCAGAAGGGAAGGATCGCGGTGATAAAATGATGATAAATGATCGTTCAACCGAATATGAGCGGGTGTTTACCTCTAAAGAAAAGGTCACCGCCCGGGACGGGAAGGTGACGTACGGGGAGGAGCTTCTTGTCTGTGAGCATTTTATGAGCCTTGAGGTGAACGGAGAGCCGGCCGCAGAGCTCAGCTGTCTTGCCGATCACTTAAAGGAGCTGGTGTTCGGGCGGCTGTTTACCGAGGGCATCATAGAGGGGCCGGAGGATGTGGACAGGCTTTTTATATGCAAAAAGGGAGAACGGGCAGAGGTCGTTCTGCGATCCGGACTGAGCCTTAAGCCCTTTGAAGGAAGGGAAAGAAGCTGCTGCACGGGAAACAGACAGTATCTTACAGGTGGCAGAGGCCTTAGAAGACTTCCGGAGGTGAGCATTGACAGTAATGCGATATTTGAACTGGCGGAATTCTTTAAAAAGGATCCCGGCCTTCACGCCCGGACCTTTGGAACGCACAGTGCTTATTTAAGGATCCCGGAAGGAAAGATACTGGGGTTTGAGGATATAAGCAGGCATAATGCCATAGACAAGGCCGTGGGGACCATGCTTCTTGCCGGGGAGGATCCCGCAGGCTGCATTCTGTTTACCACGGGCAGGATACCGGCAGATATGGTCGAAAGGGTTATCATGTCGGGGATCCCCGTGCTTGTGAGCAAATCCGTGCCTACGGACCGGGCCCTTGCGCTTTCCGCAGAATACGGCCTGCGCCTTATCTGCAAAGCCTGGCCTGATTCATATACGGAATATTCAACGGATCAGTAAATACTGAATATACAGCGGATCAGTAAATCTTGACAAGAGGGCGGGCAGCGGTTATGATATATGCGTTGGGATCACCGGCCGGAATATTATTCCGTTAATAATCGAATGCGAGGTAATCATTATGAAGCACGTTATTACGCTTAATTCACGTGATATCAAAAAGAGCGCTAAGGAAGGCGGCTGCGGCGAGTGCCAGACCTCCTGCCAGAGCGCATGTAAAACAAGCTGCGGGATAGCAAATCAGGCTTGTGAGCAGAAAAAGGCCTGAGACGCGGCCTTATATAAGGAATGTCAGCTGCCGGGGCCGATACGGTTCCGGCAGTTTCTTTTTCGTAACCATTCACGGCCGAATTGCGCGCTTGCTGCGCAATTACGGGCCAAGTCTGCGCCGATTCCGCAGGAATCGTGCGCTTCGGAACAAACTTTAGTT
>JAEEGL014493746.1_pt1 | contig 19170 bp, 16 predicted proteins | sample 9134231 | NCBI WGS metagenome assembly JAEEGL01 (sample SAMN16246548, study PRJNA631951) | gut metagenome | biome: gut microbiome; feature: rumen; material: fiber-attached | host: Bos | place: Iran: Karaj | collected 2018-10 | reverse complement strand
GAAAAAAGATGAAGAGCCTTCGAACAACATAGCCAAGAAGCAAAAAGAACACAAAAAGATGGTTGAATCCATGAAGCAGAAGAGCTACTGGTGGATTCCGCTTATAGCAGCCGGCGGTGTAATAGCTCTTGAATATACTGTAGGTCTGGTATCAGACTTATGGTTCTACGGCGCATCCATTTTATGTATGGCCTATATTGTATGGTGTGTCATAAGGATTGTCAGCCACTATAATCAGCTGACTACCAGAAAACTGCCTCAGTTCAGTAGAAAGGGAGGTGATGACAGTGCACAGGTTTAAGAGATTTTTAGGCTTACTTCTTATAGCTTTCATGTCATTTGCAGTCATCATCCCTGAAAATAATGTACATGCCGATTTAATCGACTTTGTCTTGGATGAAATCGAAAATGATTTGTTTTATGATGATGAGGATTACGATGACGAAGATTACGATGACGAAGATATAAAGTCTAAGCCTACAGATTCCTCAAATAAGAATATATCAGACAAAACTCAAAACACTAGTAGTGATATTTTCAATTCTTCAAAGCAAAATTCAACTACAGGATATGAAGCATGGGTTTATGATGGTGCTAAGTTATTTGCTCAAACCGAAGCAAAAAAACTGTTGGATGAGGCATATATTAATACAGAATTTTGTAATATGTTTGTTTTCACTATAGAAAACAATCCTTATGGTAGTTCTCAAAGTGCTACTGATAAATTCTGTGATAGTTTAAGAAATGAATATAGTCAAAATAAAGAATGTGTTATTTTCATAATCGATATTGATTCTCGTATCATACTTGTGTATTCTAAAGGGAATATTGTAGAAGAAACACTTAATTCTTCTAAATGTGATACTATTACTGATAATATATATGACTTAGCACACAATGAAAAATATTATGATTGTTCATCAAAAGCTATAGATCAGATTAACAGAGTTCTTAATAATTTAAATATTCCTCAACCCATGAAAGTGGTTAGCAACCTGTTTCTGGCACTGGTTGTCGGTTTTGTTATCATGTATCTTGTAGCTCTCGGAAAATCCAAGACCAGCAAGACCAGTGATGATGAGCTCTTAAAATTTGCAGCTATCAACTTTAATGCCAATAATCCTACCGATATCGTAACCGGTACCACCAAGACTTACTGCCCCAGAAGTTCCGGAAGCAGCGGCGGTGGACGAAGCGGTGGTTTTGGAGGCGGCGGTGGTCATAGTAGTGGCGGTCACAGATTTTAATCCGTTATTTTACATAAGCTGATCATAAAGGTATGCACCATATGAAAAATCTATGTATTTTAGGTTCTACAGGCTCTATAGGTAAGCAGACCATAGACATAATAAAAAGACACGGTGAGTATAAAGTAATTTCACTGGCGGCTAAAAGCAGTATAGATACTTTAGAGGAACAGATAGATGAACTTAGTCCCAAAAAAGTATGTGTATACGACGAGAAAAAAGCCGGTATACTTGCCGGAAGATTAAAAAACAGATCTACAGAAGTCCTTTCAGGAATGGAAGGACTTCTTGAACTGGCAGGGGATAAAGATAATGAGCTCACTGTCACAGCTCTGGTCGGAATGATAGGCATAAAGCCTACTCTGAAAGCTATAGAAGCAGGATGTGATGTGGCTCTTGCTAACAAAGAAACCCTGGTTACTGCCGGTCATATCATCATGAAGGCAGTAGCTGATAAAAAAGTAAAGCTTCTCCCGATAGACAGTGAACATTCGGCTATATTCCAGTGCCTTCAGGGTAAATACGGTCCAAACGGATATTATGACACCTGGAACGGAAGCCCTGTAGTTGAAAAAATCCTGCTCACATGTTCAGGCGGTCCTTTTAGAGGCATGTCATATAACGAATTAAAAGAGAAAAAGGCATCGGATGCATTGAAACATCCGAACTGGGCGATGGGCAATAAAATTACTATCGATTCCTCTACACTTGTAAACAAAGCTCTGGAAGTTATGGAAGCAAAATGGCTGTTTTCGGTAGATGTAGATAAAATCCAGGTTGTCATCCAGCCTAAAAGCATCATCCATTCAGCCGTACAGTTCGTAGACGGTTCCATAGTAGCTCAGATAGGTGTCCCCGATATGAGGCTTCCTATCCAGTATGCCCTGTATTATCCCGAAAGACTTCCTCTCGACTGCGGAAGAGTTGATCTGTTTGAACTGGCGAAAATAGAGTTTGCCAAACCCGATTATGATACTTTTAAGGGATTAAAACTCGGTATAGATGCTGCCAAAACAGGGGGAAGCATCTGTACTGTATTTAATGCGGCAAACGAATACGCCGTAAGAAAATTTTTAAACGGGGACATAGGATTTACACAAATCTATGATATTATAGAGAACTGTATGGCGAAGCATAAAAATATTGCCGAGCCTACCCTCGATGAAATTCTTGCATCAGAGCAGGAGGCAATTGATAACTCAAAAGCTTTTTTGCACTAAACGGGATTTCAAAAATTAAATTAATGGAGTAACATATGAGCACAGTAGTTAGTATTTTGCTTGGTATTTTCCTTTTTAGCATGATTATAGTATTTCATGAGTTAGGACATTTTATAGCGGCTAGAAAGAACGGTATCAAGGTCAACGAATTCATGCTGGGCATGGGTCCGAAGATTTTCAGTTTCAAAAAGGGAGAAACAGTCTACTCATTCAGGCTTTTCCTGATAGGCGGCGCCTGCCAGATGCTCGGTGAAGACAGTGACCTCATAGAAGAGGGCTCTTTTAATTCAAAAGGTCCCTGGGCCAGATTTGCGACAGTTATAGCCGGTCCAATATTCAATTTCATTTTGGCATTTGTATTTGCTGCTATTATAATAGCTATTCTCGGATATGATTCACCCGCTGTAGTTAATGTTCAGAGTGATTCGCCGGCAGCAACTACTGTATTTACAAATGTTGACGATCCGAATGATACAGTGACAGGTATGCTTCCCGGTGATATCATAGTAAAATACGAAGGAAAATCATATTCCATAGCACGTGAACTTACCTATCATTTTGTTCTCGATAACATGGGTACTGAGCCTTTTGAGATAGTATTTGAACGTGACGGAAAACAATACAAAGGAACCATCGAACCCAAAATCATCAGAAAATATATGTTTGGTTTCACATATTCCGCTACAGACAGTCCCTGTGAGATTACAGAGATTACCGAAGGCGGAGTCATGATGGAAGCAGGTATCAGGGAAAACGATATTATTAAAGCTGTTAACGGTACTCCCATATCCTCAGGTAAAAAACTTGAAGAATACCTGAACAAAAATCCTCTGGATGGTTCCGCTATGGATATACTCATAGAACACAAGGGAACAGAGACTCTTTACAGCCTGACCCCTACATATACCGAAAGCTGTGTCCCTCCCAGATATATGGATAACAGTGTCGGCATATATTTTGATCATAACGAAACAAGAGTAAGCGCAAATCCTCTGCAGATTTTCAAATACTCTTTTGTAGAGTTAAAACTTCAGGTAAGTGTTACCATCAAAGCTCTGGGCAAACTGGTAACAGGTCAGCTGAGCCTCAAAAACAATATAGGCGGACCTGTACGTATCGTTTCGGAACTTGATAAAACCGTTCAGGAATCAAAAGATGACGGAATCCTTTATGTATTCCTTAACCTTTTGAATTTTGCCATACTTCTTTCGGCGAACCTCGGTGTTATGAACCTTCTTCCTCTTCCCGCACTTGACGGTGGAAGACTGATATTCATAATTATCGAGCTTATCAGGAAGAAACCTGTACCGAAGGAAAAAGAAGGTCTTGTACATGCTATAGGTATGGTATTCTTCATGGTACTTATGGTACTTGTACTGTTTAATGATATTAGATATGTGTTCTTCTAAAAAAATATATGATGGGAATTTAAAAGCATTATGCCAGACATAAATATAAACCGCAAAAGTTCAAAAGAAATAAGTATCGGCAATGTAAAAATAGGCGGATCAAACCCCATAGCCATCCAGTCCATGTGTAACACCAAAACAGAAGATGTTAAGGCGACCGTAGCGCAGATTTTGGAGCTTGAAAAGGCCGGTTGCGACATCATCCGTTGCGCCGTTCCTCATATGGAGGCCGCTAAAGCTTTTTCTGAGATAAAAAAGGGCATACATATTCCGCTGGTAGCAGATATCCATTTTGACTATAAACTGGCTATAGAAGCCATAAAAAACGGTGCTGATAAAGTCCGTATCAACCCCGGGAATATCGGTTCATCAGACAAGGTACACGAAGTGGTTCTGGCCGCAAAGGAGTACGGTATACCATTAAGGGTCGGTGTAAACGGGGGGTCTCTTGAGAAGGATCTTGTCGCAAAATACGGTGGAACTACGCCCGAAGCACTGGTAGAGAGCGCATTAAAAGAAGTAGACGCACTGGAGAAATTTGATTTCAACAACATCGTGATCAGTATAAAATCCTCCGATGTTCTGATGTCCATAAAAGCACATGAACTGATAGCCGAAAAAACCGGTTATCCCCTTCATGTTGGAATCACTGAAACAGGCCTGGTATCTACAGGGAGCATTAAATCAGCAGTAGGTATAGGCGTTATCCTATACGAGGGAATTGGGGATACCATAAGAGTATCTCTTACAGGAGACCCCGTACATGAGGTAAGCGCTGCCAAGTCCATACTTTCCAGCCTCGGTTTGAAGAAAGGCGGTATCAATCTGGTATCATGCCCTACATGCGGCAGAACAAATATAGATCTCATAGGGTTAGCCGGGAAAGTACAGAATCTGATAGATGAAATTACATATAACGGAAGTGACATCAAAATAGCAGTTATGGGCTGCGTGGTAAACGGTCCCGGAGAAGCCAGGGATGCCGATCTCGGAATAGCGGGCGGCAAGGGAGAAGGACTTATATTTAAAAAGGGTGAGATTATTAAAAAAGTCCCCGAATCAGAACTTCTTCCCGCATTTAAAGAGGAATTATTGAAGTTGTTTTAATGTATATTACAGGAGAAGTAAATGTTATTTTTAGAAGTATTTGAGGGTTTAAGTACAGACGATAAACTAAAAAAAGTATTTGAAGATATATCGGTAGCGGATATCACGAGCAGTACGTCCCTGCAAAGAGTCGATGTATATCTGGATACCAAAAAATTCGTAAAAGCTGACGACAGGAAAAAGATGGAAAAAGTCCTGTTTAGTCAGTTTTTTGAACCTCAGAACCTGAATGTGGTGCTTCATACCAGATTCATTAATTCTGATGTCACAGGATTTACCGATGTGTGGGACAAGTACGGCCTGTATGTGGAAGACGAGTTGTCACTCGACTCCGGTATGCTGGAAAACATATACAGGAATGCCAACGTTTCCGTTCGTGAAGACGGCCTGAATATCGAACTGGATGACAATTTCATAAACCACACCATAGAAAGCAGGATAAAGGACATCATAAATTCGTTCCTGACTGATAATTTCGGTCTGAACGTAAAATTAAACTTCTCATATAAATTATGCGAAGATGAATTTGACGTGGAAGAAGAGCATAAAGACTATTTTGAAAAAATGGATAAGTACTTAAACTCTAAAGCAAACACTAAAACCACAGAAGAAACTGCTGCTTCTGAAAATCCCGAAGATAAAAAAGAAGAAAAAGCCGAAAATCCAGCATCGGACAAAGAAAAATCCTCGAAGGAAAAATCCGGAAAAGAAAAATCCGATTATAAATCCAACTTCGACAAATCCAAATTTGTCAGAAAGAAGTTTGTTGAAAAAGATCCCACTCTTGTATGGGGTAATTCCGTTGAAGGTGATATAGTACCCATAAATACTATATTTGACAATATGGGTGACGTGGTCGTAAAAGGTATGGTACTCAAAGTTCATGAAGTAGTAACCACCAAAAACGGCAAATTCATATTCGTATTTAACCTCACAGACTTTGAAGATTCCATTTATTGTAAATTCTTCATCAATACCAAAGAAGAACTTGCAGAAGTATCCACCAAAATAAAGGAAGGAAATTTCTTTATAGTAAAAGGAAGCGCTGAAAACGACAAATACTCGAATTTTGACACCACTCTTCAGAGGATCCGCGGTATAAAGCCCATAGATGATTTCAGAAAGAAGAGAAAGGATAATGCCGAACAGAAGCGTATAGAGCTTCATGCCCATACTCAGATGAGTGATATGGACGGTATAGTATCCGCCAAGGATCTCGTAAAACAGGCATTTAAGTGGGGGCACCGTGGTATCGCCATCACAGACCACGGCGTAGTTCAGTCATTCCCTTTGGCAAACCATGCTTTGGACCCTAAAAAGATGAAGGATCCCGAAGAAGCCGAGAGAGCCAAGAAATTTAAGATAATATACGGCTGTGAAGGCTACATAGTCGACGATGAACCCGATTCAGTAACCGACAAAAAAGGGCATACATTTTATAAACAGGCTGATGGAAAATACTCCGATGAAGACCTGAGAAAAATGCCTTCAAACCATATCATATTATTATGTAAAAACGATACCGGCAGAATAAATCTGTACAAGCTGGTGTCTCTTTCGCATATACAGTATTTCGGCAGATGGCCCAGAATTCCCAAGAGCCTGCTCAAAGAAAACAGGGAAGGCATAATAGTAGGTTCAGCCTGTGAAGCTGGAGAGCTTTTCAGAGCCATAGTACATGATAAACCTAAGGAAGAAATACAACGAATTGCATCATTTTATGATTATTACGAGATACAGCAGACCGGAAACAACGCCTATATGATAGAAGATGAAGATTTCCCCGAAGTCACAAATCAGAAGGATCTCGAAAGGATCAATAAAAGAATAGTGGATTTGGCTGATGCCGACGGAAAAATGTGCATTGCTACCTGTGACGTTCATTTCTTAAATCCCGAGGATGAAGTATACCGCAGGATCATCATGACTGCCAAAGGATTTAAGGATGCAGATAAACAGGCTCCTCTGTATCTTCACACCACGGAGGAGATGCTCGACGAATGCGGATATCTCGGAAAAGAAAAAGCATTTGAAGTAGTAGTCACAAACCCTAACAGAATATTCGACATGTGTGAAAGGATCACTCCTGTGCGTCCCGACAAGGCACCGCCCGTGATCCCCGATTCAGATAAAACTCTCCGTGAAATATGTGAGACCAGAGCTCATCAGATATACGGTCCGGACCTTCCTCACCAGGTAAGCGACAGACTGGAACATGAGCTGGAATCCATAATAAAGAACGGATTTGCGGTTATGTATATCATAGCCCAGAAGCTCGTATGGAAGTCAAATGAAGACGGATATCTGGTAGGTTCCCGTGGATCTGTAGGATCTTCGTTTGTAGCCACCATGTCAGGTATTACAGAGATAAACCCTCTGCCTCCTCATTATTATTGTCCGGAGTGCCATTATAACGAGTTTGATTCCGATATATGCAAGGAATACGTATCAAAATCCGGTTTTGACTTACCGGAAAAAGACTGTCCCGTATGTGGGCACAAACTGGTAAAAGAAGGCCAGAACATACCTTTTGAAACATTCCTGGGATTCTACGGAGACAAAGAGCCTGATATCGACCTGAATTTCTCAGGGGAATACCAGAGTAAGGCACATAACTATACAGAAGTAATATTCGGTGCCGGTCAGACATTCAGAGCCGGTACTGTAGGTACACTTGCTGAAAAAACAGCATTCGGCCATGTAAAAGCATATTGCGAAAAACACGGCATAGAGATGCGTGACGCCGAAAAAGAAAGAATAGCCGAAGGATGCGTAGGTGTCAGACGTACCACAGGACAGCATCCGGGAGGAATCGTAGTTCTTCCTTTGGGAGAAAATATCTATTCGTTTACTCCCATCCAGCATCCCGCAAACGATATGACAACACCAATTGTCACCACTCATTTTGAATACCACAGCATCGACCACAACCTGTTAAAGCTTGATATACTCGGACACGATGATCCTACAATGATCCGTATGCTTGAGGACCTGACAGGAAAAGATGCCAAGACCATACCCATGGACGATCCCAAGGTCATATCGCTTTTCAGAAGCACAGAAGCTCTGGGTATCACTCCTGAACAGATAGGCGGAGTAGAACTCGGAAGTCTGGGCTTACCGGAACTAGGTACCGACTTCGTAATACAGATGTTAAAAGAGACACAGCCCCAATCGTTCTCCGACATGGTAAAGATATCCGGACTGTCCCACGGTACCATGGTATGGCAGGGTAATGCTCAGGAATTCATAAAAAGCGGCGATTGTACACTGGCTACAGCCATATGTACACGTGATGATATCATGGTATATCTGATAAATATGGGACTTGAACCCGGCAGGGCTTTTAAAACAATGGAAAGCGTACGTAAGGGAAGAGGACTGACTCCCGAGATGGAAGAAGACATGGTTGCACACAACGTGCCCGCATGGTACATTGAATCATGTAAACGAATTCAGTATATGTTCCCTAAAGCACATGCTGCAGCATACATGATCATGGCCTTCCGTATAGCACATTTTAAGATTTATTATCCCTTGGCATATTATTGCGCATTCTTCAGTATCAGAGCAACTGACTTTGACTATGAAAAAATGGCTATGAGCGAAGAGAAGCTGAAGCATGAGATGAGATTACTCAATGCCAGGAAAAACGGGGATAGTGGAGATGCTACTGAACCGATACAGGTAAGAGAATATGTAGGATATCCTGAAGACGGTTCATCGGATTACAATGACTATGTGGACAATTCTGATTCATCTGAGAAAGACAAAAAGGATGACACAGAAAAGGGCGGCAAGTTGTCAGCCAAAGAAAAAGACATGCTGTCCGATATGTATCTGGTGCTGGAGTTCTACGAGCGCGGTTTTGAATTCATGCCCATAGATATTTACAGGGCCAAAGCACGTCACTTCCAGATAATTGACGGAAAACTCATGCCTTCACTGTCATGTATATCGGGACTTGGTGAAAAAGCTGCCGTACAGATAGAAGACGCCTGCTCAAAATATAAATTTGTATCACGTGAGGACTTTAAGTCAAAATGTAAAGTTGGTGATTCTATCGTAGAACTAATGGCAAGTCTCGGAATCCTTGATAAACTTCCTAAAACTGACCAGATGTCGTTCGAGGATTTCTTTGGAACAGGAATAGTATAAAAACATATGGAAAAAGATCTTTTTAACCCGATAAAAGGATATTTCGAAAAACAAGGTTTTGTCTGTGACGGCGAAGTTGAAGGAATAGACCTGTATATGGAAAAAGGTGAAGAACAGATAGCTGTTGAACTAAAAGTCTCACTTGATTTCAGGTCTGTTCAGCAGGCCGCATTGAGGCAAAAGATGTTTGAGAAGGTATATATAGGAATATTCAAGCCCAAAAGCATGAAATCCACATCTTTTTACGACAAATTATATCTACTCAACCGTTTGGGTATCGGACTGATAGTGGTCTCAAAAAGGAGTAAACAGGTTCAGGTGATGTACGAACCCGTAGTCACCGAGCTTTCCGTATATCAAAAGCGGAATGTCAGGAAGAAAAAAGTCGTACAAGATGAATTCCACCGAAGAAGAACCAAGAACAATATCGGCGGAGTCACCGGACAGAAACTGATCACCAGCTATCGTGAGGATTCCCTGTTGGTTCTAGATGCACTTACCGAGCTTGAAGGATGTGCAAAAGCTTCAGAAGTCAGCAAGCTAAGCACCATAAAGAATGCCAGAAGCATCATGTACCGTAATCCATATGGTTGGTTTGAACAAAAAGGCGACGGTATATATGCCGTGACCGATGCCGGCTATGCCGCACTGGAAGAATTCGAGGATACAATATATCTACTAAAGAGAGGGACAAATGGAAGCATATAAGCATACTGTACAATATTATGAAACAGATAAGATGGGAATCACTCATCATTCAAATTATATAAGATGGATGGAAGAGGCCAGAATAGATTTCTTAAGACAGCTGGGATGGGATTATGCAAGACTTGAAACAGAAGGCATTATCTCACCTACGGTGGAAGTATCATGTAAATATAAGAAAAGCACGACTTTTTCGGATGAAGTCTTCATAGTTGTAAAGATTAAGGAATTTAAGGGTGTAAAGCTTATACTGGATTATACTATGAAAAATGCAGAGGGCTCCGTAGTAGCAGAATGCGAGTCTATACATTGCTTTATAAACAAAGAAGGTAAGCCTATACGTCTGGCTAAAGAATATCCGGATTTCAATAAAGCAATCATGGATAATATTACTAAAGAATAATGTTTTGTGATCCCCCGGTCCGTTCCGGGGATTCTTTATACTTTCTTTAAACTTTATTGAAGAAATATTAAATCATATCTCTTATCATAATACTGAAAATATAAATTAAGCAGCTGAATCCTTATGGGTTCAAAGCAAAAGGAGAGATATGAAAAAAGCATTAAAGATTATCGGAAAAGTTTTGTTAGGAGTACTTGTTACACTCGCTGTAGCCGTTCTGATCGTGTTCATTTATCACAGAATACAGCTGTCAAACGAGAAAGATCTGTTCAAAAACCCGCCGTTGGGTCAACTGGTTGAAGTCGACGGAAAGAAAATGAATGTATATGTAGACGGTGACGGCGATAAAACACTTGTTTTTTTATCCGGAGCATTTACTACTTCTCCAATATTGGATTTTAAAGAATTTACCGACAAAATAAAAGATGATTACAGGATTGTTATCATAGAAAAGTTCGGATATGGTTTCAGTGACATATCAGATGATGACAGAACAACGGATACTATGACAAGACAAAACAGGGAGGCATTGGCAAAAGCAGGAATCGAAGGACCTTACATCTTATGTCCTCATTCTTTTTCAGGACTTGAAGCTATTTACTGGGCACAGCATTATCCTGATGAAGTTGAAGCAATCATAAGCCTTGATATGGCAGTTCCCAGATGTTATGATGGGGATGAATACACAGAAAAATCTCTTGACGCTGCAGTGAGTGGTATGAAAACTTTTACTGTTTTTAGGGAAATGGGATTGGTTAGATTGTTTATAACCGATGGTTCTTTACCCGATTATCTTAACGAAGAAGAAAAAGATTATATCAGGGCTATAGCAAGCAGAGGCAACAAAAATGAATCCTTGCAGAGCGAAGTAAAACATATCAGGGATGACATCAATATGATAGACGCCGAGCCTGTACCCGATGTTCCTACATTAATGTTCGTATCTGACGGAACGGGCACAACAGGAGAGAGCTGGATAGGGTATGAAAAGGATTATGCCGCTAAACTAACTAATGTAAAACTCATAGAACTAAATTGTAAACATGCGGTATATCATGAAAAACCGGAAGAAATAATTCAATATATGATAGAGTTTATAAACACATTAGATACTTGACTACTGCCTAAACATATGTTAACATATCATTATACAGAAACAATGGGGAAATGGTGTTTTAGTATAAATGATGAGGTAGAATATGATTATTGACCGAGAAACGAATAATCTGATAGCATTATCTTTGGCAAAACATTACGAATGCGTATATTTTGTTGATCTGGATACTAACAATTATATTGTGTTTACCGGTAATGAATCTGTATCGGAGTCAGAATATCCAAATTCAGGTGACGATTTCTTTGAGGATGCGAAGAAAAGCGCCTATATTTTCATTCACCCCGATGATCAGGATTATATGGTTAAACTCTATGATAAGGAAGATATGATTAAGCATCTTTCTGAAAAAGATGTTTATACCATAGTATTCAGAGCCATCGTTGATGGTAAAATCAATCATATGCGGCATACGGATATTATGTGCAAGGATAAAAAGCACATAGTTTGTTGCCTTGAAAACATTGATGAAGAGATTAAACGTATAGAAGAAAAAGAGCGTGATCTACGATTCGCAAAACGTATGGCCCGACATGATGAACTGACCGGTGTTCGCAATAGTAATGCTTATCGGGAATATGTTGAATCAATAGAATTACAACTTAAGTCAGTTGAAAAACATACTGTGTTTGCTGTAGTTATGTTTGATATCAATGATTTAAAACATATAAATGATACAAGAGGTCATAGCTTCGGAGATGAAACTATTCAGCGTGCAAGCCGTATGATCTGTGAAATATATAAACACAGTCCGATATTCAGGATTGGTGGAGACGAGTTTACAGCTATTCTGATAGGTAAAGATTACGAAAATCGTGACGTTCTGATCAGAAAACTCAAGGAAGAATCACTTCTGAACAAGCGTTCCCGTTCCGGACCGGTTTTAGCATGCGGTATGGCTATATATGATCATGACAAAGATAAAAATTTTGCATCAGTATATGAACGTGCCGATAAACTGATGTACGAGAATAAAAAAGAATTGAAATCCATGCCTACTAAAGACAGTTTTTTTAATATGGATAAGATAGATACACCGATTACTGATGAACGCAGACGGTTATTAGATAGTCTTTTTGGAGCTCTGTATACTGTAGCGGGTGAAGGATATGTATATCTCAATGATATGAAATATGATTTTTCACGCTGGTCCTTACCGCTCATAGATGATTTCGGACTTGAATCGGAATATATGTACCATGCAGACAGAATCTGGCAGGAATACATTCATCCGGATGATATGTCTGTCTACAAAGATGCAGTTGATGCAGTATTATGTGGTGATTATAAACTTAGACCCATATTGTATCGTGCAAAACAAAAAGACGGTACATACGTATTTCTTACTACACGAGGTTTCGTGTTAAGTGACAAGGAAGGCAATCCTGAATACTTTGGCGGTATAATAATCAGAAAATAAGCCTATTATTTCGTTAAACCGTGATTTAGCGAAATAATAGATTTTAGACAAAAAATATATAGCAGTGTGTAAACCACACTGCTATTTTCAAATTTCCTCAGGGGCGTAAGAAGAATAATATGGCTATGTATTTAGGGCTTTACGGACTTCCTGTAATATTTTCTAGATTGGAACCTTCTCCGAAGAAATCATCTGGGTCAAAACTAGCCGGGAACACATGCAGGCACAACCTTCCTCATAAAACCATTCTGAAAGTCCAGTTTCTGAAAGATTTTGCATTGTATTCCATCTTTTCTTCTTTATTAACAAAAGACTCTATGAGAACCTTTAATGCCTCAGTTTCATATGAGCTGCCACTATATAGATCTTCATTCTCTTGATTTTAAGAAAGCAGTGCTTATCACGGAAAAAATCAGATAGGTAATAAGCGTTCCAAAGCACACATCCGAAAGGAAATGGTTTGTCATATGTATCCTGTTATAGCCGTAAATCATAACGAAAACTACTGCAACCACAAAACAGATCATGTTTTTGGCATTTGAACGCTTCTTCAACACATCTGCCAACATTGGCAGAGAAAACATCATACTTGCTATGGTCATATTACCGCTTGGCCAACTTTTGAAATTATCATTTGATCCGGCCAGGTAAGGAACCATATCCCACCAGTTACGAAATCCTGCTACAGGATCTTCAAGTGTGATCAGGTACTTATACCGAGGCCTTGACGCCACCTGTTTCAGCCATAAGTTCGTATTGTCAGCAAGAATACCGGCAATGAGTATGGCTGCTCCTGTCATGATCAGTTTACCGGTATCCGCATCGTCAAAAATCCGGTAGCAGACAAAAGGTACCCATGCATATAGGACCACCCAGAATGCCCAGCTTAAAAAAGATAATGCCGTAGACGATTCACCTGCTGTATAGCCAAACAGTTCTCTCACCTTCGAACCGTTATAGTTGTTACTGTAATAAACTGCCATGAAATATGAAATTACCAGGACCACCCACGCAAGCATTCTATATCTGCTTCCCTTTTTCATAAGCCCCTTGAAAATACACATACCTGCCGCAGGATATAGGCAATATGAAAAATACGATCCATATGTGGCAAAAAAAGCTCCGATATCCGTCTTATTTGCCAAAGCGACATTTATATCAAAGTCAAAAAAGGATCCAATAATTATGCCTAGCGCACATACTGCTATCACAATGTAAAAGTATATTTTGGGTACTGCCATTATGTTTTTCTTGTTCATCCTATTTAAACCTTTCCGCTATTAATGTTAGAGTCATCGATTATCAGTATTAAAATGGAACTTTTTTCACAGCCCCATTTTCTAACATTTTCTCAACCATTCAACTCCTTAAAGCTCGAGGCGTTGGACTTGTATAATTTATTGAACACGTTATAATTATGATCATATATTTTTTTATTATCGGAATTGGGGATATAATTTTTCACCGGCTTTACGAGTTGCTTCGATAACTCCAATACATCCACGCCCATAATTCCTGCCGCGACAACAAGTGCCGCGCCGATGGCCCCGACCTCCTGGGTATTGCTTACGGTCTCAATCGTTCTTCCCGTGATATCTGCAAGCATCTGGCAGGTTACGGGTGACAGAGCCCCGCCTCCGACAAACCGTATCGTTTTCGAGGAGTTTACCTTTCTCTCTGAGGCTTCCAGGAGCCATCGCAGGTGATAGCAGATGCCTTCGAGCACGGCCCGGATCATATCTCTCTTGCTGGTTTCGACTTTGATGTTGAAGAACATCCCCGCTGCATTGGAATCCTCGAACGGACATCGGTTTCCGTGTAGCCACGGAGTGAAGATCACACCGTTTGCTCCAGGCGGAACTTGGCTTACCTCACCGGAAAGGAAATCGTAGATACTTGTATATTTGCTCTCTATGTCATCCGTGATTTTGGCATGATTCAGATAAATGCCGACTTCATCTAATGCAAGATGATTCATAACCCATTCGAAGCACTTGCCTGCCGTTTCCAGTTCCGCATAATAATTAAAGTAGCCGTGTTTGGCAGACAGAACCCCGGTTATCATGGAGACGATATCGACAGTTTGATGATCCAAAAATGTAGAAACCCATCCGGATGTCCCGACATAGATATGTGTATCCCCAGGCTTCGTGCAACCGGCACCGATATTGACAAAGGTTGTATCACCGCCTCCACCGAAGACCGGTATGCCGGCAACGAGACCGAGATCCGCTGCCGCTTTTTCCGTGAGCCCGCCAACAAGATCTGTACAGTCGATAATTTCCGGCATGTGGTCGGGATTCACTTTATACATCTTCAAAAGGCCCTTGTTCCAGCCTTCCTTTCCCTTTCGCGTGTCATAGAGAAAGGTGGCAAAAGCGGTATCGGCGGTTCTAACAATCCTGCCCGTACACCTGGCGTTAAGATAGTCTCCGATATCCAGCCACTTGTATATCTTATTGTAAACTTTCTGCTCGTTGTTTTCCACCCACTTATACTTCCAAACCGGATCCTTGGCGCTGGTCGAACCGGCATAATTGACGATCAGATTTCGTACAAGTTTGTATAGACTGCAGCCTGAGACCTTGATGATGCCGCGTCCCATGCAGTTTTTGTATTCTTTGTATCCCTTTTGATCCAGGTAGTTCATCGGAGGTCTGACCGCTTTTCCGTCCCTGTCAACAAAAACCGATCCCTGCATCTGTGAACAGAATGCCATCCCCTCGATCTCTTCCGCTCTGATATCCGATTTATCAAGCACATCACGCGTGGTGGTACACAGAGCGGCCCACCACTCCTCTGTGTCTTGCTCTGCACCACCATCATCGGATATATAGAGACCGTACCCGGCTGCGGAAGCGGTCACAAGATGAATCTCTGTATCTATCTCGAAGAGGCAGGATTTTACGCTGCTAGTTCCGAAATCATAGATGATGATATACATATGCTCTGTCCTTCCCTGCTTCACCTTATACTAGATAGCATATGCTGCTGTCACACAAGTTGTATTATACTCACTCATCCAGATGGACGCTCCAACCGGTGTCAATCTTCTCTTTAACCTTTTTTATGGTTTCGACATCCAACTCCGGCCAATTGATCACGGTACTGGCCTTCTTGGTTACCAGATGGGCTTTTTCCGCGCACAAAGCAAGTGGCGTATCCGCCAGAGAGTCAGAGTAAAAATTATCGATCATCGGAAAGCCTTTATCGATGATATACTTGGCCTTTTCTCTTGCGTACATGAGGTTGTTCAAGAATACGCCGTATTCACGGTCGAATTCCGTAGCCATGTAGTTTACGCCGAGCCGTTTTGCTATAGGCCCGATGATACAGTCGGGTGAAGCGCTGATGATCAGATCGTCCGATTTTTTCTGTGCCAGATACCAGGAGGCGATCTTCTTCTCATTTTTATCCCAGTAACGCTCAATTTTCACATCGAAATCCTTGACCAGAGTCAGATAACTGAAGAACCGTCGTTGCAGCAGATGCTCAGGTATCTTTCCCCGTTTTCTCTGAACCAGGTTTTTGAGTGCCTTCGGGAAAAATGTGAACCACATCTTCGGTTGGCGCCTCATACAGTAAAAGCAAAAACCGATTGAACAGTCCGTCGGGAAAATCGTTCCATCAAAATCATATACATTCATGTGTCGCCTCCTGTTGCTCTTTTATATTCTGTGCATACCGACAACTTCATTACAATTTTACTCCAGATATGCTCCTCAGGTGTTTTTTGTTTGTGTCAATTGTCTTGCCGAATACAAAGAAACTATCAACGATCATCTATATTACGCACATGAAAACCGTATCATATTCCGATTATATCCCGTGGTCACGAGATATGCTTTTTCGTCATGTGCTTCCATCAGTCCGCTCAGTACAAATCCGCTCAGTCCCTTGGTTTCGGCATCCGGATCTGTCAGATCAAAAAGTATCCCGGAATCACGCTCTATTATAAGGACATGATCATCTTCAAAGAAAAGAGAAAGCTCGATCAGGATCGGTTTCTTTGCCTGCTTATTGCATTCGAGAATTGTCAGCCCTATCTCCTCGATAAAAAGAGCCGCACGATTCGCAGTTTCGCTCGTGTACTGATGTAAACGCAGGATGTCTCCGACCTGCTCGGAGAGCGAGGCGGCGGTTTCCGGCGTGAGTGTACTGTCAATAACAACTATATCTGAGGTCATGCCCTTCAGCAAAAACGGAAAGTTATCTTTGCCGTGTCGCAGACGTACAAAGAGCATGGCAATGATAATCGTTAGGATCGGAACGATGACAAAGCCTGCCCATAGCCCGTTGATTCCGAAAAGGATGGAGCCTAATATTGGAAGGATGATGTAAAGAAGACCGTTCTGAAAGCATGCGGTGCAGGTTGCCATTCCGATGTGGTCGATCAGCATATAGTAAGATGTCGTTAGCGACACGACACTGCAGAATACAAAGCCAAGCGATACGATACGCAGGGCAGGTATCGCTGATGAAAGCAAGGTAGAATCGGTAACGTCGAAAAGGCCGCAGAACTGCTTTGCAAACACCCAGATAAGTACTGTCGCTACTGCGCCTTCCACGATCGCGGCCTTGATTCCGGATTTCATAACCCGTTTGATGAGATTGTGATTTTTTTCTCCAAAATAGGTACCGATCAAGGGCTGCATTGCCATGCCCACACCATCCATTACGACGCCGAACTCAATCAAGCTGACGACCACGGATCAGATACATGACTGCCTTAGTGAAGGTTCCGGAAATCAGTAAGGAACTAAATTTTTTTTAACAAAATCCCTTCATAAGAATGACGTCCTTTCGTTGTCAGTTAAAAGTATTTTGCAGATTTACTAGCTAAAAAACAAGTAAAACTGCCTAATTTACAACTGAAGTCACAAGTTAGGCGGCAATTTACAAATCCATTCTGAAAGACCAGTTCCTGATAGATTTTGCTTTGTATTCAAGCGTTTCTTCTTTAATAAGAGAGAAACCGTTATTTTTATAAAAATTCACATTTTTCTCAGAATTTGTAGTTACAGTGATTAAATTTCCGCCATTGGCTCTTACCAAAGGAATAACGAAACAGTCTGTCTTATTTATTCTCTATTTTTTTTGGCAAGTAAAAAGAAAACTAACGCAAGAATATCTAATATCGCAGGTATCGAAGTAAGTGACTCTCCAGAGAAGAAGTATCCAGCAATATAGCCGGCAACACTTAGAATTAATAAAATAGCCAATAAGGCACCCTTACTCTTTCCGGAACAAAATCTCCTGCACAGATAAAAGTACCATAAATCCAATAATGCATGAATCCCAATAGTACCATAAACATAGTATTTAGGATCAATATCCAGATCTCCAGGCTTAACATATTCTTGGACTTTGCTCATTAGGTCAGGTACAAATTCCAATACTGGGATCAAAGCGATACCAATGACAAAAAAAATCATGTAAAGTACTGATAAGCTCTTAAGGTTTTCCTTGTTATTTCTCTTCATATCTGGTCTCCTTTATAATTTTTTTGTTATTTTTCATCTCTCCGAATTGTTAATGGATTCCTATTTTACAAAAAATTAACCCCTTACTGTTATTATATCGGTAAATTTAGCCTAAAACTTAACTAAATACCCAAAATAAAAAATGTCACAGATAATGAAAACGTAGAAGGGATAATCTTCTCCGAGAAACAAAAAGCACAGGGATAAGATTTTCTCTTAAACCTACGTCTAGCAGTATCTTTTACTGCTTCAGTTCTTCCGCTACTTTCTCCATCCCCATCTTCTTCACCATATCGCCGTAAGACTTGTCATACTGCTGCTGACTGATAGCCCCTGTCTTTAGGAATGAATCCAGTGTCTTCTTCTGCTCCAGGAACAGTGCCTTCTTCTTTTCAAAATCCGTATCCGTCATTTCCCCTTATCTCCTATAAGTGTTTTTATCGGATTCACACCCTTTGCCATTGCATAGATGGAATCCTGCTCATTATCTACATACTCCTTCAAAGACTTTAATTCCGCATCACTGAAACCCTTATTTCGCACAAGACTACATCCCGGCAAGGAATACTCTGCAGACTTATCCCCATCCTGGAACAGAACATATACTGCTTTCTTATCCCCCGTTCTTGTCATGGACGATACACTCATCTTTAGTATCATAAGTTACCACTTTGTACTCGAATTTTTCCATATTTAATCTCCTTTATGCCCCGAAATACTTCAGTCCAACCATCGTAAGGTCATCAAACTGTGGCGCTTCCCCAACAAATCCATCAACACAGTCATGCACATTCTTAAGTATATCCTTTGGTGAAGCATCGGGTAAAATATTTAACGCCTCGATAGTGCGGTCTGTTCCGAAAAGCTCTTCACTGGCATTTGTAGCCTCTGCAACTCCGTCAGT